>Ga0209085_1000521_pt1 | contig 27846 bp, 25 predicted proteins | sample C_131016_EF_Meta_FD_187310 | JGI IMG/M metagenome (GOLD analysis project Ga0209085, IMG submission 187310) | Freshwater microbial communities from Lake Croche, Canada to study carbon cycling - C_131016_EF_MetaG (SPAdes) (version 2) | ecosystem: Environmental > Aquatic > Freshwater > Lake...
TTTTTAAAGCTTGTTGCAAATTATTTTTTTCTTCTGTGGACAGGAAACCTATTGCTGGCATTTTTTAATCTTTTTTTGTTCAACTATTATCATTTTACGCAATTTAGGAGCTTTTTAGCTTACCATTCGGCAAACATGAAGGCCATCTCTGCTGCACTAGTTCCATCTGCTGGGAGTCCAGACAGTAAAAAACAAAGTAAATCCAGCCAATTGCGTGTAAAGGGATCTTGAATTACCCTATCCCTAACCTGTTGAAATGATCCTGTTAAAGTACCTAAAGAGCCGATTTGCGACACTAGAGAGGGCAAGAAACGCCCAAGTGTCCAAAACGCTCCCCAATCCGAACGGAAGGCAGCTGGGGGAATGGCCACAGCAGCTTTAGCTAAAGGTTGCATCACTTTTTGCAGTGTGCGCCATTGGTCTACCGCTTTTTGACCCCGCAAATGAGAGAGGATTTCAGTAAAGGCATCTGCCCCGACAGGAGCATCGAATTCGCCTTCTGGCAAGTAGCAGCCCCAAGTATCGTAACTGAAGCAGGGGAGGGGTTCACCAATAGCATCTAAAACTTGCCGTAAAGGATTGGTGGAGGGAGAATAGGATAATCCCGAATAGAGGGAAGGTCCAGAATCAAAACAAAAACCTTCCCTTTCAAAAGAGTGGGCTGCTCCCCCTGGGATACTGTGGCTTTCGCAGATCAGTACTTCAAAGCCATAGCGAGCGAGGAGTGCTCCACAACACAATCCACCTAGACCACTGCCAATGATCACGATATCAGCCTGTTGTTTTACCATTTTGGGTTATAGTATTTTAGTATTAAAAAATTTATGAGTAATTGGGAAAATTTAAGGTTTTTTAACTGCTAGTTTCGTTTTCCTAAACCCGTTCAGAAACAACTAGACGCTTTGCCAAATGATGCAAGAAATCGAATCTTAGAGAAAATCTTAGCACTGGTAGAAGATCCTTGTCCACCAGGAATTAAGAAGCTGAACGGGTTTGACTTAGCACAAGTTCAATGGCCGCATAGAACATAAACTATATAAGTTCATTGAAACTGCCCAAAAGTATTTAACATATCTTAAAGTAAAAAGTGTGGATTAAGTTAGCATTAGCATTAATGAGAGTAAATAAGTTATGAATATTATGTCTTTTCAAGAAATTATAGATTCTCTTGAAGTTTTATCTGTAGAAGAACAGAACTATTTATTTGAACTAATTCAAAAAAGAAGAACAGAAAAACCACGTTCTGAAATTGCCAATAATGCTCAGGCAACGATTAAATCTTTAGAAAACGGAACACGCTGTTGCACAAAATACACATTTGTTCGGATTGTATAGAATGACAAAATGGCATGATGATCTATTATGAACAAGTGAAACGGAAAAAACGAAATGAGCCGCATATCCATTGAGGTTACAGAATTTCTGATGTCGTTATCCCTAACCCATTTAGATTGAACTCTGTCACAGTTTCTTGTGAGAGTTGATGCTCTGTCATGGCTTGGAGTATATTTAAAGGTAATGTGAGGTGATCTGCGCCTGCTTGGAGAGCGTCTGCTGCCTCTTGGGGGGATTTTAAACTAGCAGCTAAGATTTTAGTCTCAGAACCCTTTAAAATAGTAGCCATTTGACGGACTAAGCCCAAACCATCCCCTAAAAGACGAGTTGCCCTATTAACATAGGCTATGGCATACTTAGCACCAGCTTCAGCCGCTATAGCCGCTTGATAACCACTATAGATAGCTGTTACAGAGCAGGGAATCTCTTTTGCTAAGATAGAGACTACCTGAAAACCCAGGGAAGTAGCGGGAATTTTTAGAACTGTCTTTGTACCTATAATCTCATAAGCTCTCTGTCCTTCCCTAATCATCTGGTCAAAATCTGAGCTCATCAGTTGATAATATAACTCACCTGGACTTATTAAGCTCAATTTTTGTAAGGTTTCTTCTGGGGAAAGAGGACTTTTAGCTAGTAAAGTGGGATTAGTTGTAATTCCCTTAACCCAGCCAAATTTAATAGCCTTTTCTGCTTCTTCTAGCAGTGCTGAATCGAGATAGAGCATCAGAAAAAAATAGTTATAAACCTACCATCATTTTGACATACTCCATGCCCTAAAGGGTGAAAAAGCAATTTAATCTTGATTGCAGTCGGGAGACCGTAAGAAAAAGTCTCAAAAAAGCCGGATTAAGCTGTTACGCTTCTTGGCTTTCCATAATGGTTTTCAAGATATTTATAACTTTTTTTGTATTAAAGCAGTATATGAGTAATTTTAAAAGAACCCTTTTTGTTACGATTCCTTCGACATAACTCGAAACCATTGATTCTTGGTATTACTACATCTATAATCACCAAACTGGGGATGGTAGCCTCTATTTTTTGTTGAGCTTCTATTCCATCACAAGCCTCAATTACACTGAATCCCTAAGAAATTAGCACTTCTCTTAGCATAATCCTAAAACTCTTATTATCATCTACCACCAAAATAGTTATCATGGATAATCTTCACTGCAAAACTAAAATACTTTCAAAATATATTTTATCTTATTTAGGGCGTTGTTGAATCAATCAAAAATTGGCAAAACCTCTTAGGTATCTTGTCTTTCTGACCTAAACAAGATCAAAAAAGGAAGTAAGCTAAAAAGCATTTTAAAATGCTTTTTAGCTTAGAAGTAGGGACTAGGTCAGGGGTTAGGCAGGGAATTTGATAGGTTAGTTCTTGACCATATTAAATTTAGATGCACAACAGCTTATTTGCAATGGGGAATTTCTCTTGATTAGGGTAATTGAATTACCAGTCATCATAATCTGTAATATCTATTGTTTCTTCTGTTTGATTATCAAAAACTTTAACTGTCAAACCTGTAGGTCCTAAACTAACTTGACCAAAACTATAAGCGTATTGCGAAGTTAATGATTGCTCTTCTCTCCAGTTTTTCCAAGTCACTAGATTCTGATATTCTTTTCCAGCTATTTTACATACTAGTTGTTGATTCCTTCCACCCGACCAAGGATGAGTTAATTCCTCATCAAAAATATAGGGGGCGATTGAAAATTGAATCTCGGGGTGTCTTACGAAACTAGAATCAGAATTAGCTTCTTCAATTGTTAATAATAAATTTAATACATCTTTAGTAACACAGTTTTCTACTTTTAGGCTGCATTGAGAATCTTGAATTTGAAATGTATAAATACAGGCTCCACTAGAACCACCTACTCCATAGTATGGCATGATCTTTCCGCATTCTTTTGCTTTTTCCATCAAGAATTTTATTCCTGGGCTAATTATAAATCCCTTATAGGAACCTGTTTCTAATTGCTCTTCAAAAACTGCTTTATTAATTGCATAATCCCATTGATAAATCTGCTCTAGTTTTTCCCCATATACTCTAAATGCAAGTTCCGTTGAGAGTTTTAGAATTTCAATCATTGTTGTATTTATTAGTAAAAGAATTAAATTTATAATATTCTATAAGCAGTACAATATGCTTATTCTTTATGATATCTTTGCCAATTTAGAAGGAAGAATAAAGGCTCTTCTAGTTTGGCTATATGATATTTTAACCCACATTCAGCACATGATTTGTCCTGAATTTTCCAGCTGATTTTTAGAGCGAAAAAACAATTTAGCGTCTCTGCTGTATAACTCATACTAGATAAGTGGTTTAGCGCTTTTTTTAGAAACCGAAGGTATATTCGAAAAGTTTTATCAGGTTTAGAATATTAATGGGCCATTTGGACAATATGCAAAAGGTTCTCTTTATAGAACATAATTATTAATTAGGGTACCTGTTTTGTGAACGGAAACTTTTGTGAAATTAGGTAGAGCTACAGAAATACTGAAACAGCCTCAAGAAAATTATACTAAAAAGCTGATTGCTTCTATTGCTAGCTAGCTCGATCTTTCTTAAGACGGGTATAATATAGCAGAGAGTGGAGATAAAAAAATGGTTAACTTTGGGCTGAATTCAGCAAGCATCCTAGGTATATTCTTGGCAGTAGCAGGCGCAGGACTGTATTTTATGCGGTCTGTACGCCCAGAACTCTCTAGAGATCATGATATATTTTTCGCCGCAGTTGGTCTACTTTGTGGCTTTATTTTACTATTTCAAGGCTGGCGACTCGATCCCATCTTGCAGTTTGGGCAATTTCTCTTAACGGGAAGTACTATATTTTTTGCAGTAGAAACCATTCGCTTGCGTCAATCAACTACTGAACAAGCAAGACGCAATACTCCTTTTGTAGATGAAGAAAGACGTGTGAGTCGAACGAGAGTCTATACACAAGAAGCTGAGTTAGACCAAATCGAACCAGAAGAAGATGAGTCCTATCCCAATAAAAGACGCTTACGTGGGATAGATTATGAAGCGGATGAACCTAGAACTACTCGGACACGCCGTGTTAGTCGCCCCAATTCAAACGAACGGTACAACAACTCTTCAGAAGAAGAGGAACGTCCCACCCCCTCTAGAAGACGTTCACCTGAACAATCTAGATCAGATATGTGGTCTGATCCAGATCAGCAACTCTCAGAAGATACACCCCCTAAACGTTCACGTCGTCCTAGAGGAGATAGTGAAGAAACTACTTCACGCAACCCGAAAAAACCTAACTCCAGTAAACCTAGGAGTTATTCTAACCAATATGGAGATGATCCCCCCGCAGCTTATGTTGACTATCAGCCTATTGATGATATTACTCCTATAGTTCAGGCGGGCAAGCCAAAACAAAGTGATGATTATGAAGAAGAATCTGAGTACTAAACTAGAGCACCACCACAGTTAAATCTTTGACCTTCTACATTGTCCAAGCTTAATAGTCGGCCGTTTTAACCTCTAGGTTTGGTTCAAGGAAGAATTTCAGGACTTGGTGAAATGAAAGCAATAGGAAAGTGGATATGTGTGATCAGCCTAGGAATCTTGACAGCAATCTCTATAATTACACCTCTAAGGGCAGCAGAAACCCTTAGCGTTGTTTATGGACCACTTAAACAGTCAGTCAAGATAACCTCTTTAGAACGATTTGTGGAGACAGGAGAAGTAAATAAAGAGTTAGAATTCTACTTTAATTCTTTTAGTCTAGAACAAAGAGAAGTGTTTCGGAAAATTTTGGTACAAAAGGTACCAATTGAACCAGTTCCTTTATCTCACTTTTTAAATAGTAGAATAGGCAATGATGTATTAGAGAGATTTGGTAGGATTATTACTTTACCAGGAGGAGCAAATGGGAAATACTCTCTCAGAGGCTCAATTGTTGAAGCAGCATTGGATCCAGAAGGCTTGACTATACTCAATGTTTTACGTAAGTTTTCCACTGATATTCAGATTAATGGCGAAGCTCTGATTCGAGTAAATAAATCTATTGACCTATTTTTCCAGTCTACTGATGAAGCTACTCAAAATCTTCAAAATCTGGCTAAATCAGAAGCAACACAGGAGAAGCCTGTCAACTATGCTAAAATGCCCGATCTAGCTAAACCTGGTCCTTATAAATATTCTCAGCAAACTCTCAAATTCTGGGATAAGTCTCGTAAACGTTATTTTTATACCATCATTTATCGACCAAAAGTACCGCCTAAACAGAAAATTCCCGTTGTTATAGTCTCACATGGCTTAGCTTCTAGACCAGAAGACTTCAGTTCTGTGGCCACAACTTTAGCTTCTTATGGTTTTTTAGTAGCCTTACCGCAACATCTTGGGAGTGATCTTAAACAAGCCAAAGCTCTCCTAGAAGGCTACACTAGTCAAATGTTTGATGGACAAGAGTTTATCAACCGTCCTAAAGATATCAGTTTTGTCATTAATGAGTTAGAACTACGAAATCAGCGCGAGTATCAGGGACGCTTGAACCTCAAACAAGTGGGAGTAATAGGACATTCCTATGGTGGCTATACAGCTTTAGCAGTAGGAGGCGCACAAATTGATTTTGAGAACTTACAAAAAAATTGTGACCAGTTTAATTATGTCAATCTCTCTCTCTTAGTCCAATGTAGAGCACTAGATCTAAAGAGACAAAACTATCAATTTAGAGATCCTAGAGTAAGAGCGATCATGGCCAGAAACCCTCTTGATAGTAGTATTTTTGGACAACGTGGCTTAGAACAAATCGCCATTCCTACCTTTCTCCTAGCGGGAAGTTATGATCTAGCTACTCCTGTAGTCTTTGAACAAATGTTCTCATTCCCTTGGTTAACTAAGGCTCCTGCGAGTTACTTAGGACTGATTGAAGGACAAGCGCATGTAGACTTCTCTCAATTAGACGCAGGTGTTACTAGTTTAGTTAACTCCTTGTTTAATCTGAACTTACCTAGTCCCGAACTAATTAATATCTATTCTGATGCAATATCTGTTGCCTTTTTTAAAGTCTATATTGCTGGAGATAAGAAATATCTTCCCTATCTACAACCTTCTTATCCCATCTATTTAAGCCGGAATGAAAGCTTTAAATTTTCTATCCTCACAAAAAAATCTCAAGGTGCAGTGGCAGATGAGGTACAAAAAATCAAAGATCGTTTTGCTTTAGAACAACAATAGACTTACTTAAAATGATTTACCCACTTACCACTGTGGCCGCTCCCTTTGGGGCGGTTTCAAGAACGATTTGAGCCTAACCCCTCCTAACGCCCGAAATACTAAAATCTTCATAATAATTAATAAGCATTTTCCCCATAATGGCAGTACCAGAACCAGCAACAACAGACTTGATTAATTGTCCTGCCACAGGAAGAATATCTAAGAGTTCATAGGCAACAGTACGACCAATCATGGCAGTCAAGCCAACATGTTCAGAAATAACCTTGGCTTCTTCTAGTGTGAATTTATCCCCACGATAGATCCGTCCAATATGAAAGGACATTATTACTTGTACGCCAACGAGTGGAGCTGTAGCAGTACCAGGAACTAAGCTTACTGCAGCAATTACTCCAGCAGCGGAAACATAAGTAGTTAGCCAAGCTTCTGCCATTTGCTTATTATTCATAGTTTTAAATATGGGAAACTTAACCATTTATAGTATAAGCTACTGGGCATCCTAAATGATTGGTGTAGCTATTCATTGATGATATTTACTACTAATGTGTAGGATTTTAGTCCTATGGTGAGGGGGTTGGTTCACACTGGAGATTCATAGCTTCCCCAAGCTATATGACTTTCCTCTAGGATGATTTTGAGAGAGCCTTTAAAAAAAGAATTTACCTGTTTGCTGATTTGCTGGTGAATATAATACGCCATATATTCTGTCGTTGTATTTATGCCCTTAAATTCTTCAATAGTATCCAGATTTTGATAATTTAAAGGTGCCAAAATTTCTTTAAGAATAGTGATTGCTTGAGCAATATCAATCACTAGTCCATCTTTATCCAATTGAGCTACTTTAAATTCGGCTGTGACTATATAGGTTGCTCCGTGAAGTTTCTGAGCCGGACCAAAAATTTCTCCTTGGAAGCTATGCGCAATCATTATGTGATCTTTTACTGCAACAGAATACATAAAATTTAATACTCAATTAGTGGAGAAACTGGTTGAACTTTCTGATTATATAATAGTGTCATAAATTTTGGAAAATCTTGAAAAGAAAGCACAGGTTCAAGAAGAATATCTAAAGAGGCATCTGCAAGCAAACACAGAACCATTTCTTTGCGCTGTTGAAAATCTATTAACTTTCTTTTAGATCTAGCAATTGAGGAAACTTGAGAAGCAATAATTTGTTTGCGTTGGTAGTGAAAGGAAGATCCCAACTGGATGGATACCGCTTCACTTCCATACCAACTTATTTCGATACAACGCCCCTCAAAGCTCAGGGCATCAATAGCGCTTTGAAGTCCAGAAGAAGAAGCACTGGTATGGAAAACAATATTGTAAATACCTTCCTTAAAATCACTTGCTAAGCGAGAATTTTGCAGCCAAGGAAGTTGTTCTAGGTATTGAATTCGCTTTTGCTCCTTCTCTAAAAAATCTGTTTGAAGACCATATTCTTTGCTAAGAACAAAGCTAATAAGAATACCTACAATACCTGCCCCAACAATTAAAATACGATCATTTTCAGTAACCTCTGCATCCCATACAGCATTTAAGGCTGTTTCCATATTGGGAATTAGAGTTGCTCGTTTATTAGGTAACCAATTTGGGAGTTCTAGTGCATCCGAACGGTTTACAACCACTCTTGATTGATGTGGGTGCATAACAAAAAAACGTTTACCTTGATTAGAACCCTCATAAGCTTGACCAACAAGACTATAACCATACTTTAAAGGAAAGGCGAAACTGCCTTCCATATAAAGGCAGCGCATCTTTTCCCAACATTCTTCAGGAACTTTTCCTAAACCTACTAAACGCTCTGTACCAGGACTAATGCCACTGTAGAGAGTATCTAAAAAAAGAGGATCTTGGCAGAAACTTCTCAGAGGTGTTTCTCTAATTTCACCCTGCTTAGGGGATAGCAACCAGTAAGCTAAAGCTGGAGAATTTATCAACATTTTTAACGAGAGTCAAAATAATTAATTTTTTATTGTTAACCAATCTCAGGGGTTATTTTATAAGCGCAAGTTCGATCAAAATTTCTCCATCAAGATCGAAATGTTTCATTTTAAAACGTAATCCTTGGTCAATGAAGTTGATCGCTGGAAGGATAAAACTTGCTCGTCCAGAACCCAAAATCAGAGGAGCAATATGGAGATGCAGAATATCAATACAATCAGCTTGTAATAAATAAGAGATAGTTTGCCCTCCACCTTCTATAAAAATACTAGAAATGCCGTTTTCGTAGAGAACTCTTAAAATTTCTGAACATGACAAAATGGAAGTTTTTTCAGAATATTTTACAGGAATAATAGGAAGCTGCAGAACTTTTTCTTTTATTTCTTGTGGTATATCGTGATGAACCATTCCTTGAGGATATAAAACTATAACTTTCTCATGGATCGCTATCATCTTTAAATCTTCCAACTTCAAATGGTTTTGTCCTTGAATAATTACTGGTGTTGGATGCTTGCCAGTTACTAAACGAACAGTTAGTTTAGGATTGTCCAGTGTAGCTGTTTTAGAACCTATCATAACAGCATCATTAAGGGCACGGAGACGATGGGCATGTTTTAAATTGGACTCATTACTGATCCATTGAGAATTCCCATTAATTGTGGCAATTCTGCCATCTAAAGATTGTGCTAAATGAGCCATCACAAATGGACGCTTTTCTAAGTGTGCTGTTCGCTGAGCAATTAAAATTCCCAAATACAGGGAGAATTTTTGCCATCCATTTTTACTCCATATTCCTTTAATATGTTCAGAATCTGACTCAAGATCACTCTTAAGATTAGATCCATTTTTAAAAATAATGGCATACTTTACTTGGGAAAATATTTGATTTATAATATTTGATGTTTGAGCAAAATGATCCGATAAATTAACAAGAATTAAAAAATTACTTTTTGCAACAATGGGCAATTTTTCAGGAGAAAGTTTTTGAAATTTCCAAGTACTTTTATCATTCCCAGTAAAAAGCCAGAGATCATTGGCAAGACATTCTTTTTTTATGGCATCTTTACATTCTAATAAGGCTGGCCAAATATCTTCTAAATGATCGTCAATGACAATTTCATTTACTGTTAAATTTAGTTCATTATTTGATTTGAGAAAATGACCTAGTTTATTCTCTTTAGTATTCAGATATTTAAGGTTGTATTCATTAGGTTCAATTATTAATGAAATTCGCTCAGTTACCTCAAAACCGCAGCTTTCCAAACTAGCAATTTTACGAGGATTATTCGTAATCAAGCGAATTTGCTTTATCCCTAAATCCTTAAGTATATGCGCCACTATGCTGTAGTCACGTAGGTCAGCAGAGAAGCCAAGGTATTCATTGGCTTCTACAGTATCTAATCCCAAATCTTGTAAAGAATAGGCTTTTACTTTATTTAATAATCCAATGCCTCTCCCCTCTTGTGCTAAATAAATCACCACTCCCTGACCTGTGTTTTCAATCATCTTCAAGGCTGATTGTAGTTGGCTTCCACAATCACAACGTAGAGAACCCAATGCATCTCCCGTTAAGCATTCGGAATGTATTCTTACCATTACAGGGTTATGAGATTTTTCTATATCTCCCTTAACAATGGCGATATTCTCTGAATTATCCAGAGTATTACGATAGCCATATATTTTAAATGTACCAAACTCACTCGGTAACTTGGCAAATCCTACAGTTTCTCTAAAAGTCATTGCAGTAATCTATTCTTTGAGTTGTGTTCAACATAATATATAAGTCCTACTTTAGTGATGACTACCTCACCTTCGGATCCCCTCCATCCAAAGTAGCGGGGGGTTGGGTGAATACTGTGTTCACATATCATTTAAGACTACTATAGTTGTGGTTATTAGTGAATAATTTGGGTTAAACTATAAAACTATCTTAGGATTTTAACATGCTTGTGCATTAACAGAGATATTGAAAAGATGTGCTCAATTTAAAAAGCAACTATGGAGAGGAGAGTTTTGGAGCAGTGATCGATCAAGTTTATTTTGATACCCCGTCCGCTTGCTGTGGCGTAGTTCATTTAATATTAAGAATTTGCTTTTTATGAATAAAAACCAAAAATTTGCTCAATGGCTTGAACTTCGTATTCCTTATGATGTCAAAGCGCGTAACTTAAATGTAGAAAAAAGCTGCCTGGAGTATCTACAAAAACAAAAGAAACTTAAAATTATTGATTTGGGATCTGGTACCGGTGCCAACTGTCGATATTACTTTGGCAAAATGTCTCAGGAACAAGATTGGGCCATGGTTGACGAAAACTCACAATTTTTAGAAATTGCCATTGATAAACTAAACGTTTGGGCATTGGAAAACGGATATGAATCAGCAGAGCAAAACTCAAAATTAATTTTAAGAAATCAAGTCCAAAAAATTACTATCCAAACAATTGTCGGCTCTATTTTAGATTTGGAAAATTTGATAGACTTAAAGACTTTTGATTTGGCTGTTTCTAATGCAATATTCGATCTATTTAGCGAAAAACAGTTTCAAACATTACTCGAATGTTTGAAAAAGTACAAATTGCCACTTCTAAGCACTATTAACTATACAGGCATGAATTTTGTTCCTCAAACTGACGAAGATTCAAAATTTATTGACTACTATCATAATCATATGAAGCGCCCTCAGTACTTCGGGGAAGCGATGGGTCCTGAATGTGATTCCTTTATGTTGGAGACCATGAAGAATACTTATACTAAAATAGTTCAAGGAGAAAGTCTGTGGGAAATAAGTTATAAAGACCCCATCTTTCTGCAGTCAATATTAGCATTTATGGAAGAATCAATTCCAGAAATTCTTGAAGAAACAGCTACACAGAATGAGTTAAATATCTGGTTGTTGAAAAAAAAACAGATGATTGTACAGAATCGACTTAACTGTAACATCACCCATCAAGATTTTTACGGTTACTGGGAGTAAGCTAAAAAAAGAACCAAGCTCATAGTAATAGCATATTTTTAGTATAAACTTGAGTCTAGATCCACCCTAACCGGATGGTAGAACCGAAAAACTTTTCACATAACCTGCCGATTTAGCTAAAGAGGTGTCAAAATAGTAATACTATAGACAGCTTTGGAGTTAAGAGACTATTTTTACACCCCCCCTTGCTCGTTTAATTGAACAGCTTCAACGCTTACCTGGCGTAGGGCCCAAAAGCGCTCAACGCTTAGCACTGCATATTCTTAAACGTCCCGAAGAGGAAGTTCAAGCATTAGCTAAAGCACTTGTAGAAGCGAAAAAACAAGTGGGGTTTTGTCGCATCTGTTTTCATCTCTCAGCTGAACCTGTCTGTGCCATTTGTAGCAACCAAGAACGCCAAAAAGATACTCTCTGTGTAGTAATTGATGCAAGAGATGTCATAGCCGTAGAAAAAACACGAGAATATAAGGGTCTCTATCATGTCTTAGGTGGAGTCATTTCCCCTATGGATGGGATAGGTCCAGAACAGTTAAATATTCAATCTCTAGTTAGAAGAGTCGCACAGGAGAAAACAAAAGAAGTCATTCTGGCGATTAGTCCTAGTGTAGAAGGAGAAACGACTACCCTGTATGTTGGTCAACTCCTAAAACCCTTTACTAAGGTAACAAGGATCGCCTTTGGCTTACCAATGGGAGGAGATTTAGAATATGCTGATGAAGTAACCCTAACCAGAGCATTAGAAGGAAGAAGGGAAATAGATTGAAAAGATAGTACCGCTAAAATCATGTCTTTAGCGGTACTATCTTAATCATCATTCATCATCATGGGCAAAACGATTATAGAGAAAATCTAGAGCATAATTACGCAGTTCGTAATACTTAGGATCTTCCATAATCCGATCTCGATCTCTTGGTCGTCCAAAAGGAATCTTGAGAACTTCCCCTATCTTGGCAGAAGGACCATTAGTCATCATCACTAGACGATCAGCTAAAAAGAGAGCTTCATCAATATCATGGGTGATCATCAAGACCGTACATTTACATTCATTCCAGATACTCAATAACTCTTCTTGTAACTCCTCTTTAGTAATCGGATCAAGAGCACCAAAAGGTTCATCTAGAATCAGGACTTCAGGACGTATAGATAGAGCACGGGCAATAGAGACCCTTTGTTTCATACCACCTGAAATTTGTTGAGGTTTTTTATCAGAGGCCTCAGTCAAACCCACCAAGGCTAAATAGTTATGAACTATAGCGCGTTTTTCTGCTTCCATTTTTTGCGGGTAAACAGAATCTACAGCTAAATAGACATTTTCAAAAATAGTTAACCAGGGCAATAGAGCATAGTTTTGAAAGACAACCATGCGATCAGGACCAGGTTTTTCAATTTTTTTCCCATTAAGAGTAACAGAACCATCAGTAGGATGGGCAAACCCAGAGACCATATTGAGTAAAGTAGACTTGCCACAACCTGAGTGACCAATAACACAGATAAATTCACCTTGAGCGACTGAAAGATTGACCCCATCTAAAACTTTGTACGGTCCTTGTGGCGTGTTATAGACTTTAGAGACTCCACTAATTCTGAGAAAGGGTTCCTGATATGACTGAATATCCTGTTCGGCTAGTTTTAACATCTGATTTCTCCTTTTTTAAGCAGCAATGACTTTAGGTAAACTTAAATGGACTTCGGCCATGGTTACATTCCGTTTAATCCCTAAACTATTGAGGTAACCAATAGGATCTTCTGGATTAAATTTGATACCATCAAAAAGATTGAGCGATGTAGTACCATATTTAAGGTCCATCATTCCTAGTTCTCTAGCTGCGGTACTAAAAACACTGACTCGACAGACCCTTTCTAAAATTTCTACCCAATTACGAGGGAAGGCAATATCTCCCCAACGTGCCATCTGGGTCATCATCCAGAGGTGTTCAGTCCGACTAGGACGGTTAACATTATCTCCAAAGAAAAGATGATGGGCATACTCTCGCATTGGTGTATCTAGACTACAACTATAGGAGTTGGGATCACCGAGTTGAATATAGTCTTTATCAGTACTTAAATACTCTCTAGCAGCCAGAATCTCACGTATTTCTTGGGCATTGTTAGGATCGGCGCAATATTGACAAGCATCTAAAAGAGCCTTAACGAGAGCAATATGGCTATTAGGATAGGTATTAGCCCAATCTTCCCTGACACCAAGAACCTTACCTGGGTGACCTTGCCAGATTTCTAAATCAGTGGCCACGGTAAACCCGACTCCTTCGATCGCTGCACGGAGATTCCAAGGTTCGCCCACACAGTAACCATCAATAGTGCCTTTTTTGAGATCCACAACCATTTGTGCAGGAGGAATGTTTTTCAATTGGACATCAAAGTCAGGATCAATACCAGATGAAGCTAACCAGTAACGCAGGAGTATATTGTGCATAGAGGAGGGATGGACTATACCAAGACGATGTTTTTCTCCTTTTAATGCTTGCAACATGGAGCGATAACTCTGGGCACTTTGAATACCTTTTTCATACAAATCCTTTTTCAAGGTGATAGCATTGCCATTGCGAGTCATAGTTAAAGCTGTGACTGTGGGAAGTGGTTGTTCTTGGTTCCCACCACAGGTCAACCAGGTAGGCATTCCAGCAGGCATTTGAGCCGCATCTAGGTAACCACCGACCATCCCATCAACAATACCTCGCCAAGAAGTCTCTCTTACTAAAGACACTTCATCTAGACCATGTTTGACAAAGAAGCCTTTTTCTTTAGCTATAACAACTGGCGCACAAGCACTTAAAGGAACATAACCTAGTTGTAAGTTGACCTTTTCTAGTCCATGACGTGCCACAGTAGCCACTTTTTGGGCACGTATTTTTTTCACTCTTTTCTGTTGATTGAGAAAGTAAATAATCTCACTGCGTAGAGTATAGTAACTCGGATGATTTACTACCTCCATTCTGTGACGAGGACGGGGTATGTCTACCTCCAAAATACCGCCAATTTTAGAAGCAGGTCCATTGGTTAACATAACGATGCGATCCGACAACAGAACGGCTTCATCTACATCATGTGTTACCATAACCGAAGTCATCTGATATTGCTCACAAATTCGCATTAATTGTTCTTGCAAATTACCTCTAGTTAGAGCATCAAGAGCGCCAAAAGGCTCATCTAATAGCAGGAGTTTAGGACGGATAGATAATGCTCTAGCAATAGCTACTCTTTGCTTCATCCCCCCTGATAATTCATTAGGTCTTTTATCAACTGCATGACGCAAGCCAACTAGATCGATATGCTGTTCTATAATGTCGGCTTGTTCTTTTTTCGGCAGTCCTGCCATTACTTCTTCTACTGCTAGGGCGATATTCTGCCGCACAGTTAACCAAGGTAATAGGGAATAGTTTTGAAAGACAACCATTCTTTCTGGACCTGGTTTTTTAATCTGTTGACCTTCTAAGGTAACTAAGCCATCTGTAGGTAAGTCTAGTCCAGCAATCATATTCAGTAGAGTAGACTTTCCACAACCTGAGTGACCAATTAAACAGACAAATTCACCTTTTTTGATTTTTAAATCAATTCCTTTGAGGGCAATATATTCTCCCCCATCTGTCAAGGGAAAAACCTTTTCTATGTTATCAACTGCAACAAAAGTGCTCATTTATCTACTCCTTAATATTTATTTATTCGCCTGGTGCAATTTTGGTTTGTAGGTAGGCTACTAAGCGATCTAGAATTAACCCGATGCCGCCTATATATATGAGGGCTAAAATAATGTCCCCTGTGTAGTTATTTTGATAAGCATTCCAGATAAAAAAGCCTATCCCGACAATCCCTGACATAACAATTTCTGCTGCAATTATTGCCAACCAAGCTAACCCTATCGCAATTCTTAAACCTGTAAAAATGTAGGGTAGAGCAGAAGGAAAGAGAATTTTAAAGAAGAACTTTTTATTAGAAAGTTGTAAGACTTGTCGAACATTTAGATAGTCTTTGGGAATTTGTTGTACACCAACAGCAGTGTTAATCAGGATAGGCCAAACTGCCGTGATAAAGATGACAAAAAGCGCAGCTGTTTGATTCTGTTTGAGGGCAGCTAAAGCAAGGGGAACCCAAGCTAAAGGAGGTACTGTTCTTAAGAATTGAAAAATCGGGTCAAGAGCTTTGTTCATAAAACTATTTAACCCGATAAAAATACCTACACTTATCCCAACTAATGCCGCTAAAGAATAGCCAATCAAAACCCTTTTTAAACTTTCTAAAGTCTGCCAAAACAAACCTTTATCAGTCCCGCCACGATCAAAGAAAGGATACATTAAATAAATTCTTGTCTGCTCATTGGTAAAGAGTGCTAAAGGACCAGGTAGATCCAATATTCCTACAGTAGAGAGAAGTTGCCAAATTAATAAGAAGCCTACAATTCCTATAATAGGAGGCATGATATTAGGTGAGTTTTTCTGCCAAAATTTAGCCAAGGTGGAGTTTTTTGTCTTTTTATATTTGAGAGTAGCGGTCATAATTTTTTTTGCCTTTTGTTATACTTTTTTGATTTTTAAACTGCTCAGATATGCTTCGGGTTTTTCTGGGTCAAATTTAACCCCATCGAAGAAGGTTTCTACCCCTCTAGATATGCTTTGGGGGATCTCACTAGCAGGAATACCTAGTTCTTTAGCTGCTTCTTTCCAGAGATCTTCTCGGTTGACTTTATCTATCCATTCTTTGGCCTTACCAAGAGTATCTTTAGGTAAGAAACCCCAACGAACACTTTCTGTTAAAAACCATAGATCATGGCTCTTATAGGGATAGGAAACGCTACCTTTTTCATCCTGCCAATATAGTACGGATTTCTTAAAATCATTAACAACTGGTTTACCATCGCCTAGGTCATATTTGCCTTGAAATGGGCCTTGTAGAATAGTGATAGGTACATTAAAATAACCAGGTTTTGAAACTATTTGAGCTAATTCAGTTCTGTTTTCTGGTTTATCACACCATTGCTGTGCTTCCATTAACCCTTTTAGGAGTGCTTTAGCTGCTTTAGGATTTTTATCCACCCAGTCCGCACGCATTGCTAAATACTCTTCTGGATGATTAGGCCATATTTCGGCTGTCAAAGCACTGATAAAGCCAATCTTTTCAGATACTAGTCGGTAAGGCCAAGGGTCTCCCGTACTAAATCCATCCATAGTACCTGTTTTCATATTGGCAACTGTTTGAGCGGCTGGAACTGTAATTAAATTGACATCTTTATCAGGATCGATACCTGATGCAGCTAACCAGTAACGTATCCAAAAATCTTGGTTAGCTTTCGGAAAGGTATAAGCGGCTTTAAAAGGGGTTCCTGTTCCTTTGAATCCTAAAATATAATCTTTGGCTGTTTTAAGATCCAGACCAACTTGTTTACCTTCATGTTTTTTGGCTATAGCAATACCGTTGCCTTGAGTATTTAACTTAGCCAAAATATACATGGGAAGTTTAACACTGTTTTTGGTAATAACTCCCTGTGAAATGAGATAAGGCATAGGCATTTGCCATTGTCCTCCATCTATTCCACCACCTGCTGAGCCTATTTCTACATTGTCTCTCGCTGCACCCCAGTTGGCTTGTTTGGCTACTTCTACATCGGTCATTCCATGTTTAGCAAAAAAGCCTTTTTCTTTGGCAATAATCAAGGGAGCTGATTCAACTATAGGTAAGTATCCTAATTTGACTGTATTTGTTTCTAACTGTCCACTTACAGCTGTATTTGGACTAGCGACAGTAGTTGTTGTTGTTGTGCTTGTTTCCGGTGGATTGCCTAAACAACCTTTTAGTAAAAAAGAACCGGCTACCGAAGCTGCTACTGTTGAAATAAATTTTCTACGCGGAAAATTGGACATAGGCTCTCCTTACAGTCAGTCCATGCTTTTGGTACGCTGACTACTCAATGGTTAACAAAGGTTTTTATATGCTTGAGGAATTTATCTATTGTTTATTCCCTATGATAAAGTCTATCATCATTCAAAAAAATATATACATAATTTTTAAAAGAAAAAATCAATACCTTGTATAAGCTTTATTAATGAATTGATTGTATTCAAGAAAAAGTAGAGCATAATTGAGATAGAAGGATGTACTTGCCCTATGCTCAATAAAATTGCCTTAGTTCGTCTTTACTATTTAATTAACTATCCTAGGGAAAAAGACCTCTATCAAGCTAAGGTCTTGAGTTTTGAATTAGGTCAACTAGGCTTTAAGGTTGACAACATAGAGGTATATACCTCAACAACAAGAGAAGAATTTGCCTCAGTAGTCGCTACCCTTCAAGAAATGCGCGGCGATGATGTTAAGTATGTACCTCTTTTTACCCGCTTTCCCGACGATCTGCCTAATGATGGCGAATATCTACTGCGGAGAATATTGGGCTTTTTTGGCATAAATACTTTTTTTGATGGTACTAAATTCGGTGCAAATCCCATTAGCCAAATGCAGCAGGAGGAACTCTGGAAAAGAGCAACTATAGCCCAAGCTAACAGGTTAAATGATAATCATACAGAATGGATTAAGTTAAAACTGGTCAGTGAGGAAGAAGCCAAACAAGGCTTAGAAAAATGGGCGCTTAGTTTAATCTATGGTTTAACTCCTGTCAAAGAAGCCCTCTGGGAGGATATTTTTACCGTTTTAAGTAACCTCAATCTAACTATAGACATAGAGAAAATCTCAGTCAAGGAAACCTTAGCCAGAGTAGCCGCGCAACAATGGCAGAGTCTAGGTAAAATTGTCGTTAAAACCCCTACAGACCTCTTAAGGATGTTTGCCTTTATTATGGGTCAAGATGTCTCCTTAGCTAAACCTATAGACCTCAAAGGGTTAAAACTTTCTAAACCTCAACGTAGAGAAATAATGACTTTCTTAAGTAGATGTCCTGCTTTAGCAGAAGACCTCCTCCGTTATGAGAGACTCTGGATCTCCCTGGGGAGATGGTTACATCCTGGAGACTTTGTTAAGCAATTTCCCTCTGTAGTCAAGGTATTTGATGACCTACGCAACGGAAGGATTAAAAGTTTTGAGGGGTTGGTTATTAACTCACCTAACCCTCTAGAAAAGTTACTAGAACGTCCTTCCCTTCTCCTGCGGAAACTCTCCTGGTTACTCAAAAATCACCCACCAGAACTCATTGCTGAGTCTCTCCTAGGTCTTAAAAATAAGATTGATATATTACCCCTCCCTCTTTTAGTAACTGTCTATGCTGCTATTGAATATGATGGGGAACGTTTAGCTATCAATAAAAAAGGGAAATCTCATACTATAGATAAAAGAAAACCTTTACCTGATGTAACTCCTGTTTTAGTAGCTTTAGAGAGTTTAATTCTGACTAAGTTACAGGGGACGAAAGACTGGAGTAAGGTTTGGATAGATCCTCAACTCGATAACCTAGTCTTACCTTTACAAGTCAGAAAACAGTCAGATGGCTTACTGAACTTAGCTAGGGGTTCTCGTATTTCCTGTGATAGTAAAGTAATCAGGTTGTTTGTCTATTGGCAGCAAAATAAAGAGAAAACAGATCTAGATCTTAGTGTAATGAGGTTAGATGAAAATTTCCAGTATGTAGGTCAGGTTAGTTGGAGTGGTTATGGATCAGGTGAAAATATTGCTCATAGTGGGGATATTCAATCTGCTCCACTCGGTGCGGCTGAGTTTATTGATTTGAGGTTAACATCTTTAAAAGATAGCTATATTGTCCCTTCAATTATCTTATTTACAGGAGAGAAATTTTCCGAGTTAAGGGCTTGTTATGCTGGTTGGATGAAGAGAGAAGCAGTCGGCTCTGATACTGTGACTTTTGATGCTAAAACAGTAGCAGAAAAGGTTAACGTCAATCAAGATAGTCCTAACTGGGTTCCTTTTATCCTCGATGTCAAAGCCAAAGAGATCATCTATGTTGACCTCTATTTCAAGGGGCGTAACACTATTGAGTCTTTTGAACATTTTCCAGCTATGGTAGAAGCTTTAGCATCTTACTGGAGGGCAAAACCTTCTTTTGCTAATCTAGCTCGCTGGTATGTTAGAGCAAATAATGCTATTCTAGTAGAAGATAGATTTGATGCGGAAACTACCATCGGAATGACTGATGACTGCACTATCAATGTTTTAACTCTTGTGGGCCAAGAGGTTACTTCCTTCTCAAACATTCCTGTAACGAAAAATCAGTAACCTCACTTTCCCACTTGTTAATTTATAGTAATGTTTAGGGGGCACCTTGCACCCCTACAATAACCTTATTAATTTTTTTTTGCTAAATTAAAGTTAACTGCTGCTATGAGAGGTTATCTATGTGTATATGTATTAATTGTGACTATGTAGATCGCTGTCAGACTTACCATGCTGTAGAGACACAGCATCAACAACCTCATTTAACGGATAGTCCTGACTTCGACCCCCTAGAACCCAGTATTAATGTCAATATTCGTACCAAGGATGATTATATCGAGATGGAGTGGGATGTAGTGGGTTGTCTAAGTTTTCTAGAAGAGAGTGGAAAATGGGCTAAGTTACGACCAGGGTTACCTATCCCAACTTAATAAATCTTAAGATACCAGCTAGGCTTTACAATAGAGATATTAATATTTGTAAAGTTAGGATTGGCGTGGAATTTCTTTCACTTGAAACAATACAAAATTTAGCTAGTCAATATGGCTACTGGTCAATTTTTATTGGGATCACCTTAGAGAATATGGGTATTCCTATACCAGGTGAAACGATAACTATTGTCGGTGGCTTTTTAGCTGGGGCTGGAGAATTGAGTTATCCAATAGTATTAATAACAGCCATCAGTGGAGCGGTTCTAGGTGATAATGTTGGCTATTGGATAGGTAAAAAAGGTGGTTGGCCATTGTTACTGCGTGTAGGTCGTTTTTTTAAAATTAAAGACCATGACCTTGAAGTTGCACGTTGTAAGTTTAGTCAAAATGCCGCTAAAGCTGTGTTTTTGGGTCGTTTTATTACTTTATTAAGAGTATTTGCAGGTCCTCTGGCGGGTATTGCTCAAATGCCCTACAGGCAATTTTTTATCTGTAACTTGGCTGGAGCTTCTTTATGGGCTATAGTTATGATTTCTTCGGCCTTTGTTTTAGGTAAACTAATTCCTTTGGAAATGTTAATTCAAGGCTTTTTCCGGTTTGGTCTTTTAACTCTTCTAGTGGTAGTACTTTGGCTATTATTCCCAATAGCTTGGAAAAGACTCCAAAGGAAAACTGTCTAAAAAAATAGGCCTAGATATTATATCTAAGCCTATCTTTTTTCAGTAAGTATCTTAGTAAACACCTGGATTAATACGATCGTCACCTTCAATCAATTCAACAGAAGGTTCAGTTACGGTAAACTTATCCAAGTTAGCTTGTAGACGTGCTTTTTGCGCCTCATTCAAACCAGGAATAGAAAGTACATCTTGGACATTATTGTAGGGAGCATTTTTAATGATGATCCCAGCTAAATTGGGGTAAAAGCCACGAAGATCGCGGAAGTTACGAATACTACTGTTATTGAGGTCAATCTTTTTGCCATATTCAGTAGTTAGCTTCTTATCTACAGCATTTTCATACTGTGTAGTTTCTGCCTTAGCAGGTTGAGGGTTAAAGAAGCCGAAACAGCCGATCATTAAAACAAAAATTAGTAAGATACGGACTAAAATTTTCATCGAGTTTATTCCTTTAGTAAAATGTATGGACAAAAAAAATCGTATCTACGGCTTGAGCAGCTAATGGGCAACTACTGTTGCTTTTTGTAAAAAACCCGCGCTTTCCATGGCTCCGCCTAGGATATGGCCTACTAAAACGCACGTTCAACACACATTTTAGCTTAGTTGTTATTTTAGCTTAATTGTGACCTTAAGTTGAACAAAAGCAGGGTTGATTTATTTCGCTCACCCTGCTTTAGAACAAATTATGCTGTCCAGTTTTTCTTAGTACAATGCTTCTTCTTGATGAGTTACGATAGTTACATTAGAGGTAGGGTGAGCAACACAAGTTAGTACAAAACCCGCTTCTATTTGGTCGTCGTCTAAGAAAGACTGCTCAGATTGATCTACTGTGCCAGATTCGATTTTTCCAGCACAGGTTGAACAAGCACCAGCACGACAACTAAAGGGAAGATCTAAACCTGCCTCATCAGCAACGTCTAAAATATATTGATCATCGGGTACTTCAATTTTTTGTTCACCTTCGGGAGTTTTTAGCGTTACGGTATAGGTTGCCATTAGAGTGTTCCTTATTTACTAGGGAGAATTTGTTTTGAATCTGTTATTTGTCACATCTGTTGATGCTTATCTGATACTAAGGGAAAAAGATAAATAGTTATACGGGCATTAGTAATGAGATTATTAGTTAAACATACAATAAGATTTTCTTATCTATTAAGATTTTTTTGAAGGACAATAAGACTATTATGATCAATGTAGGAATAGTAGGAACAGGATACGTAGCCCAAAAACGTGCTGAAGCATTGAGCAAAGATCAAAGAGTGAGATTAAAGCAGGTGGCTGGAAATAGTTCTTGTAATACAGAAATGCTTGCTCAAAAGTATTCTCTAGAGAAAAAAGACGCCTGGTGGGAGTTAGTCAATCATCCAGAAATTGATTTAGTCTTTGTCTCGACAATCAATAGAGATCATGGTATAATTGTACGAGCCAGTCTAGAAGCAGGTAAAAATGTTGTAGTCGAATATCCCCTCTCAGTTGAGGCGACAGAAGCAAGAGAGCTAATAGAACTAGCCAAAAACAAAGGAGTCATGCTCCATGTTGAGCATATAGAACTTTTAGGCGGAGTACATCAAGCAATTAAGAAATATCTACCAGAGATAGGCGAGGTTTTTTATGCCCGTTATGCGACCATTAATCCTGTGCGTCCTGTTGGGTTGCGTTGGACTTATAATTCAGAATTGTTTGGTTTCCCCCTTATAGGCGCTCTATCGCGTATCCATCGCTTAACAGATCTATTCGCCCCTGTGACTAGCGTTGCTTGTTCAGCGCGTTTTTGGGGGACTTTAGAAAAGGACTATTATAAGGCCTGTCTCTGTCGAGCTACTCTTAACTTTAAAAATAATCTTATGGCTGAAGTGACTTATGGCAAGGGCGAAACATTTTGGCAAGCATCTAGAACTTTTGAGCTACATGGTGATACAGGAGTAATAATTATGGAAGGAGAAACAGGATATTTGTGTAGAGGAGAAGAAAAAGAGCCTCTAGAAGTTCTCCCACGTCAAGGATTAATAGCTCAAGATACAATACTAGTATTAGATCATCTTTTAGAAGACAAACCTCTCTATATTCAGCCATTGGAGAGTTATTACAGTTTAAAAGTAGCAGAAGCTACTTATAAAGCTACACAAGAAAATCAAATAATCTATATTAACCATTAAACACATATAGAGAATAGTCATAGTCAATGCTAGCCAAAATTAAAGACTTAGCCAGAACATTAAACCCCCGACTGCTGGAAATTCGTCGTCATCTGCACGCACATCCCGAATTAAGTGGACAAGAGTATCAAACGTCTGCTTATGTGGCAGGGGTTCTCTCCTCTTGTGGACTCCAAGTTAAAGAAGCAGTAGGAAAAACTGGGGTTATAGGACAACTGAGAGGGACAGGAAAAGACAGGAGACTCATTGCCCTGCGTGTAGATATGGATGCACTGCCAATAGAGGAAAAAACTAAATTAGAATATGGCTCTTCTAAGCCTGGTGTGATGCACGCTTGTGGACATGATGTACATACAACAGTAGGATTAGGGGTAGCCATGCTCCTTTCTCAATTACCAGAAGCAATAGCAGGAGAGGTGCGCTTTCTCTTTCAGCCAGCCGAAGAAATAGCCCAAGGCGCAAGTTGGATGATTAAAGATGGGGCTATGCGAGATGTAGAGGCTATTTTAGGTGTCCATGTCTTTCCTAGTATTCCTGCTCGCTCCGTGGGCATTCGTTACGGAGCCTTAACTGCTGCGGCTGATGATTTAGAGATTATCATTCAAGGGGAGTCAGGACATGGAGCGAGGCCACATGAGGCTATTGATGCTATTTGGATCGCTGCCCAAGTCATTACAACCCTACAACAGGCTATCAGTCGAACCCAGAACCCTCTACGCCCTCTTGTTTTAACAATAGGAAAAATAAGTGGGGGTAGGGCGGCTAATATCATTGCTGAGGAAGTTAGAATGACTGGAACAGTGCGATCTCTTCATCCTGAAACCCATGCTAACTTACCCGACTGGATAGAGGGCATTGTCTCTAATGTCTGTCATACCTATAAAGCTACATATCAAATGAACTATTCTAGGGGCGTTCCTTCTGTTCAGAATGATCCCATCTTGACTAGGATTTTAGAGGATGCCTCCAAAGAGTGTTGGGGCAAAGAACAGGTGCAAATTCTCACAGAACCCTCTCTCGGAGCAGAAGATTTTTCATTATACTTAGAGCATGCCCCAGGCAGTATGTTTCGTCTCGGTGTCGGACGGGAGAATGGTGAGAATTATCCTCTCCATCATCCGCAATTTCAAGTTGACGAGTCATGTATTATCACAGGGGTAGTGACTCTGTCCTATGCTCTTTATAAATACTTTCAAGAAAATCCAACTAGCTAAAGGATAGATTTATGTCAGTAGTTGTTTTAGTTTTAGCCGAAGTTTTGATTGTAATTGGGCTATCGCGTTTAGTTGGGCTGGCTTTTCGCTCAATTAAACAACCCCAGGTCATTGGTGAAATTGTCGCGGGGATTATGTTGGGTCCTTCTTTATTCGGCTTAATAGCCCCAACTTGGGCTGCAGGAATCTTTCCCCCGGAGGCCATACCTTTTTTAAATATACTCTCTCAGATTGGTTTAATCTTTTTTATGTTCCTGATCGGTTTGGAACTCAACCCACAATATCTCCAGGGAAATATTAAGGTAGCTGTTCTTATTTCTCATGTTAGTATATTAGTTCCATTTTCCTTAGGTAGTACCATGGCGCTGGTGCTCTATCCCCATGTCTCTGATAGCAGTGTCTCTTTTATGGCCTTTGCCATGTTTTTAGGAGCATCTCTTTCTATTACTGCTTTTCCCGTCTTAGCTCGCATCATTACAGAAAATAACTTACAAAACAGCCAACTAGGAACTTTAGCCTTAACCTGTGCTGCAGTTGATGATGTCACAGCTTGGTGTCTCTTGGCTATGACTATTGCTATAACCAGAAGTAATAATATTGTGGGAGCTATCCCCACAATTCTCTTTTCTGTTGTTTATATTACTCTGATGTTGACCTTAGGGCGCTTCTTGTTGAAGAAATTTGGGAAACATTACGAGCAGACGGGACATATAACTCAATCAATGCTGGCCATTATTTATAGTTCAGTAGTGATCAGTGCCCTAATTACTGAATTGATTGGCATTCATCTGATTTTTGGGGCATTTTTAGTCGGTGTGATCATGCCCAAAAATGGGAAAATGGCTAAAGAAATAGCTGAAAAAACTGAAGATTTTGTCCTAGTCTTCCTTTTGCCTATTTTCTTTGCCTATAGTGGACTGAGAACACAAATAGGTCTCCTCAATGAACCGATCCTCTGGTTATTATGTGGAATGATTTTAATTATTGCTATTGCTGGTAAATATATAGGTACTTATGTAGCAGCCAGAGTAGGAGGATTTAATAACCGAGATTCTTCGGCTTTGGGTTGGTTGATGAATACTAGAGGACTGACCGAGTTGATAGTGCTAAATATTGGCTTAAGTCTAGGGGTGATTTCCCCTTTACTGTTTACCATGCTAGTCATTATGGCTCTTGTAACTACCTTTATGACCTCTCCTCTTTTGGAATGGACTTATCCTAAAAATTTGATTCGTCTACAAGAGATGTTGCCTCTTAGTACTATAACTCCTACAATAACGCCCAATTATCGTCTCTTAGTACCTGTTGCCAACCCTAGTAGCCAGAAAGTTCTATTAGAATTAGCGATAGCCATAGCAGGAAATGGTTATCCCCCTGCGGTCGTTCATCCACTCAGCTTAATTCAGCTAGAACAAGATTATGCTTTTAGCAATATGCCAGTAGAGGCAGAGCGTTTGGTGCAGGAACGCCTCTTGGAACTCGAACATCTAATCAGTGAACTCAAGCCACCAGGAGTGAACCAACTAGTGCAACCAATAGTAAGGATTAGCCAAGATGTAGCCAAGGAAACAGCACAAATTGCTCGTTTAGATCGGGCTGATTTAGTAATTGTCGGCTGGCATAGATCTACTTTTAGTAATACTCGTTTAGGGGGAAGAGTTGGTCAAATTCTTTCACAAGCTCAAGTAGATGTGGCTGTCTATGTAGATAATCAAAAGAGTAGTGATTTTAAGCGGCTTTTTGTGCCTCATTCGGGAACCGTTCACGATGATCTAGCCTTAGAGATAGCGCTACGTCTTTTAATTAATGAACCTGAGCGCCACCTGAGCGTTTTACAAGTTACTGATGATTGTCAAACTAATCAGGAAATGAGTTATGAGTTTGGTAGAATCATTGATGTATTGCCAGCCGAGGCCAGGTCACGTTTAGAAATTCAAACAGTCTGTGCTGAGGAAGAAAAACCCATACAATTGGCGATTAAATTTTCTGCCCTAGTAGATTTGACCTTAGCTGGAACATCAGGAGAATGGGGTATTGCACGTCAATCTCTAGGTCGCTACACTGATGAATTAGCTATACATTGTCAATCTCCCCTTCTGATTACTCGTTGTTATCTCAAAGCCCGTTCTCACTTAGTTTCTGTGTTGGCTCATTCTCAGTAGAGCTTAATCTCTAACTGCTTGGAGCAAAAACATTTTAATTTCCTTGGATTCTTCTAAAGATATGCCTATAGGATTAAATAATTTAAGAATTAACTCTAAATTCCGTTCAAATAGTTTAGAGATGTCAGGGTATTGAGAGAAACTTTTGGCAACAGGTAAATATGCTTGCGGCAAAGATTTAATTTTTTGACAAAGTTCTTGGCTTAAGTGATGACCAGAAATATGCCAAGTCATACACTGACTTAAACAGTTTAATAATTGTATAGCTACTTGAGGTGTAGTACTTGAATGATGGAGTTGTTGGAGAGCGACTTTAGTAGCTAACTGAACCTCTTTAAAATCCGCCTTCCAGTCATCAGGTTGACCAAAACTGATTAAACGACCTAAAGCCCAAGCTGCGCGAATTTTCTGTCCTATATGATGAGTATTCTGCACCACATCACGCAAAAAAGCTAGATTGGTGGTACTTGGTTTGACGCATTTCCCAATTGAAGTGAAAAATACTTCTGCTTTAGCTTGTTGACTATGATATTTATAGCGTTCTATCAATATACTAGCAAAATCCGACCAGAAGAGTTTACCTGGTGTTTCTACTAAAGCAGAAAATAGCTCATTAGGCATCTGATTAAAGCCAAGATGGAATTTTTGCCAAACCCACTGATGAAACTTCCGTTCTAGAGGGATGATGCTAGGAGAGTCTGAAGGAATGGTCTTTAAAATGTCTGGTAAGGACATTACAGCCAGACGTACTTTCATAGCACTAGATGAGTTACTCAAAAGTGCATCCATTTCTAACCAATGTAGCAGATCAGTTATGATTGTTATACTGTTTTTAGCTAGGCTAGTTTGACGCACCAGTTCATGTCTTTGTTGATGGAAGGAAGCATTCTGCCAATTATGCTCTAGATGTTGTGCCAGGAGTTCCCATTGTTTAAAATCTACTTTTAGATCGGAGATCTCTGAGTTGATCTGTTGACGTCTCCGAGGAATTTTAGGGATTAAACCTTCTAAAGTAATTATGGGAGAACCTTTTTGGGCCAGTAGTTGAGATTGATCTGAGGTAACTTCTAACTGAAAACGGGCTTTCCCATTGCTTTGTGAGACTAGAGTTAACAGGAGTCGTTCATCAAAGGTATATTCTACCTCTAGATCCAATAAAGCGCCTGGTTGTAATTTAGCCTCATGTATCTTTTCTATGGGCACAGAGCGTAATCTTTGTAAGCTGGTATTACAGCCTACTTTGGTTCCCATTCCCACCCAGACTTTAAAACCTAGGTGACCTGTCTCCTTTGGGGGGAGTTTTAACTTTCCCAAGAGGACTGTCCGATAGGGAAATTTTTGTCCCTGTGCCACCAAAAGAGAGAGTTGACTTTCTCCTCTATCTCCTTCTATTTCTAGATAGATATTGGTTGGGTTGTTCGCAGTTGCCATAATACCTAGATTTACCGATAATTAAAATAGAAAATATGGGTAAGAGATGGATAGGCTCATCAGCATAGGTGAATTGGCTGAATTAAGGGACTTGCAAAGAAATAAGATACCAGTTATCCAGTTGGAATAATGGTTATATCCCATGAGGGCAAATCTATTGAAGGAAACCAAAATTGCCGACTATATTCTAAGTCTTCTGTTGATGGAAT
>Ga0209085_1000523_pt1 | contig 27823 bp, 25 predicted proteins | sample C_131016_EF_Meta_FD_187310 | JGI IMG/M metagenome (GOLD analysis project Ga0209085, IMG submission 187310) | Freshwater microbial communities from Lake Croche, Canada to study carbon cycling - C_131016_EF_MetaG (SPAdes) (version 2) | ecosystem: Environmental > Aquatic > Freshwater > Lake...
TTCATAATTTTTTACCTTGAACAAAAATTTGTTAAGTGATTTTGACCTAATATTTGTTACATTTTCTATTTATTTGATTTAATTTTTTGGATGCTTAATATAATAATAACTAAGATTTAATTCATAAAAATGCTGGTTAAAATTTTATGTTTAATTTGCCTCGAAGAATTTATGTTGCTGGCCATGGTGGAATGGTTGGTAGCGCATTTATTCGCGAGCTTTCAAAGTCTGATAATTATCAGATTATTACAGCTCCACGATCAGAATTAAATTTGCTCGATCAAAGAAGCGTTCATTGTTTTTTGAAAGATAAACAGCCTGATCTGATCATTGTTGCAGCAGCTAAAGTGGGTGGTATTTTAGCTAATAATACTCAGAGAGCTGAGTTTATTTACGAAAATTTAATGATTGAAGCTAACCTCATACATGGCGCTCATTTAGCCAATATTAATAGGCTCTTGTTTTTGGGATCAAGTTGTATCTATCCACGTGAGTGCCTTCAGCCTATTCGTGAGGAGTACTTACTAACCGGGTTACTGGAGACCACAAATGAACCCTATGCATTAGCTAAAATTGCAGGGATTAAACTTTGCGAAGCTTATTCTAAGCAATACGGACGCAAGTATTTTTCAGTGATGCCTACAAATCTTTATGGCCCAAATGACAACTATGACATATCAACCAGTCACGTACTGCCAGCATTCATAAGAAAAGTACATGAAGCTAAAATAAATAATATTAATGAGATTGTAATCTGGGGTAGCGGTAAACCTAAGCGCGAATTTTTGTACGTCGATGATCTTGTCGATGCTTGCCTTCATCTTCTATCGATCGACTATCATGATGCCATAGTAAATGTTGGAACAGGTGTGGAGTTAACAATTTTAGAATTGGCAAATTTAATAATGGAGGTCATTGGATATGAAGGAAATATTGTTTATGATCAAAGCAAGCCCGATGGTACACCGCGCAAATTGCTAGATGTAAGTCGATTAATTAACTTGGGTTGGAAGGCGCAAACAACATTGCGGAATGGTTTGAGTTTGACTTATGATGATTTTAAAAAGAATGTGAAGTTTTAATATGAACAAAGACATGAAAAAAACAAAAACGGCTTTAATAACTGGAATAACGGGGCAGGATGGTTCTTATTTAGCAGAATTTCTTCTTGAAAAAGGGTATACTGTTCATGGGATAAAAAGGCGGTCGAGTTCGTTGAATACCCAACGTGTAGACCATATTTATCAAGATCCTCATATAGAAAATTCGCGTTTTCATCTTCATTATGGCGATTTATCTGATAGTACTAATCTTATTCGGATAGTTCAGGAAACGCAGCCAGATGAAATTTATAACTTGGCAGCTCAAAGCCATGTAGCTGTTAGTTTTGAAAGTCCAGAATATACTGCAGATATTGACGCACTTGGAACACTTCGCTTACTCGAAGCTATACGTATTCTAGGTTTGAATAAGAAGGCAAGGTTTTATCAAGCATCTACTTCAGAACTTTATGGGTACGTGCAACAAATACCTCAAACTGAAAAAACACCTTTTTATCCACGTAGTCCATACGCGGTGGCAAAGCTCTACGCATATTGGATTACGGTCAATTACCGTGAATCTTATGATATGTATGCTTGTAATGGAATTTTGTTTAATCATGAGAGCCCACGTCGAGGTGAAACATTTGTAACTCGCAAAATTACTAGAGGGTTGGCTCGTATTGCGAAAGGAATAGATACTTGCATTTATATGGGTAATCTTGATGCTCTTCGTGATTGGGGACATGCTAAAGATTATGTAAGAATGCAGTGGATGATGTTGCAACAAGATAAACCACAAGATTTTATTATAGCAACCGGCAAACAGCATTCTGTGAGAGAATTTATCATTCGCGCTGCAAAGGAAATTGGTGTTACTTTACAATTTGAAGGTCAAGGTATTAATGAATACGGTGTTGTGAATTCTGTTGTCGGAGATAAAGCTCCAGCTGTCAAAAAAGGTGATATAATTATAAAAGTAGATCCACGTTATTTTCGCCCAACAGAAGTCGAAACTTTATTAGGTGATCCAACTAAAGCAAAAGAAATACTTGGATGGACTCCGGAAATTAGTTTGGAAGAAATGATTGCTGAAATGGTGGCGAAAGATCTTGTGGTCAACTAAATAGTAAATTGTAATGATTTTTTCCATGGGATTGATTTATATTTATGAGCAAAAGAAATCACTTTAAATCAATTTTAGAATATGGGCATCTTTGGTATCAATACAATAAAGATAATCTAAATAATATTTCATTGCTTTTAGGCGAAAGAGCTGTAAAAATTTTACTCACATTGAGTATAAATTCTTTGATGGCACGTCAATACGGTTCTGAAGCTTTTGGATTATGGTCATATATTGTTGCATTCATGGCAATTTTCCAAGTTGCCTCTAGTTTGAGCTTTGAAAGGGTTTTAGTAAAAAATTTATCTACGCAACCAGAACTTAAATCATCAGTACTTTCTTCGGCATTCATTATAAGAATCATCTCGGCTTTTATTTGCTGGATAGGTTCAATTATTTTTTATGTTTTATTAAAAGGATGGAGTGACACTTCTACAGTTATTGTTGTAGTGCTGGGTGCATCATTTTTGTTTCAATCAACAGATATAATTGATGCATTTTTTCAATCACAATCAATTATTCGTTATAGTGTATTGTCTCGATTAATCGGCCTGTTATTAAGCTTTGGGTTGAAAATTTTTATTATTATAAATAATTATTCATTGGAATGGTTGGCTTTATTTACTAGTTTCGAATTTTTAATAGTAGGATTAGCTTTATATTATTTTTTAAATTTGATGGAACCTATTAAAATTATACAATTTGATTTTACTATTGCTTCTGAAATAGTAAAAACGTCTTGGCCATTTATGCTTGCAGGTATAGGAAATATTCTTTACATGCGTATTGATCAACTTATGGTTGGTGAAATTTTAGGAAAATCACAATTAGGAATCTATGCAGCAGCTATACCTGTGGCAACAGTTTGGAATATAATACCCATGTCAATAATGTGGGTTTTGGCTCCATCATTTGCTCTGAACAAAATCGACGACAATGATGTATATTATTATAGGCTATCAAAACTATTTAAATTATTTATTTTATTGTCCATAATTATAATACTATCGATTTGGCTACTTAGTGATTTTATTATTCTGACTCTCTATGGAAATGAATATTTTTTTGCGTCCAGTGTTTTAAAAATATATATTTTTACAACTTACCCTGTTTTTATGAATATTGCACAGTCACTATGGATAACAAATGATAATAAATTCAGTATTATCATAATTCAAATGTTACTTGGATGTTTAATTTCAGTCTTATTAAATTATTATTTTCTAAAAGATTTTGGACTCATTGGTGCGCCGTTAATATCCCTTTTATCTAATTTAATTGCTTTAGTTTTATCAAATATATGTTTTGCGCCGAGTATCTTTTTGATGCAGATTGGAATTTTTGATTTAAATTTTCACAAAAAAATTCAACAAAAATGCAATTTTTAATTAATTATATGATTTTAAAAAATGTATTAATTTGCTCTTTACTGGAATTTTTTTTGTGCTTATAAAGTCTTATTAAATAGTATTTTATGAAATGTTAAATGGTTTTTACATGGATGTAATTACTCTAGATAATATTATTTATTCTTTACAAAGAGCTGGTGGAATTTCCGTTTACTGGACTGAACTCCTTAGCCGAATGATACGTGATGATTATAATCTTTATTTTCATGAAAATACAAATGTCGGAAATAATATTTTTAGAAAGAAATTGTCAATACCATCGGATAATATTACGCATAATAATATCATTCCATTATTTATCCAGCGTTATTTGCCTTTAATAACGCAAGTGAAATTTGGTATTTTTCATTCAAGTTATTATAGGATACCAATTTTTTATAAAGGAAAAACGATTATTACTGTATTTGATTTTACCTATGAAAAATACAGAAAAGGTTTGCCTAGATTTATTCATTCCATGCAAAAATATAATGCATTAAAATATGCAGATGGCGTAATTTGTATATCAGACAGTACAAAAAAAGATTTGTTAGAAATAATGCCTAGTTTTCCAGAAAATAAATTGTCAGTAATTCATTTAGGTGTATCGTCTGATTTTTCTTGTAATTTCCAGAATATACCAATTCAATTCTTAAATTCTATTCAGATTATTAAAAAACCATATTTAGTTTTTGTTGGCGATCGTAAAGGCTATAAAAAATTTGATATTGTTGTTCAAGCTATGCTTTATTTAAAGAATTATCATTTGGTTATTATTGGGGGAGGAGATTTGGATGTAGAATTACAGCATCTAAATTCATGCTGTAAAAATAGGTTCACTCATTTTAAAAAATTATCCAATAATGAATTAAATTATATTTATCATTTTGCTCATGCGCTTATTTATCCTTCCATATATGAGGGGTTTGGACTTCCAATTTTAGAAGCAATGGCTTCCGGCTGTCCTGTTATTGCGTCAAATATTTCTTCAATTCCCGAAGTTGCAGGAAATGCAGGTATGCTAATGAATGAAACAAATTCAAAAAATATTGTTTCTTCCATTTTAAATTTAGAAAATGAACATGTTCGATCAAAACAAATTAAATTAGGCCTCGAAAATGCCAAAAAATTCGATTGGGAAGATACATATAAGAAAACAATTTCCTTTTATAAATTTATATATCATAATTAAATTTCTATTTAAAAATTAAATGTAAAGGATTAATTGTTAAGATGAAATTTAGCATAATAACGCCATGTTATAATAGTGTTAAAACAATTGAAGATACTTTGCTTTCAATTTCATCTCAAAATCATTCTGATATCGAGTATATAGTTATTGATGGGGGCTCGACAGATGGAACACTAGAAATTTTAAAACGCTATCAGCATATTATTAATTTTTTAGTATCAGAGCCTGATCTCGGATTATATGACGCCATAAATAAGGGTATTAAAATATCATCTGGAGATTATATAGGTATTTTAAATTCAGATGATATTTATGCCTCAAATTTTATATTATCAAATATTTCAAATATTTTAATATATAATGATGTTGATGCTCTTTATGGAGATGTTACTTATTTCAATGGATTTGATCCAGAAAATTATTCACGATATTTTAGTTCTGCTTGTTTTACCCCCTCAAGACTTAAATGGGGATTAATGCCGGCTCACACTTCTTTATTTTTTAAATCGTCTGTTTTTGAAAAATATGGTTATTATAAAATTGATTATAAAATTGCTGCTGACTTTGAATTTATTTGTAGAGTTTTTAAGAATAAAAATTTCAAATATTTATATTTTAATAAAGTTTTAATTCGAATGAAATTTGGTGGTTTAAGTACTAAAAATATATTAAGTAAATTCATCATACAGAAAGAAATTTTACGAGCATGTAATGAAAATAAAATTATCACTAATCATGCTATTTTGATGCTGCGTTTCCTTTTTAAATAATCTAAATTTAATAAATTTATTTATTTTAAATTTTCTTGATAAGTGATATTGTATTTAAAAATGATGATATTTTTTAAGGGTACACAATATTTATGCTTGAAAATTCAAAACGTAAATTAGTAATTGTTCACGATCTTTTCATGACTTTGTTGGCAATTTATTTTGCATTTTTTATACGTTTTACTGAAGATCAATTTTTAAATCGGTTAGGCTACTTAACAATGGCTATGCCTTTATTTATTTTAAGCGCAGGTTTTATTTACAACCAATTTGGTCTTTACCGGGGGCGTTGGATGTTTGCATCGATCCCGGATTTAATACAAATTTTTTATTCTGTAATGTGTATGTCAATTTTTATTTTAGTTATTGATTATATCTTAGTTTCACAGCAATTTTATGGTACTTTTTTTGTTGGTAAAATTACTATAGTTTTGTATGCCTTGCTTCAAGGGGCTTTTTTAGGTCTTCCGAGAATTGGATATAGATATTTGCGCTATTTAAAGGTTATGTCGGTTTCATCTGACGATGTGCGCATTAATACTTTAATCATAGGAAATGAAAACGATGCGGTTTCAGTAATACAGGCTATCGAAATGCAAAGCCTACGTGGTATTACGGCTTCAGGTATTGTAACCTTAAAAGTTAATGTCTCTGGTCAAAAATTACGAGGCATATCTGTCTTAGGCTCAGTTGATCAGATCGAGTTAATAGTTCATGAACTATTCCAACGTGATATTAAAATTGGCCGTTTAGTTGCTACAGAGTCTGCATTGTCCTCGGAAGCTAAACCGGATCAATTAATGTCTGCTGCCCGACGTCTTGGATTACCAATTTGGCGTATCAAGCATGTTATAGAAGATGGGTCATCTTTGGCAGAATTAGCGCCACTAGATATTGAAGCATTATTATTTCGTGATAGTATTCAGGTAGACCTATCTCGTTTACGTCTATTGATAGCTGGGCGGCGAGTAGCAATTACTGGTGGTGGCGGATCTATTGGTGGTGAGCTAGCTCAGCGAATTGCAGCTATTGGAGCATCCCATCTATTAATAATTGAAAACTCAGAACCAATGATGCATCAAATTTTGGAAAAACTTGAACATCAAGCTATTCTTTGTTGTGTTAAAGGTACTTTGGCTGATATTCGTGATCATGATAGAATTTGTCAGGTTTTGTTCGATTTTAAACCTGATTTAGTCTTGCATGCTGCAGCCTTAAAACATGTACCCTACCTTGAAGTTAATTGGGGTGAAGCTATTAAGACTAATATTTTTGGATCAAAAAATGTAATGGAAGCATCAATTGATGCTGGCGCCAAAGCAGTTGTGATGATCTCCACAGATAAGGCGATTGACCCTGTTTCAATATTAGGTGTGACAAAGCGTTTCGCAGAAATTTACGCACAAATGCTCGACCAAGAATTAAACAGTCAGATTTCCAAAACTTGCCGTGTTATTAGTGTTAGATTTGGTAATGTTCTTGGATCAAATGGGTCTGTAATTCCAAAATTTCGAGCTCAAATTGCTTCGGGTGGGCCTGTTACAGTTACAGACCCAGAGATGGTTCGTTATTTCATGACAGTCCGTGAAGCATCTGAACTTGTTTTATCTGCTGCTTCTCATGCCCTCGAAGTGGTTGTAAATGGTTATCGCCCTTCGGTTTATGTCCTTAAAATGGGTCAACAAGTTAGAATTTTGGATCTCGCGCGAAATTTAATTAGTCTTTCTGGATTTGAGCCAGATAGAGATATATCTATTGTCTTTACAGGCATGAGGGCTGGAGAGCGTTTGCACGAAATTATGTTTGATAGTAGTGAAGAAGTCATGGAAACTGGGATAGAAGGTGTTTTAGGAGCTTCTCCACACAGTTCAACTCGTCAACAAATGACATTATGGTTAGATGAATTACACGAGGCTGTTGTAAAAATAGATCGATCACGTGCTGAAAAAGTGTTTTTGGAGGCTATACCAAATTTTCATCCGGCTACTCAGCCTAATTGATCGATTTTTTGCTTTTGCCCAAGGCGGCTTAATAAATTGTTCACAATTAAACATGCAGCACTCAGTGCTACAAGGTCAACAATTAATGGGTTGTATAATTTACGCAAAATAATGGTGCTACAAGTAATTATAAGCAATATGATATTAGCGATTAAGATCTTAGATATTACTATTAAAACGTTTCGTTCATTTTCAAAGGCTCGTTGATAAAAATGTGACCGGTGAGCTTCCCAGATTTTTTCACCGTTAATCAGTCTTTTTATCAATGTTAGGGTTGCGTCTGCTATATAGTAAAGAGCAGGTATTAGTGCTAAGATCAAACTGGTTTGATAGGCTAATTGCAGTAAAGCCCAACCAGTGAGCAAGCCTAATGGTAGGCTACCAATATCCCCCATAAAAAGTCGTGCGACAGGCCAATTATAGGGTAAAAACCCGATTAATGAACCTATTATACATAGGCTTATGAACATCAATGGCAAATTTTGGCTATCGTCAGAAAAGAATAAAACTACAGTCCAGACAGGAAGCATTTCGACCGTCGTAATAAGATCAATGCCATCCATAAAATTAACAAGATTTACAAACCAAACAATCCCTAACGTAATAATTAATTTTTCAATCTCATTTGGAATGGTATTATTTAAAAGTCGCGTTTCTTCGGGTAAAAACCATATAATAAGAATAACAAAGCTAAATTGAATTAAAAATCTTAATTGCGCAGGCAAAGGTCTTATGTCGTCAATACCGCCTAATATTAGTAAACCAAGACTAGCCCCAATAACTGATAAGATGGGTGGCAACAACAATTCTGGATAAAAACTAATAAAATAAAGCAAAAAAAACCCAATAGTTACAGATATTATGGCAAATCCCCCACCTTGAGGTGTTGGAACAAGATGGCTTGATCGCGCTGTAGGACAAGCAAGTGCATGGCGTCTGAAAAAAGGAAATAATATGTGAATTGTAACGGCTGTAGCAATAGCGCTAATAACTATGAGTAATATCCCCCAATAGGCTGAGGGCAAATACCAATGGAAGAAAAAGATTTTTTTCATTTGAAAGTAAATTTCTTCATAAGATCACAATGTTATCACGGTTTTTTTGAATTGGGGTGACAATCAACTTACAATATAGTATTTTGATTTTATATGAATATAATTGATTTATATTATAGTAATTAAAAGGTATATATAAACATATGGCACTTACTGTTTCAACAACTAAACGATACGGAGATCAACGCGGATGGTTTTCGGAGACTTTCCGTGTTGACCTTTATATCGGTAATTTAGGAGAAAACGTATTTGTTCAAGACAATCAATCTTATTCGAGAGATATTGGCACCTTGCGAGGTTTGCATTTTCAGCTGCCGCCGTATTCGCAGGCAAAATTGGTTAGGTGCTTGTCAGGGGCTATATTCGATGTGGCAGTTGATATCCGTAAGGGTTCTCCAACATATGGGAAATGGCAGGGTGTAGAACTCACTGCAGAGAATTGCAAACAACTTTATATCCCAACTGGATTTGCTCATGGTTTTATGACGCTTTTGCCTGACACTATGATCTATTACAAAGTATCGGATTATTATGCCCCGGATTGTGATCAGGGATTGGTATGGAATGATCCCGATATTGCTATTGAATGGCCTTTGAAAAATATCAAGCCAATTTTATCCGAGAAGGATGAAAAACAAGCCTCATTAAAAGATTTTCACTCACCATTTCCCTATGATGGTAGACCGATGTCTTTAACAGAAATAGTATTGTAATGTTTATTCAACCAAAGACAATTCTGGTCACAGGTGGAGCTGGGTTTATTGGCTCATCTCTTGTCAGACATTTGATTGAGCATACTTATGATGCTGTCCATGTGATTGATAAATTAACCTATGCTGGCACGCTTACCTCCCTTGCGGATGTTATCGGTAATCCACGCTATAGCTTTAACCGCATTGATATTTGTGATGCCGATGGTGTTTCGCAAGTTCTAAAAATTATTAATCCGGATGTTATTGTCCATTTGGCAGCTGAAAGCCATGTTGATCGCTCGATTGACGGTCCGCGCGCCTTTATTCAAACCAACCTAGTTGGCACTTATACGTTGCTTCAATCCGCTCGCGCACATTGGGAGGCTCTGCCTTCATCGCGGCGAAACAGTTTTCGCTTTCATCACGTGTCTACGGATGAAGTATTTGGTTCGCTGGGTGATACAGGCTTTTTCACCGAGACAACGCCTTACGCTCCGCGCTCGCCTTATTCAGCATCCAAAGCTGGGTCGGATCATCTGGTGCTGGCATGGCATCACACCTATGGCTTGCCGATCACATTAACAAATTGTTCCAATAATTACGGGCCCTATCATTTTCCAGAAAAGCTCATACCTCTGATGATATTGAAAGCCGTTGCGGGTGAACTTTTGCCCGTCTACGGGCGTGGTGACAATATCCGAGATTGGCTTTATGTGGAGGATCACGCTCGCGCCATCCAATGCGTGTTTGAAGGTGGACAGGTGGGGCAAACTTATAATGTGGGTGGGGATGCAGAACGCAGCAATCTTGAGGTGGTCGAATGCATTTGTGATTTGCTGGACCGTTTGCATCCGCGTCAGGACAAGCACTCTTATCGCGAGCAAATTAGTTTTGTCAGTGATCGCCCGGGGCATGATTTCCGCTATGCGATTGATGCCACGAAATTGAAAACAGAACTCGGTTGGTCACATCAAGAGAGTTTTGAAACTGGTCTGGAAAAAACGGTCCGTTGGTATTTGTCGCGGCGTGATTGGTGGCAGCCTTTGATTGAGCGTGGGGCAGCATACCGTCGTGGCTTGGGGCCCAAAATATGATTTTACTAACGGGTGGCACAGGGCAGGTGGGATGTTCCATTCTTGCTAAGGTGCAAGCGCACCACGGGCCTTTTTTTGCTCCCGCGCGGATGGAGCTTGATCTATCCGATCCTCAGTCCATTCAGCGTGTTTTGGAAAGCCGAGATTGGACGGCTATCATTAATGCTGGGGCTTATACTGCTGTCGATCAGGCCGAGAGTGAGCCCTTGCTTGCCGAGGCGATCAATTCAAATGCTCCGGCTATCTTGGCACGATTTTGTCAGAAGCATGCGATCCCGCTCATTCATTTTTCAACCGATTATGTTTTTGCGGGAGATGTATCATCACCTTATCACGAGGATGCTGACACAGCACCCCTTGGTGTTTATGGTAAATCAAAATTAGCCGGCGAACAGGCTATTTTCGCATCCAATGACAGAGCCATGATTTTGCGAACCTCTTGGGTGGTGAGCCCCTATGGAAAAAATTTCATCAAAACCATGCTGCGGTTGGCACAAGATCGTGATGAAATCCGCGTTGTGGCGGATCAATATGGCTGCCCAACAGGTGCACAGGATTTAGCGTCAGTTGTTTTGTCTATCTTGCCGCGTTTAATGTCAGATCAAAACGCGCCAACGGGCATTTATCATTGCTGTAATCAGGGCGAAACCACATGGGCAGGCTTAGCACGCATGGTTATTGAAGCAAGCGCAGGCTTGGGTGGGCCTAAGGCTCGTATTATTGACATTTCAACGGCTGATTATCCCACGCCTGCCCAAAGGCCGCACTATTCGCGCTTGTCTTGTGATAGACTGCAAAAGGATTGGGAAATAACATTGCGGGCTTGGCAGCCCATGGTTGCAGACATTGTTGCAGCTTTACTGCACGAAAAGGAAACGGTGTAATGAAGGGCATTATTCTGGCAGGGGGGGCAGGGACGCGATTACATCCCGCGACATTGGCAATCAACAAACAATTGTTGCCTGTCTATGACAAGCCGATGATTTATTATCCACTCTCCACTTTGTTGCTGGGGGGCATTAAAGATATTTTACTGATTTCTTCTCCAGAATTTATCGATAATTACCGACATCTTTTAGAGGATGGATCGCAATGGGGCATTAAGCTGACCTATGCGGTACAACCCAAACCCGAAGGATTGGCGCAGGCCTTTGTCATCGGACGTGACTTTGTTGGAAAAGATGCCGTTACGCTTGTATTGGGCGATAATATTTTTTATGGTGCGGGTCTGGGTGAGAAACTTGAACAAGCCATGAAACGGAAAGATAGAGCAAACGTTTTTGCCTATCAGGTCGAAGACCCTGAACGCTATGGCGTTGTTGCCTTTGATACAAAAGGGCAAGTCCAATCCATTGTCGAGAAGCCTAAAAATCCGCAATCGGATTGGGCAGTGACTGGTCTCTATATCTATGACAATTCCGTGCTTGATATTGCAGCCGGTGTCAAACCCTCATCGCGCGGTGAGCTGGAAATCACAACCGTCAATGAAGCCTATCTGCATCAGGGCAGATTGCATGTCGAACGATTGGGTCGAGGATTTGCATGGCTTGATACGGGGACGCATGATAGCCTACTGGAGGCCTCTGAATTTGTCCGCACCGTGCAAAAACGACAGGGCATCCAGATTGCCTGTCTTGAAGAAATTGCCTTTGAAAAAGGCTTTATTAGTGAAGCCCAATTGCAAGCTTGCGGCGAGAGTTTAGCCAAAACTCATTATGGTCAATATATTCTGAAAATTGCACGGCGAAACATTAAATATTGAAGGGTCTCTGACATGAGCCAAATAATCCAACAAAAATATCATAAAAATGAAGTCGGTGAACGTCCTTGGGGTCGATGGGCGGTATTAGATGCGGGTCTTGGTTTTACTGTCAAACGTATTGAGGTTGATCCTGGCCATCGTCTTTCGTTGCAATACCACCATCATCGTTCCGAACATTGGCTGGTGATTGAGGGGGAAGGCGAAGTAGAAATCGATGATAAGAAGATTTCAATCATGCAACGTTCTCACGTGCATATTCCGCTCAAATCCGTGCATCGTGTCAAAAATACAGGCGTAAACACGTTGATTATTCTGGAATTGCAGCAAGGTGACGTCTTGGATGAAAATGATATCGTCCGCATTGAGGATGATTATGCGCGAGGATGATCGGCATGGAGATCTGGTGCTTTTAGACATGGGTGCCATCGCATGACGCTGCTTATTACCGGCGGGGCAGGCTATATCGGAAGCCATATGGCTTGGCTGTGTCATGACCAGAACATTTCTTGCGTCGTGCTGGATGATCTATCCACTGGCTTTAGTGATAAACTGCCCCAAGATACGCCTCTCGTTGTGGGCGATGTGGCGGATGAAACCCTTTTAGAAGCTGTTTTTAAGCAGCATGCGATTACCGCCATCATCCATTTTGCTGCCAAGATCGTTGTGCCGGAAAGTGTTGCGCATCCCTTGGATTATTATCGCGAAAATACCGCCAAATCCTGCGTGCTGATTGATGCAGCAATCAAGCATGGCATCAAAAAATTTGTTTTTTCTTCAACAGCTGCTGTCTACGGGAATGCCCATGACGGCTTGTTGAAGGAAAAATTCAATAAAATTCCGACGTCTCCTTACGGCCATTCCAAATTGATGATAGAGCAAATACTCTCAGATGCCCATCATGCGCATGGTCTCAATTATGTTGCTCTGCGTTATTTCAATGTGGCGGGCGCGGATCCAAAGGGTCGCACTGGTCAGTCTAATCCCCACGCCACCCATCTGATCAAACTGGCCAATTTGGTTGCACTTGGGAAGCTGCCTGAATTGCTTATTTTCGGGGATAATTACCCCACACCTGATGGCACTGGTATCCGTGATTACATCCATGTCGCTGATCTGGTCTCAGCCCATGCCTGCGCCTTGAACTATTTGCAACAAGGCGGAACGCCTCTTGTAGCGAATTGCGGCTATGGTCAAGGCTTTTCGGTGCGGGAAGTGATTGCTGCCGTCAAACAGGTTTCAGGCATTGATTTCAAAGTCAGGGTAACAAGCCGGCGAGAGGGCGATCCGGCGTCACTTGTCGCTGATGCAACCATAGCGCGCAAAGTATTAGGCTGGACGCCGCACTTGAATGATCTGACCACCATCGTACGTCATGCGCTGGATTGGGAGAAAAAAATAACGCATTCAAAGCAGTGATTTCTATGCAGTGACTGGCTGATAGTCTATTCTCTAGAAGGCATGATTATTCGATGATGGAAGTTTGAACATGATCCTTGTGACGGGTGCGGCAGGTTTTATAGGATTTCATCTGTGCCAGCGTCTGTTAAGCCAAGGGCACGAGGTGATCGGTCTTGATAACCTCAACGATTATTATTCTGTTGATTTGAAACAAAGCCGATTGGCGCAATTAACGCCGCATGGCAATTTCCAGTTTTATACGATCGATCTGGCCGATCAGGCCGCTATTGAGGACGTGTTTTCCAAACATACATTGACGACTGTCATTCATCTGGCAGCCCAGGCGGGTGTGCGCTATTCATTGCAAAATCCGCAATCTTATATCAGTTCCAATCTTGTTGGCTTTTTCCATGTCATCGAGGCGGCGCGTGCCAAACAAGTCGTGCACTTTGTGTTTGCCTCGACAAGCTCGGTCTATGGCTCCAATACAAAAATGCCATTTTCAACGAGCGATAATACCGACCATCCCGTTTCGCTTTATGCTGCCACCAAAAAGTCCAATGAGGCCATCGCTCATTCCTATGCCTACATGCATGGTTTGCCAGTCACGGGCTTGCGGTTTTTTACAGTCTATGGGCCGTGGGGCAGGCCGGATATGGCCTATTTTCTGTTCGCCGATGCGATTGCCAAAGGCCAGCCGCTGACTTTGTTTGATCAGGGCCTGTTACGGCGTGATTTCACCTATATCGATGACATTGTCGAAGGCATTGTGCGGATTGCACAACAGCCGCCATCAGCCAATCAGGACTATGATCGCAGCCATCCGGATCCGGCCACGAGTTCTGCCCCCTATCGGGTTTTGAATATTGGCAATCATACTCCCGTGCCCGTCAAAGACTTGGTTGCTTTGCTGGAAGAGGCCTTGGGTAAGAAAGCAAACATCATTCATGCGCCTATGCAAAAAGGCGATGTAGAGGCCACTTTTGCCGATGTAGATCCTTTGACGCTGTTAACAGGTTTCAAGCCGCAAACGCCTTTGGAGGTCGGCATTCGCAATTTTGTATCTTGGTATCAAGCCTATTATCAAATGTGAGTGCCTGAGGACGCCCAAGGCTTCTTGCCTTTGCACCCGTGGCCTCTGCGCGTTAGACTGCAGCATCTCTTGAAGCGATAGGGGAGGAGCAAATCATGCGCGCTTTAGTCAGCACCACAATCGGCGGGCCGGACCAGCTAGAGCTGCAAACATGTCCCGATCCCGTGCCACAGCCGCACGAGGTTTTGGTGGATGTCAAAGCCTGTGGCGTCAATTTTCCAGATACCCTTATTATCCGCGATAAATACCAGATCAAGCCCGAGCGCCCCTTTGCACCGGGGGGTGAATGGGCGGGGGTCGTTGTAGAAGTGGGGGCCGATGTTACGCATCTCAAGGTGGGTGATCGCATCGCTGCCACAACGCTTTACGGCGGCATGTGCGAAAGGCGCGTGGTGGAAGAAAGCGCTTGTATTCCCATCCCCGATGATATGCCTTTTGCCGATGCCGCGAGCTTTTTTTTGACCTATGCCACCACTTATTATGGCCTGAAAATGCGTGGCACCATCAAGCCGGGCGAAACGCTTTTGATCTTGGGAGCGACGGGTGGTTTGGGCATTGCGGCCATTGAACTCGGTAAATATTTCGGCGCAAAAGTGATTGCGGGTGTCTCCTCGCAAGACAAGGCCGAGATCGCGCTTCAAGCCGGTACGGATGACGTGCTCATCTATCCTCGCGCCCTTGAAGGGATCGATGCGATCCGCGGGCTCTCCCAGCAGATCAAACACATCTGCGGCGATGCGGGTGTTGATGTTGTTTATGACAGTCTAGGTGGTTCTTATACGGAGGCCGCCTTGCGGGCTATGGCGCGTTATGGCCGCCTGCTCGTGATCGGATTTGTGGCGGGCATTCCCAAACTGCCCACCAATCTGATTTTGTTGAAGTCCTGCCAATTGGTGGGCGTGTCCTATGGTGGCTTTAGCCGTCAGGACAGCATGGGTCATCTTGATATTTGCCAAGCCTTGATTGCGCTTTACCAGCAAAACATCATCCGGCCTCATATCACGGCCCATTTTCCATTGGAGCGGGGCGGAGAGGCTATTTCCTTGTTGGAAACGCGTCAGGCTATTGGTAAAATCGTGGTTGATGTGCAAAGCTGATGAAGATCATGGCGAACGGTTTTTTGTTCGCAGAATGAACAACTTAACGGTTTTCAAAGCAGGCGATGATGACCCCTCAACTGACAGGCGCAACGCGTCTTTATATCATTATTGGTGAACCGATTGCGCAGGTTAAATCCCCAGGCGGTATGACAGCGGGCTTTGCAGCAAGGGGGCATGATGGCATCATGGTGCCGGTGCAGGTCAAGCCGGAGGATCTGGCGGATTGTCTGTCACTGGCGTCCCGTCTAGGCAATTTGGACGGTATTATCGCGACCATCCCGCATAAATTCTCCTGTCTGCCTTATTGCCATACCTTGTCGGATCGCGCCGGTTTTATCACTTCAGTGAATATGATGCGGCGTAATCCCGATGGCTCATGGCATGGTGATATGTCGGATGGTTTCGGCTTTATGGAATCCTGTCGGAAAAACGGGTTTGAGGCCCAAGGCAAAAAGGCTTTGCTGATCGGTGCAGGCGGTGCAGGCTCGGCCATTGCTTATGAACTGGTTGATCGTGGTGTCACGAAATTGGCGGTCTTTGATCCCGATCAGGCGCGGCGAGATGGTTTGATTGCGCGTTTGTCCGCGCTTGGCAAGGCGGAAATTGTGGCTGGCACGCCCGACCCATCGGGCTTTGATTTTGTCGCCAATGCCAGCCCTGTCGGCATGAAGCCGTCAGATCCTTTTCCGGTTATGGTCGAGCATTTGTCCTCAGATATGTTTGTTGGCTGTGTCATCACCCAGCCGGATCCATCGCCGCTTGTTTCGGCAGCGCGCGCCAAGGGATGCAAAACATCCACCGGTGTTGAGATGTATCAATCCGTTCAAGGCGTCATGCTCGATTTCTTCCTGCATCACTGAGCGCGGAGGATCAATCATGGCTGTTTATGCACTCAAAGAACTTTCCGATCATGCGCATTATGATGTGATTGTGGTTGGGGCTGGTGGCGCTGGCATGGCCGCCGCTCTTTTCGCAGCTCTTGCCAATCAACGTGTTTTGCTGATCGAGCGCACCGCCTATGTCGGCGGCACAACGGCTTTGTCGGGAGCCACGACATGGGTGCCCAACAGTCTGCACGCGCACAAGGTCAATCCAACCGATACGCCGGAGGCGGCGCGGGCTTTTCTCGATGGTGTTGTTGGAAATCACGCACCCTCGGCATTGCGGGAAGCCTTTCTGGCGAGTGGGCCCGATGCCATTGCAACGCTAGAAGCGAAAAGCCATGTGCATTTTAGGCCCTATCCGCATCATCCCGATTACGAGCAGCATATCGAAGGCGCGACAACCTGCGGCCGCGCTTTGGAGCCCTTGCCTTTTGATGGTCGTGTTTTGGGGAAGGCGCTGGCGCTGATCCGCCCGCCCATTCCTGAATTTACTATTTTTGGTGGGATGATGGTGGATCGCACCGATATCGGGCATTTGCTCAACCTCACCAAAAAATTCACATCGGTCAAGCATGCTTTTAAAATCCTGTCGCTTTATGCGCTGGATCGCTTGCGCGGTTCGGCGCGGGGATCGCGCCTTGTCATGGGCAATGCGCTGATCGGCCGCTTACTGAAGTCTTTGCTCGATCACAAAGTCGATCTGGTTCTTGAAACCGAGGTACAAACACTGCTGACCGATCACGATCGTGTCACGGGCGTGGTGGCAAAACAGGATGCTGTGATCCGCACGCTGAGCGCCCATAAAGGCGTCGTGTTGGCAGCGGGTGGGTTCAACCATCATCCGCAAAAACGCAAAGCCTTGTTGCATTCGCCTGTGACCGAATATTCGCCCGCAGCACCCGGGCATCGGGGCACCATGCAGGATTTGGCCTTGGCGATTGGCGCCCATTTTGCCGATGGCGGGGCCGATCATGTTTTCTGGGCGCCGGTGTCGATCAAAAAGCGCGCGGACGGGTCCACGGCCGTCTTTCCGCATTTTGTCATGGATCGCTCGAAACCCGGCACGGTCTGCGTCGATCAGACAGGTGCCCGCTTTACCAATGAATCCCAATCATATCATTTGTTTGTGCGTGCCATGCTGGAGGCAAACAAGGCCACCCCCACCGTGCCTGCTTTCATCGTGACCGATGCCAAGGGGCTTTTGAAATACGGGCTCGGCATGGTCCGCATGGGAACGAAGAATCCGCAAAGCTTTATCGATGAGGGCTATTTGCTCACAGGCACCAGCATTGAGGAACTGGCCCTCACCATCGGCGCTGATCCGCAGGTGCTTGCACAAACCATTGCCGATATGAACCGCTTTGCCGAAAGCGGCGTGGATCCGCAATTTGGACGCGGCTCAACCGCCTATCACCGCGCCAATGGCGATGCCACGCATGACGGACCCAATCCCTGTCTGGGGCCCATCCAAACAGCCCCCTTTTATGCGGTGAAACTCTATCCCGGCGATATTGGTGCGGCGTCGGGTCTTGCGATCAATGGCGATGCGCAGGTATTGCGGGAAGGCGGGCAGGCGATTGCCGGTCTTTATGCCTGCGGCAATGAGGCGCAATCGATTGCAGGCGGCACCTATCCGGGGCCGGGCATTACCATCGGCCCTGCAATCACCTTTGCCTATCGCGCGATTACCCATTGCCTTGGGGAGACGGCATGAGCGCGTCATTCCTTCATACTGATTTGGTTGTCGTTGGCTCTGGTGCGTCAGGGCTGACGGCTGCTTTCACGGCGGCCTCTTTGGGGCTGGATGTGGTGGTGGTCGAAAAAGAACCACACTTGGGCGGCACGTCCGCATGGTCGGGGGGCTGGATGTGGATCCCGCGCAATCCCTTGGCACAAGAGGCAGGCATCGACGAGCCGCTTGAAGCGCCGCTTGACTATTTGCGCCATGAATTGGGCCCGCAATTTGATGAAGCCATGGCGCAGCGTTTTCTCGAACAAGGTCCGCGCATGATTGCCTTTTTGCGCGATGAGGCGAAGATGACCTTTGTTGATGGAAACAAGATCCCTGATTTCCATGACAAGACCCCGGGCGCGGGATTGGGCGGACGATCACTCTGCGCCGCTCCATTTGACGGGCGCCGATTGGGCGCGCGGTTGAAAGATGTGCGTGAGCCATTGCCCGAAATATCGCCTTTCGGCATGGGCATTGCGTCGGGCCTTGATTTGAAAAATTTCTTCGATGCTTTCCTGAAACCCAAAGCCTTTTGGCATGTGACCAAACGCGTCGTCCGGCACTGGCTGGATGTCGTCATCCATGGGCGGGGGATGCATCTTGTGAATGGCAATGCGCTGGTGGCGCAATTGCTGGCAGCGCTCGATGCCCGCGGCGTCAAGATTTTATTGCAATGCCCTGTTGTGTCTTTGATACAAAGCGAGGGCCGGATCACGGGTGTGAAAACCGCGCAAGGCGTCATCACGTCACGCTGCGGTGTGGTGCTGGCAGCGGGCGGCTTTCCTCATGATCTCGCGCGCAAGGCCGCACTCTTTCCCCATGCCCCCACAGGCCATGAGCATCATTCCGCAGCACCGCTCACCAGTACGGGGGATGGCTTGCGGCTGGGCGAGGAGGTGGGGGGTCATGTCAGAACCGATTTGGCCCATGCAGGCGCGTGGGCTCCGGTGTCGCTCGTGCCGAACGATAAAGGCCCTGCGGGGCGTTTTCCTCATCTTGTCGAGCGTGCCAAACCGGGCCTGATCATGGTCTTGCGCAATGGTTTGCGCTTTGCCAATGAGGCAGACGCCTATCATGATCTGATGCAGGCCTTGTTTAAGGCCATGCCCGCGGGTGAAGCGCCCGAAGCCTTTATGATTTGCGACCACCGCTTCCAGCGCCGCTATGGCCTTGGTCGGGCGCGGCCGCGTCCCTTTCCGCTCGACCCTTGGTTAAACAACGGCTATCTGAAACGCGGGCACAGTATCGCGGAACTGGCGCAAGCCTGTGGCATTGATGCGCAAGCCCTCGTGCAAACCGTGACTGAGTACAACCACCATGCGGCGCAAGGCCGTGATCCCGCCTTTCATCGCGGCGAAAGCGCCTATAACCGGATTCAGGGAGAGGCCGATCACAGCCCCAATCCCTGTGTAGCCCCTCTTTTAGAGGCACCTTTCTATGCGGTGAAAATCGTGGCGGGCAGTTTGGGCACCTTTGCCGGACTGAAAACCAATCAGGATGCACAGGTGCTCAGTGAGGCGGGTGAGCCACTTTCTGGCCTTTACGCCGTGGGCAATGATATGGCCAGCATGATGGGCGGGCATTATCCGGCGGGGGGGATTACGCTGGGGCCGGGGATGACCTTCGGTTTTATCGCCGCCCACCACGCCAGCGGCGTTCCCTTGGCCAATAATCGTTGAAAAAACAGATTTATTTCCCGCATTGGGGTTAAATAGGCTATAAATCATTTGGTTTTACATTTTTAGACTGTGCAGCCGTTCTATAGAGTAGGGGGAAGAGAATCACAGCGCCTTCCCCAACTGTGATTTGGAACAAGAACGACCTATTCGCGGAGCATAAGATGAACGACGTGCAAGTATTGAGGCGGATGGCTCTGGAAATCGTGAAGGCAGAAGCGCTCGATAAGCTGTTGCTGATTGCCTATCTTGAAACCAAAAATTATGACGAGTTGCGGCGGACCAATCCAACGGGTGACTGGAATATCGGCCTGAAAAATGTCAATGCCGAAGACATCGTTGATGATGACGAGAAAAACACCCGCTACAAGGCCGTTACGTTTTTTGTCAAAGACTATAAAGTCAAAATCGGCGGTTACCGCTTCCGCACTTCTAATCCCAATGAATTGAAGTTTTTCGAGAAGATCAAATTTTTCCTGTTCGAGGAGGTGATCCTTGATCTTGATTATGAATTGCTGCGCGACCCCAAAGGCATCGCGGATTATCAATTCAAAAATATCGAAGAGTTCCACAAAGATGACCGTACCAAGATCGTTTTGGAAAATATTTACAAATTGATTTTGGAAAAACAGGCGCGAGAAGAAGAAGCGAAGAAAAATATCGTCGTGAAAAAAACACGCGACAAATTCACCTTTTGACAACAGCCTTTTAAAACAGGCTGCCTTGTCTTGGCGGCGGCTGCGGCTCGTCTGGCAAAAGGATCATGTGCTCATCGGGCCATGGTTTTTGCAGCCCTAATGCCGCCTCGGTGCTGCCTTCGAGCCACAGGCTGTAATCCTCTGGTCGCAGCATTACCGGCATGGCTTTTTGATGGATCGGCCTGACCAAGCCATTGGGGGATGTCGTCAAAATCGCAAAAACGTGATGGGATCCCTCGACCTTGTTGCGGCTTGTTCCGCGCACTCCCTGCCACGGTCTCCAGACGCCTGCGAAAGCAAAGAGCGGCATTGCCTGATCAAGCGCAAACCAGCAGGCGCGTTTTCGACCCGTCAAGGGATCCGGTGCATCGCTATATTCACAAAACCGCGTCACTGGCACCAGACACCGCTGGCCTGTTTGCAGCCAGTCCTGCCAGAAGGCGCTGTTGAGATTGCGCACATTGGTCACGAGATCTGAGGCTCGCGGTGGCGGTGGAAACCCCCAACGCATCGGTGTGATCACACGCTGTCCCGCTTTGTTGATCACCACCGGCGCCATGCTGTCGGGATAGATCAGACGCGCCATGCCATCAGCTGAAGGGTCTGGCGTCTCTGTTTGGAAATGTTCGCTTTGTGCCTGAAGCGATTGCTCAACCGCGAAACGATTGCACATCTTATGTCTGCGCCTCTTGCTGAACAGCGGATCCGTTTTTGCGGGTCAGCGGAGTGATTTGTTCGAGCGTGAGCAGGCGGGCGGAATTGCTCAGAAACAATAATTCAGACCCGACATGAATGAAGGCCGCCAAGAGCGGATTGAGATAGCCAAAGGCGGCCATGCCGATGCCCATGGCATCCACCAACAATGTGCCGACAAAATTCTGCCAGATGATGCTGCGGGTCTGGCGGGCGATGCGGATGGTTTCGACAAGTTTGAGCAAGTCATTGCCGATCAGGACAACCTGCGCACTTTCTTTGGCAATGTCGGTGCCCGATCCCATGGCAATGCCGATGGTGGCTGCACTGAGGGCCGGTGCGTCATTGACCCCGTCGCCCACCATGGCCACGGCATGCTTTTGTGAGACCAACGCGCGGACATAAGCGAGCTTGTCTTCTGGCAGCAAATCCGCGCGGTAATCGGCGATATTCAGGGTCTTGGCCACCTGTTGTGCGACAGTCTCGATATCACCTGTGAGTAAGATTGTTTTCACGCCCATGTCGGCAAAGGCTTGCATGGCCGCAGCGGCTTCCGGTCTGACATGGTCCGCCACATCGATATGGCCTGCAAAACAATCATCAATGGCCACCAGGATGTCCGATCCTGTGCTGACCGTCTGGCGTTCGGGAACTGAGATATTCGCTTCCGTCAATAATTTGCGGTTACCCACACGCAGGATGTGCGGGCCTACGGTCGCGGTGATGCCGCGCCCGAGCTGATAGCTGAACGCACTTGGCTCAATGATGCTGAGGTTTCGTTCTTGGGCAGCCCGTATAACCGCCCGTGCCAAAGGATGTTCCGAATGCAGTTCCGCGGAGGCTGCAAGCGCCAATACGTGATCAGCGTCAAACCCATAGGCAAGAGACAGGCCGCACATGCGGGGTTCGCCATAAGTCAGCGTACCGGTTTTATCAAGAATCACCGTGTCGATGCGCCCTAATGTTTCGAGGTGAATACCGCCTTTGATGATCGAGCCAAGGCGCGCCGCCCGCCCAATGCCACCCAAAATCGCCAAGGGGGTTCCCGCTGCAATACCGCAGGCCCCTGCCACAATGATCACGGAAATGGTGTCGCGTAAATCGCGGGTCAGCCAGAAGGTGAGGGCTGCGGCGGCAAAGGAGAAATAGACGAGATAGCCCGCAAGCTGGTCAGCGATTTTTTGAACGGGCGCGCGTGTTTGCTCGGCTGCTTCCACCGCTTCGATAATGCGCCCGAAGCTGGTGTCGCGTCCCACCCGTTCCACTAAAATTTCGAGTGTGCCCATCTGATTGATGGAGCCTGCATAAATCAGGCTATCGACGGATTTTTCCGCAGGCATCGATTCACCCGTGATGCGTGATTGATCCATATAGGAATGGCCGGCGATAACGCGGCCATCCACCGGCGCCTTTTCCCCCGGACTTAACAAAACGGCATCGCCGGGCACAATTTCTTCGACCGCTATGATCTCGATGATAGCGTTGCGGCGCACGCGTGCTTCGGGCGGAATGAAATCAACGAGATCCTTAATGGCGGTGCGGCCGCGCGACAGCGTGATATGTTCCAACTCCTCCGCAATGAGCACAAACAGGCTCACCACAAGGGCTGTGAAATATTCGGATATGGCCGCTGCAGCGATAATGGCGATGCTCATGGATAATTCCATGGTCATGCGGCGGATCAACAGATTTTCAACTGCCTCATGAAAAATCGGCCAGCCGGAAAACATTAAACAACCGATCCCGATCCATGCAGGCGGGATCTGATCGCTCAAAAGACCAAACCACAAGATCATCGCCCCGATCACTCCGATCCCGAGGCGCAAAAGGGCCAGCGGTTCAAACGCACGATCGTGATGCACATCGCCCCCTTTGGTTTTGGCAGGCATGTGCACTGTTTCATGGGAGGGTGAAAGCGGTTGCGCGGCTGACATATCATACCCTTTATGGGGACTATGAGCAGATTTGCCCAGACTATGCCCCTTAGTCACCATCATTCTAAAGCCCCGTCAGCCGGAAAGAAAGGCAGAGTGATGATGAAAAGAAGTCATTTTAATCAAGTGGTTGCAAGGCATAAACGTGGGTGCCCTCAGGCAGGGGTTTGCTTCGGGGTTTTCCTGTGTCGGAGCCCATGGGTTGCATGTCCCTCACGCTGCGAATCACCTACAGTCTGTCTTTGTTGTTTGTTGAGTTGGTGTGGTGATGGCGTCTTCGGACCAACAGGTGCTCAGAAATGTCCAGCCCGACTGGTTGGCGATTGACGAATATTTGATCAGCTCGCTGGTGATCAAATATGTCTATGCTTATCTCAATACGTTCATGGCTTTGGAAATTGCGCATCAAAATGATGTTGCCAAATTTTTTGAAATTTTATGGTTCGAATATTTCCGTAACCGCGACATGCATGATGTGCGCCCTGATATTCCCGACCCGCATGAAGCCTTGGGTATGAGCGCTACAGAATTATCTGACTTGCACGATTATGTCGCCCATCAACTCAAGATGGATATTCTCAATCATCGTCAGTTGCGGATGCGCAAAAAGATCGAAATCACCAATCATCTGGACGATGTATCGTTTGCCATCAAATCCAATATTTTGTTGCGCAGCTTTTGAGTGTGGCCCGCGCGGCTAAGCGCGGGGCCGAATACCAAAGCGTTTCTCAATATCATCGAGGCATTGCAGTAAGCGCTCCATTTCCGACATTCCGAAGGGCGTCACCGCTTGTATGGGCTCTTTTTCACCCAACAGCGTGATACCGGCGCGTCTGGCATAAAACCGCTTGCCGTAACACAAGGCCTGATTGATGGTTCTGATCATGAAGACGATGATGGGTAACAAGGCCTCGTGCAAGGCCTCGGCTTGGGCATGGGCTTCGGGCGTATTTTGACGATACAAATCGTATAATCTGACTTGTGCGGCCAGCACATCCGGGGCGGGGATCAAGCCCGAAATACCAGCCCGCAAATTGGACATGAATTCAATGCCGCCATGTCCGCAAAAGGTTGCCAGCTGACCATTGGTTTTGTCAATGAGGGCTTGCGTTTCAACTGCTGTGCCTTCGGCCTTGATCATCTTGAGATTGGGGTGGTTTTTGTAAAGCCTGACCAAGCCATCCAGCGAGAGATTGAAGGTGAGATTGAAGGGATTGTGCTGAATCCCCACAGGGCAGGACAACGCATCAATGGAGTGGCCGAAAAACCGGATCAGCGCCTCTTCGCCTCCCTCCAATTGATGGGGGGGCTGTAGAATAATCAGATCGGCACCCGCCGCACAGGCCTGTTTGGCAAAACGCGTTTGCTCTTGCGCGCTTTGCTCGCCGATGGTCACCATCAGCGGCACCCGTTTCTGGATAAGGCCTGAGACCATTTGAACAAGGGCGAGGCGCTCTTGTGTTGTGTGCTTTTGTACTTCCGTGATCAGCCCGAGAACCATGATGCCATGGGCGCCTGAGGCAATCACATGCTCGACTTGCCGCTGCATCGCGGCCTGATCGATTGTGCCGTCCTGATGGTGGAAGGCGTAGAGCACGGGATAAAGGCCATGAAAGGGGGATGTGGTCATGAGGGATCTTTTCTGAATAGCATGTCTTCGGACGGCAAAAGCATGAGGCTCAAATCCATGTTTGAGGGCATTTTCAGCCCCGATCATCGCCTATATTGTCCATGCTGTGAAGCATGGCTTATGCTGCGAGGGTTTTGAAAAATAGGTCTTTTTTCCTTATTTGTGAACATTTTTTTATGCAGAAAAGATCGCTTTTATCAGCAAATCGAACGCATTTTTTGAATTAATTTCGCTTATTTTAAAAGGGCTTTAGGTTGTTTTAGGTTCACTTTTCATTTTTAAAGAAAATATTCTTTTTTAAGACAAATATCCGGCAGGTTGAGGCGACGGAAAAGGACGCGCATTCAATTGTTTATAAGTCCATCAATAATCACAAAAAAAAGACATTCGAATCAGGATTTGTTAACTATATTTGTAAGTTTGAACGGCGTAAAAATCGACGTTTCTGGACAGGAATGTGCGTGTCTCTGTGTACGATTTTTATTTCTTTTTTTCTATTGATTGTAAAGGCTTACGCGCAGGCCCCTTCTGCGACGGTTCCGGATGCCGGTTCGCTGCTTAATCAGATCGAGCGTAGTCTGCCCCCTCCCAAAATGCCGGTCGTTGGCGCTGTTGCTGCTCCCCCCAAAATCGACCTTTTGAAAGGCAGTGGTGAAACCTTCGAGCTCAGCCGTATCTTGTTCGAGGGGAATTTGGCGATCAAATCATTCGAATTGGAAAAAATCTCCGCATCTTACCTCAATCGAGCCGTTTATTTCGCCGATTTACAGAATTTAGCAGCTGAAATTGCGGTGTTTTATCGGCAGCGTGGTTATATCGCCACGGTCTCCATTCCGCATCAGATTGTGGTTCGCGGCATCGTTAGGCTAAAAATCCTAGAGGCGAGGTTCTCGGGTGCCAAACTCGATCCGGCTTCAACAGGCCGGTTGAGCGAGGACTTCATCATCAACCGTTTCGAGGCGGCCCTCAAACCGGGTGAATTGGTGGATGTCTACAAACTTGATCGCGCGCTTTTGCTGCTCAATGATTTGCCGGGGACATCGATTTCCGGTGGATTGGACAGTGGCGATTTTGAAGGCGAAAGCCGCTTCGTTGCCGTGTCCGAGCGTAAATCACTGCTCACCGGAAATGCCAGTTTTGATAATTACGGCGCCCGCTCGACAGGATCATTGCGCCTCAATGCCGATGCCAGCCTGAACAATGCTTTGGGGGTCGGGGATCAATTCGGTGTCACGGCCTTGCATACGTTGGGGAGTGATTATGGCCGCTTTTCGGTTTCGTTCCCGATTTCCGAAAACGGTTTCCGTCTGGGCTTTTCCGGCAGTGTGATGAATTATCAATTGGTGGCGCAGGAATTGAAGGCAGGCAATTTTGCCGGTACATCGACAACATATGGGATCGATTTGTCTTATCCGCTTATCCGCACCCGTTCCTTCAACATCTCCATAACCGCCAATTATGACGGGCGTGAATTCAGCAACACGGCCAATCGCGTCATTTCGAGCCGCTATCGTTCAGATGCTGTCAGTACGGGCTTTAACGGTAATGTCTATGATGACTTATTCGAGGGGGGCACCAATTCATTCAGCCTCACAGCGGTTGCGGGTATTCTTGATCTTGATGGCTCTCCCAACAAAGCAGGCGATGCGGCAACGACGCAGGCGCAAAATCAATTTGTGAAGCTCAAAGGCAATGCGTCACGCACGCAAACACTGACCGACGTGCTTTCCGCCTATGTCAGCATCAGCGGACAATATGCGTTTAAAAATCTCGATTCATCTGAAAAATTCTTCTTGGGTGGCGCGTCGGGTGTGCGTGCTTATCCGTCCAGCGAGGGAGGGGGCAGTTCGGGCGTCTTGGGCACTGCGGAATTGCGCTACAAACTGCCCTATGATTTCTTGATCACCGCATTTTATGACATGGGTGCGATCGAACAAAATAAAGACAATCACTATAACGGCGCCCTTCAAAATAATAATTTGTTGTATCGGGGGTATGGGCTGAGTGCGCTCTGGCAGGGTCCGTATAATTCAACCTATAAATTTGCTTGGGCGCATCGGATGGGCAGCAATCCCAATCCGAACGCCGCAACCGGTCGAGACCAAGATGGCACCAAACATCTTGATCGCTATTGGCTGTCTGTTTCGGGAGGATTCTAGCAGTCCTAAGGGGTAAGCGTCTTCTGTGTTGTGATGTCGTGTGGGTTCGTGTTTTTTTGAGAGTGTGTCTGGCGTGAAAAAATCTATAGGCGTTTGGTTGGCAAGTATGATGAAGACTGTGATGGGGCATGTTTTATGGAGTGCCGCCTCCCAGTTACTTGTCGTGTTTATTTTCATCTGCGCAAGTGTAACGGCTCAGGCGCAATCGTCTATTGTTGCGCAAGCCTTTTTGGAGGACCCTACCAACCAATTGGATTTTGCAACAGTCAAAGACCAGACATTCACGCCCTATCGGGGGATTTTGAACAAAGGATATTCGTCCTCGACATTTTGGATCCGGTTGGATCTCGATCCCACCCGTGATCCCGGTACCACAGCGGGCTTTCAAAAGGATTTGTTTGTTTTGCGGATTTCTCCGTCTTTTCTGGATGAAATCGAACTTTATGATCCGCAAGACCCACATGATAAACGGCGCATCACCGGGACGCGATTTTCAGGGGCCGATGATGAATATCAATCACCCAATTTCAATTTTGTTTTTAAAAATATGGACCAACCCCGCCGTATCTGGCTGCGTTTGAAAACCAATAGTTCCAATTGGCCTGCCCCCTAAAAAGTGATCCTCCCTGATGTATGGTTATTAAACCGAAGGAGGACTTACGAATGAGCAAGAAGAGATATAAGCCAGAAGAAATTGTCGCCAAGTT
>Ga0209085_1000524_pt1 | contig 27807 bp, 38 predicted proteins | sample C_131016_EF_Meta_FD_187310 | JGI IMG/M metagenome (GOLD analysis project Ga0209085, IMG submission 187310) | Freshwater microbial communities from Lake Croche, Canada to study carbon cycling - C_131016_EF_MetaG (SPAdes) (version 2) | ecosystem: Environmental > Aquatic > Freshwater > Lake...
TTAATTTCATGTTCACGTCCACATCCCTGCATGGCACTACCTTTGTTTTGACCCCTGGCAATAGAAACCTGTCGTTCAATATTAACTTGGCCTCCAACAATAATGCTTCCGAAGGCACATTCGTTGTCAGCGACCAAATCAATCTTTTGACTGACGCTGCGGGCAATGCCGCCTCAACTACCGACCCGGATGCTTGCGTTCGTGTGCCGCTGTTGCCTACGACCAAAGAATTCCTGGATGCGGTCTATGGGTCATCGTTAACTGCCAATCGCGGCGCTCCTAAGTATTTCGTTCCGTTCAATGAAACCCTGTTCTTTGTTGGGCCGGTGCCAGATCAGGCATACCCAGTTGAGGTTGTTGGCACCTATCGTCCAAATAGCCTGTCTGCGACAAACCCGACCACATTCATCAGCCTCTATCTTCCTGATTTGTTCATTATGGCCTCCATGATCTACATCAGTGCGTACCAGAGAAATTTTGGCCGAGCCAACGATGACCCTCAAATGGCCGTTTCCTATGAGAGCCAATACCAAGCCTTGCTGAAGAGCGCGTTGGTTGAAGAGGCGCGTAAGGAATTCCAATCTTCTGGCTGGGCCTCTCAGTCCCCGGCTACGGTCGCAACACCATCGAGGGGCTAGCACATGCCTCACGGTTCATTGAAAATTCTACCAGGCGTAGATCAAAATAAGACTCCGGTTCTTAACGAGGCCGCAATCTCTTTTAGCCAGCTAGTTCGGTTTATACCTGACCGGACGCTTGGTGGGCTTGTGCAAAAGCTGGGTGGTTGGACCCGGTACTTTGCAACTCCGATTGGATCAATCGCTCGCTGCCTATGGGCATGGCAAGACACCAACTCCGCATCTCACCTTGCGATTGGGGCCGAGGGTAGTGCCAGCGGGGCTCTTCAGGTTATTTCTAGTGGCGTTTCTCAGAACGTTACGCCGCAGAAAAGCACGTTTAACGTAGCCGTCAGCATAAACACCACGGCAGGCAGCAATGTCGTTACGATCACAGATACCGGACGAAATGTCAGTTCCTATGACGTTGTGGACATTCAAACCCAGATCAGTGTTGGCGGTTTAATCCTGTTTGGCCAATACCAGTGCTACGCTTTAGGGGCAAACACATACAATATTCGCGCCATCAATGCCCTTGGGAGTCCAGCCCTAGCTTCTTTTACTACTACCACATCTCCATTGTCGGTAACTGGAGCATCAGGTACTGGTACAATCGCCACCATTACGTTTACCGGAGCGTATGTCTTTCCAATTGGTAGCGTCGTCAATGTTTTAAGCGTTAACCCAGCGGGATATAATGGTAAATATGTTGTCACTGCATCCGGTGCGGGTACGGTGTCTTTTGCCAATACTACCACTTCGGCCTATGTAAGCGGCGGAAATGTTTCAAACAACGGTGTGGTGCCAATTTTTACCACAACGAGTGCTCTAAATTTGGTTACGGTATTATTTCCTAGCCATGGGTATTTCCCCGGCGACACATTCCCTTCTTTGGTTGCATCTCCCGTTGGTGGGATAACAATTCAAGGGAACTACATTGTCGATACCACTACGACAAACACTTTTACATTTGGTGCCCAAACAATTGCGTCATCAACGGCTTCCGCCTCCATGAACAGCGGCAATGCCCGCTATGTTTATTATCGCGGAACCGGCGCCCTCCCGGCTGGCGTAGGTTATGGCATCGGTGGGTACGGAAGAGGTGGTTACGGCACTGGCTCGGCCCCTGTTATTGTACCGGGAACCCCTATAACAACTACTGACTGGACATTAGACAATTGGGGTGAGGAGCTAGTCGCGTGCCCTCTTAATGGGCCTATCTACATCTGGTCGCCAACAAGCGGTTCCCCTAGAGCTTCCATTATTCCAGAAGCCCCATCAGTCAATGACGGCGCTTTCGTCGCTATGCCGCAACGTCAGATTATTGCTTGGGGATCAACGTACACGGGAATCAAAGACCCTTTGTTTATCCGGTGGTGCGATGTCAATGACTACTCGGCTTGGATCGCGCTAATCACCAATCAGGCTGGCTCATACCGTATCCCCAAAGGCTCTCGGATCGTTCAATGTATTCAGGCTGGCCAGCAGGGTCTTGTCTGGACCGATCTTGGCGTTTGGGCGATGCAATACTCTGGGCCTCCTTACGTCTATCAGTTTAACGAGCTTGGGACCGGATGCGGTCTGATTGGCCGTAAGGCGGCAGCCTCAATGGGCGGCGTTGTTTACTGGATGGGGCAAAGTCAATTTTACCGCATGGCAGGTAGTGGTATTGAGCCTATTCGCTGCCCGGTTTGGGACGTTATTTTCCAAGATTTGGACACTACCAACCTAGACAAGATCAGGGTGGCAACAAATAGCCGCTTTGGCGAAATTTCGTGGTTTTATCCTACCAAAAGCAATGGCGGAGAGATCAACGCTTACGTCAAATACAATGTCAACCTTGACCAATGGGACTACGGGTCGCTGTCTCGCACGGCCTGGATCAACGAGTCGGTTCTCGGGCCTCCTATTGGCGCTGGTGTCCTGCCTGGCGGAACTAGCAATTACATCATTCAGCACGAGACCTCCGCCGACGCAGTAGACTCCTCTGGCCAGACCATTGCGATGAATTCATCTTTCCAAACGGGATACTTTGTCCTGACGGAAGCTGAATATAAAATGTTTGTTGACCAAATATGGCCCGACATGAAGTGGGGTTATTTCGGTGGAACGCAGGGCGCTAACGTGCTTCTTACGTTCTATGTAACGGACTATCCCGGACAAACACCGTTGGTATATGGCCCCTACACCATGACCCAAGCAACGACATACATTACGCCAAGGTTCCGGGGGCGGCTGGTGTCAATCAAGGTCGAAAGCAACGATATTGGGTCATTTTGGCGTCTTGGAAATACACGTTATCGCTATCAGCCTGACGGGAAATTCTGATGCCTGTCCCGTACATCATTGGTGACCCCTATATCGACCACAACCACTTCAAACACGACGGTGTAGCCATGACGAACGTAAATTGGAGATGGGAATTTCCTACTGTTTCACGAACAGATGATGGTCAATTTAATGATGTCATCCGCGACGCTGATTATGTTATCATTGGAAACGATGGGGAGAATGAGGTGCGCTGTTCGGGACGCGTTCAGCTTGACCCCGCAGTTACGGGAAATTTTGTCCAATATGACCAGATTAGCAACGTTTTAATGGCTGAATGGATTGCAAACAGGTTCCCTGAGCTTGTCTACGGGCATACAACCGATATTCAATTTGAGCTACGTGACCAAAGGGAAGGTGCAGTAAAAACATCGACCCCCCCGTTTAGTTTGTGAGGTGGTGGCATGGCATCTCTTGACGACATCCTAACAGCTGTAAAAAACGCTGTTGTTGCAATGAATAACATTTCACAGACAATGACTTACATTGTTGGAAATTCAACATTTGCATCTATTTCTGTTACAACTCTTGTTAGCTCACAGCCGGGACGGATTGCAAGGGTTAGCATTACCACCGCCGGAACGACAACGGGAAATATTTATGACGCTAACGCAACGGGTGTAACAACAAAGCCGATCTTTACGATTCCTAACACGATTGGCATCATCGAAGTAAATTTGCCGGTTTCGAGTGGTGTTGTGGTTACACCCGGAACCGGACAAGTTGTCACTGTCAGTTATTCGTGAGGACGCCATGCCATTGAAAAAGGGTTCTTCTCAATCGGTCATCGGCTCCAACATCAGCGAGCTAAGGCATTCTGGCCATCCCCAAAACCAAGCCATCGCCATCGCCCTGTCTGAAGCCCGCAGTGGCCGAGCCAAGAAGATGGGTGGTGGATCATTTACCAAGACAACTACATCCGCAGGGATCAAGCCCCATATCGGGCCAATCCATTCTCCTGTCGCTGGCCGGACAGACCATCTTCCGATGCACGTGCCTTCTGGCTCTTATGTTGTCCCGGCTGATATTGTCGGCGCTATGGGGGAAGGCAACACGATGGCTGGGTTTAAGTATTTGGACAAAATGTTCAATAGCGCTCCCGGCGTCCGTGCGTTTGTTGATGGCGGTCAGGTTGGAAGTCTGGTTCCTATCGTGGCGGCTGGTGGAGAATATGTTATCTCTCCGTCTGCTGTTGAGCATGTCGGAGCTGGGGATATGGACCGTGGGCATAAGGCGCTCGATTTGTTCGTTACAAAAATGAGAGCTAAGACTGTAAAAACACTAAAGGGTCTACCTCCACCGAAAAAAGATTAAGGGGAACTATATGTTTGACGATTTGGATGTACGGGCCGGTATCCCGGATGATATTCACCAGCTTATGGACTTGGCTATGGATGCCAGCCAAGAATTAGCTTTTGTGGACTACGACCCTAAAAAGATACTTTCGGAACTTTGGGCCGCACTACATCAAGAAAATGGCATGGTCGGCGTTATTGGTGAGGCTGGCAAACAAATTGAAGGCGCGGTCCTACTCAGGGTCGGAGCTATGTGGTATAGTTCAGAAGATGTTTTGGAAGAGAAGGGTATTTTTATCCATTCTGATTTCCGCAGCATCAAAGGTGGAAGAGCACGCCGTCTATGTGAGTTCTCGAAGCGCGTTTCTGAACAGCTTAGTATGCCTTTGATTATCGGTATTCTTTCTGATGATCGCCTTGAGGCCAAAGCTAGGTTGTATGAGCGCCAATTTGGCAAACCATCCGGGGCATTTTTTCTGTATGGGGCCAAGCCGGGGACTGGTCGGGTAAAGGAAAACTGATATGTGTGGTGGCGGCACTCAAACTACGACGCAGCAAGTCACTATCCCGCCAGAGGTTATGGCGAGGTACAACTCTGTCAATGCTCGCGCCGAAAATGTGGCCGCCACGCCCTTCCAAGCTTACACGGGTGAGTTTGTTGCCCCTCTGAATGAAACCCAACAACAGGGGATTCAGGCAACCGGCCAAGCATCCCAGTCGGCCCAACCATACTACCAGATGGGCACTGGCCTTACGCTTGCTGGAACGCAGGCTGTTGGGCCGCTTACTTCCGGTCAAATCAGCACCTACATGAACCCCTATATCGAGGGCGTTGTTGACCCAACCCTTCGCGCTCTCCAGCAGCAGCAGGGACAACAGCTCTCGCAGCAGCAGGCAGACGCCATCAAGGGCGGAGCGTTCGGTGGCGAGCGTTCTGGCATCCAGCGGGCGATGCTTCAGGGTCAACAGAACTTGGCTACTGGCCAGGCAATTGCGCCTCTGTACGCTCAGGGCTACCAACAGGCTGTTCAAACAGCAACTGGTCAGCAGGGCGTCAAGGCTCAAGACCTAGCGCGTTTAGCTCAAGCCGGTCAGCAGATTGCGGGTCTCGGAACTGGTGCTCAGGCGGCGGGTCTTCAGGGTGCTCAAGCTCAGATCGCAGCGGGTACACTCGGTCAGCAGACATCACAGGCTCAGAAGACAGCAGAATACCAACAGTTCCTCCAAGAGCGTGGGTATCCATACCAACAAGCTCAATTCCTTGCCAATATCGCGATGGGTACTGGTGCCCTCTCTGGATCAACCACTACAACAGAATCACCGGCTGGGTTCTTCTCTGACAAGCGTCTGAAGGAGAATCTCAAAGTTGTCGGTGAGACCAACGATGGCCAGCCGATCTATCGCTATAACTACAAGGGTGACCCCAAGACCCAACTGGGCCTGATCGCGCAAGAAGTTGAAAAGGATCACCCAGAGGCAGTTGGCGAATCACAGGGGTACAAGACCGTTGACTATAAGAAGGCTACTGACGATTCTGTTCGTCATCACCGTGCTTACGGCGGCGGCTTGGATGTAAATGCGTTTGGTGGTGCGGTCACGGGTCCGGGTGGATATGCCGGTGGCGGTCTCGTTGATAGCACTGATCTATCTGCCATTCTGGCGCAACAGAGGAACTTCTTCGGCCCATATGGCAAGGGCTTAGTTGGCGAAGGTCAGGTTGGTGGTGCTTCCGGCATCCCAGCAGCCAGCTTAGCTGTCCCAAAACTCGTCACCGCAGCAGGTATGCCGCAGCAACAGCGTTCTGGCCTGTCACAGGCTGCCGAAACTGGCTCTTCAATCGCTGGCCTTTATAAGACAGGTAAGTCGGCACTTGTTGGTGATAAGGAAGACGCTGGCCTTTTTGGTAAAAATGGTAACTTTAGCCGCGAGGGACTGGTCTCCGGTGCATTTGCTGGGAAGAAACCAGAGGCCACGGCAGACCTTCCAGCCGCTGGGGCAAAGCCAGCTAGTTCTGACATGTACGAGCCAAATGCGTTCGACAGCACTGGCGCAGGATTCTATATCCCCGGAGAAATGAATCGCGGCGGCGTTGTACCACGCGGATACGCTGGCGGTGGCGAAATTAACCCCTACGCCCTTAGCGCCGATCCAATGGCTGACGTTGTTCAAGAGGGGACTCAGAAAGCTCCAGAACTGACTAAGCCTAGCCAGGCTCCCGGTGTTAAAAGCCCGATGAGCGACGTTAAGGACGCTGTTGGCTTAGCTGGTTCGGTAGCCAGTGCTGGTACTGCGATTGCTAATTTTCTTCCAATGATTCTTGCTATGTCGGACGAGCGTCTGAAGCACGACAAGGAGAAGGTTGGAGAGCTATTTGATGGGCAACCAGTGTATCGTTATCACTTTGGTGACGGCGCTACCCAAATGGGGCTTCTTGCTCAGAACGTAGAGAAGGACCACCCGGAGGCTGTCCACGAGACCTCACATGGTATCAAGATGGTTGATTACGACGCCGCGACCCGCGATGCTGCCAATGACCGTCACGGATATTCCTTCGGTGGAATGCCTCGCCAAGGATACGCGACGAGAGGCGGGGTCTCTCAACCCTCATCTGATGAACCTGTCATTACAAATCCTGATGAAGCCGCAGCGGCACCTCATCCTGCCGACTCTATTTTTGAAAAGCGCATTATCCCTCGCGAGTCTGCTGGTAAACAGTTTGATAAGGACGGCAAGCCTCTAACTTCCCCAGCGGGAGCCATCGGTATCGCCCAAGTAATGCCGGGGACGGCACCTGAAGCCGCCAAGATGGCCGGGTTGGTATTCGACGAAGACAAGTACCGAAATGACCCGGAGTACAATAAGGCTCTCGGTAAGGCGTACTTCCGCGCTCAGTATGACCGTTACAATGACCCAGAAATGGCTATGGCGGCGTATAACGCTGGGCCAGGGAACGTTGATAAGTCTATCCAAGCCGCTCGAAGCACGGGTGGGGATTGGCGTTCTTTCCTGCCAAATGAGACTAAAAACTACATTGGAGCTCCTGCTAATTTGAGCGCGGGGAAGCAAGCTGGCGTACCAGCCCAGTCGGGCCAAGGGTCGTTTTCATTGGCGTCTATGCTGCCCACGCAAAAGGATGCCTCCGGCAAGGAATCCACGAACTGGGAGAAGGTTCTGATCCCACTGTTGTCAGGTGTTGGCTCGGCATTGTCTTCCACTCGCAATACACTCGGCGGCGCTCTTGGCGAGGGCTTGCTTGGGGCTGTTGGAGGCTACCAAGGCATCTCCAAAATGCAGGCCGAGCTTCCAAAGATTGAAGCCGAAACAAAAACGCAGAACGCGACCACTGACCGCATTAACATACTCACTCGCGTCGCTCGTGCCGGTATGCTTGATGCTAAATTCGTTCCTGATGTTGGCCTTCAAGTCTTTGACAAGGAGACCTTGGTTCCGGTCACGGTTACGGACAAGTATGGCAAGCCTCTTCCTGAGGCGCGGGAACTGGTGCAAGAGTTTCTCAGCCGCAATCCAACTTTCAACCTAAGCGCCGAAGCCAAAAAGGCCTTTGAGGCGGGGATGAAAAAGATAGAAAGCCCAAGCGTTTCTGGAACTCCTACCAAATCAACTGATGGCAAAACTACCACGGAACAGGGTGTCGTATCTGATATCTCAAAGTTCGTTCCGCCAGATGTACGCCCGTCTGAGTGGAATGCTGTTACGCAAGTCCCAGAGGGGTATCAGCCCAAAGGCCAAGGCGCGATGATGAGCCCGTTCAATGAAAATCGCGGGAAGTATACTGAGCGTGGGAACCAACAGGTAGCGGCTCTTCAGAACAAGGCTTTGACCGCCCCGGATACCCAGCTTATCATCGACAAAATGTCCAAAGACCTCACGACTGTAAATCGCGACAAGTTTACAGCCGCTGGCCCAACAGCAGTTATCCGCAATAATATTGCTGGCGGGATTAACGAGGCTGCAAGGGTTTTTGGATATAACCAAGTTATCGACCCATCGAATGTTGCGGCCTTTGAAAGCATTCAGAAGGGAACGGCCAACCTTGGGTATAAAACAGCCAATAGCGTTACAAATAGCCGCATTCCGTTTGAGCTTGTGAAGAGCGCTACTCAAGCTAATCCGCAGATCATCAACAGCCCGCTGGGCGCGGCAGTGCTTCTTCGGAACATCGAGCAAGGTGTTCAGTTGGAGCGTGACAAGGCTGCGTTCTTTGCATCGTACTTAAGGCGCTTTGAGAACGTTGAGGACGCGTTGACTGTTTTTGAGACGTTAAACCCGGCTAGAAAATATGTTGAGCGCGGCATATACAAAGCAATGGAAGATTTTATCCCGCAACAACAGCGCGATTATCTGAATCAGTACCTTTCGCGTGAAGATGTTGCTGGTGACGAAAAGAAAAAAGCGGCGGCTATCGCTAAATTTGACAAGCAAGTTGGCGTCAATGGCGCTGCCAAAATTCTTCTGGGAGAAAAGTGATGGCAGACGATTTGGCCTCTGATTTTCAGCTTCCTGAAATCAAAAAAGCTGCACGCCCCGAACCCGGCGAAGCATCTGACTTCATGCTCCCTGGCTATGAAGCCCCTGATGTTCAAAAGGATTGGGGTAAAGCAGACTTCCTTACAGAGGTCTTGCCAGCCGCCGTCCGTAACGCTCCTCAAAGCGCCCTGCACCAGCTAACAGCCATCCCAGAAGCAATCTATCATTACGACAGGACCGCAGAAGGCATGAAGATGCTGGGCCGTGGCATCTTGTCAAAGACAGGCATGGGTGGCAGCGAAGACCCGGAACAGCGAGCAAAGGATGAGGCCGTCGTTAGCGCGATGGTTGCGCCATATACATCCTGGGCTGGTTTTAAGAAGTCCCTAGCCACGGACCCATTTGAATTCCTGACCACAGCAGGCATGGCGCTTTCTGGCGGGGCCACTGGTGCTAGCAAGGTAGCAAAAGCACTTGCGTCAACCGGCACAACCGCTGGAGAGTATGCCGCAAAAGGTGTGTCTGGGCTTGGGAAGGTAGCAGAAGGTCTCTCTTATGCAGCAGACCCAACTAAGGCCGCTCTTGGGCTGGCTAGTGGCGCTGTAAAGTATGCAGCACTTCCTGCCGCAGCTCGCATTGCAGAACAAGAGGCCGGGATTAATAAACCTACATTGGCTCAGGCATTTGAAGCAGGCAAGTCACGCACTCCACCCAAAGCACCCCCCGGTACTATTCCTGAACCTGACTTCAAAAAAAGCTTCAATGACTACGCGACTGGTCGTGGTGATCCTGTGGCTTTTTCGCAGGGTAATGCCAAGGCTTTCAACGCTATGAAGGCGGATGAAATTGGAGAGTGGGCTAAAGACAAGGCCAACCTAGCGCAGCTTGGAGACCCGGTTGATTTTGCACCAGCATACAAAGCTATCCAAGATTTTAGGAACAGCATTGGGCCTGTTCAGGGCGGTGTTGGGCCTGAGATTCGGAAAGCGCATGACGTTTTAGATCAAGTTGAAAGCCAACTGCGGTTTAGGGACTCTCTTCCCGTAAACTACATTCAAGGCTTCCCGCAGCACGATCTTCTTAAAACAGTCGAGGGTGTAGATCAGCTTAAGAGGTCTCTATACAAGGATATGGATTCCGTTTCTGGGTATGCTTCGGACGCATACAAGCAGGCGTGGGCTGGTGTTCGGCAGTCTCTTTTCAATACAGCTCCAGAATACATCACGCTGATGGACAAGTACCAGGCCGTGCAAGATGGCCTTCAGAATGTCCAAAAAATTCTAGGAACAGGAAACCGCGTCGCTGCTAACACGGAGATGGCAAAGTTCATCAAGCAGTTTGGTGATTCGTTTGGCGCACAAGAAATTGAAAAACTAGCCAAGTATGATCCCACCATTCCGTACAAGGTGGCCGGGGCGTCTGTTTTTGCGGCTGCTGGCCATCCATCAAGTTGGACGACGGGCCTGTCTCTTGCACAACTTGGAAATCTTGGCGCGTCCCTGTTTACGGGAAACCCAATACATATGGCTGGGGCTCTCAGTGGCATTCTGGCTCAAAAGCAATTGTTGACCCCCAAGAACGTAACCAAAATACCCTTTTATGCTGGTGAGGCGGCGGGCTCTCTACCGGGGCGGGCTGTTGGGGCGGTGGTAGAGGGTGCTGGTGCAGCTAGACCTATTGTCCAACCCGGCTCAATGCAGCTTCAAAATGCTCAAACCGATGTAAACGAAGGGGATGAGGGTGACAAATTCCTCACCGTTCGCCCAGGCCGGGAATATCGTACAGGCCGAGCCAGTGGCGGTCGTACCATTGGCCACGACGAAATCTCTGATAGACTTGTCCGCATGGCCGATCAGGTCAGGAAGCAAGTCAGCACCCACACCGAGAAGCTTCTCGATACGCCCGACGATCATATCGCCAAGGCTCTGGAAATCGCCAACCGCGACATTTGAGGACTGACACATGACAACCAATAAGGGTTTAACCCAACCAGCTAACGGCTCGAACGTCGATACTTGGGATGTCCCGGTCAACAACAACTTTGGCTGGATTGACCAGGCGTTTGGCAGCACGACAAGCTTGAGCGCAACCTCTGGCTCGGCCACTCTGACGGACACCCAGTACCGCTCGCTGATTTTGGCTGTATCGGGAGCCATCGCAGCAAACGTGACGTACACCATTCCGTCCAGTGTTGGCGGTCAGTGGATTGTCTACAACACCACAACTGATAGCGTTGGTGGGCCTTGGACCATCACGATTGCGTCTGGTGGTGGCGGGACAAGTGTCGTCATCCAGCGCAATAAGGCCACGGTCATATTGAGCGACGGAACCAACATCAGGTCGGTGTATGCCGAATCTCTAACAGCAATAACGCCGCCATTCCCGTCCGGCACGGCCATGCTCTTTGTGCAGACCAGCGCCCCCACTGGCTGGACGAAAAGCACAACGCATGACAACAAGGCATTGCGGGTAGTGTCCGGTTCTGCAAGCAGCGGCGGCTCCGTGGCGTTCACAACCGCGTTTGCGTCGCAGTCCGTGGCGGGCACGGTCGGCAGCACGGTGCTGACAATCAATCAAATTCCGTCGCATAACCATAACACTTACAGTGTGCCTTTTAACGCAGGCGGTGGTGGCGCCACTGTTATTCAAAACATTGACCCTGCTACTGGATCTAGGACCGGCTCGACAGCTTATGCGGGCGGCGGTTTGGGCCATGATCACACATTTACCGGCACCGCAATCAATCTGGCTGTCCAATACGTCGATGTCATTATCTGTGTGAAGGACTGACGATGCAGCTCAAGAATGGCACGTTCTGCCCCCTGATTAAAAAGGACTGCGTCCAGCTCCAGTGCGCTTGGTTCACTTGCTTGCGTGGGACAAACCCCAACACTGGCAAGGAAATTGATGAATGGATGTGCGCCGTTTCTGCGCTACCAATGCTTCAGATCGAGGTAGCAAAAGAAGCTCGCCAAGGCGCTGCGGCTACAGAAAGTTTCCGTAATGAAATGGTTGAAATGCAAGCTAGTTACAAAATAAAATCAGCCTTGAAGAACCTTTCAGATTCCGCAAAGCTGATTGGGTAGGCTAGATATTAGCTTTGTAGCTTGGGTTTGAGATTTTACTGGTGCCACGATGTGTGCTTGGCATGTCGTAGAATTTCATTCCCAAAGCAGTCAGCCTCTTTCTGCATCCGTCTTTCGTAAGAACCTTTTCTCCCATAGCCTCCATAGCGTCAGCCAGTGAACCATTTTTGCGGTACACTTTCCTTGCAGCCATGATTTGTTCAGATGTCCAAGCCGGTATGTTTGATGCCATCATGTCCTCTTTAACGTTCTTTTCTTCATTGCGCGCAGACCAGCATGAACTTTTGTCGGGTATCTGTTCAAGCAAAGGTACTTTTCCCCAGTGTCGGCATCTTCCCGGCAATCCAGATAGACAACTAGCTTGTGATCCATGCGGCCCGAATAAATGATGTCGCCGTCTGGAGCCTCGTAGCAATATCCATTCTCACAATCCATGTCCGGCCTACGAAGCCACCCAAACTGCCAATGCCAACCTGACTTGATTAACCTATCCAGCATTTGGCTTAACCCTCCCAAAGGTGACGTTGTCCTCAGCCTTTATCATCTGGTTTTTCCATGTCCAGCACTGACCGTCAGCCTCAAAGCAAACCCATAGTAAATCATGTTCTGCGCCATAATCAATCAAGACATGTGCCAAGGCCCGACCCTTGGGTGTCTCTACCGGGATTGGTGGGTTCAGTTGTATCATCATCATGATCTAGCCTTTAGAACAAATACGGTATCTGTATACCTAGGACGGCGAGGTATAACCTTGACATAGCAGAGAGCGTGGTGGGTCTTGCAATAGCTTTTAGTCGTCACTGGCTCTCCACAAAAACGGAAGTACCGTGGGTGGTCTCCATCAATGACAAATTTGCATGTTTTAAGCGTCAGGCTCTCAAATGGAATGCCAACTTGGCTTTCTGGCTCGGCATCGAGTTCTTCCTCAACCGGCATAGCCACTGGAATTCTAGCAACCGCAGTTTTGGGAAATGCCCTAGCCTCAACATCAACGCCCTTCTTCCGCATCCGGTTTACCCGGCCAATGACAGCGTTTCTGGTAAGGCAGAGGATCGAGCCAATTTGACTGGCGCTAAGTTTTTCACCCCATAGACGTTGGATTTCATTATCAAGATCATTTGACATAGCTATCTCCCAAAAACGAGGCGGCTGTTGTGTGCCGCCCCTATGCTTACTTTGATGCCTTTTCCGCCAGAGTGATGTCCAGCAGACTAAGGTCCGTAATTTTTACATCATCCTCTTGCACCGTAGCTTCCTCCGGGAAGACAGAAGAAAATTGAGCTGCAAACGCCAGATAGTTAATGACGTCAATGTAGCTGTCGTCCTTAGTCGGAGATGCCTGAATTCGAGCCAATTTTGTGGAAACGTGAACCATTGCAACCTCAAAGGGAGTGATTTGTGCCCCTAGAAGAAGGGATGCGATCTTGGAGATGTTATCAAAACACACCTCTACGTTTCCGTACTGTAGACCCCTCTCCTGTAGGGTAATTATTGCTTGGCTTAAAATGTCCTTGTGATTCGTCATTTGCATCTCTTTCCATTTCAAAGAATTCTTGGGCCTTGCCAATGTGGGCTGTGTTCAGGACAATGTCCCCACGGTCTTCCCATGCCGTATCGTTGTTGGGTGTCCTGCGGCGATAGTACAAGCGCCCGGTGATGAATTCATCCATATTCATAGCGTCTTTAAGTTGATCGCATGAATCCACCGGAATTTCGACCGTCAATTGATGGACCAAAAAGCCATTAGCACTCGGCATGTTCATCGTAAGAAGAAAGCGCATTACAGTTCCTTTTCATTCGGCAGAAAGCTTCTAGTCAATCTATCTATTACTTATCTCTCAAAACCACAGTCCCGTCCATTTTACGTTTGAACTTTGACTGCTTTCCGCCGGGAAGAGGGTTCTTGGTGACCTTGGCTCCTATGTGACGCTGGTGGATGCGCTTCACCTTAGCGATCAAAGGCATATCCACAGTAGCAGTATGAATACGATGGCACTTGCGATGGGCAACCAGCCAATTTGTAGCATCATCAGGACCACCGCATTCAAGAGGTATTTCGTGACTAACATCCCATTCCTCTCCGGGGATGACCTTCATCTTGCACAGGTGGCATACGCCATTATGACGCAAGAAGATGTCAGCCCTCATCTTTGAGGTGATTCGAACACGTTTCATTGCAAGTTGGGCTTTTCGTTCCAGTTGCAAAGGCCTGCCCTATCGAGCTCCGCAATGCTTTGTAGGACAGCCAACGAAATCGCAGCTGAAGCGCTCATTGCAGAGCCTACACTTGGTGCGGACATACAAATAACTTCGCAGACAACATAAGACAAAGACATTAAGCTTTCGCGCGTAGGGTAACCATCAAGCGCTTCAAGCAACTCTGAGTTTATTTCTTGGATTACAGCATCTTCTTCTTCACTAAGTTTATGATCTAACATTTGATCCTCTATAGTTTCATTTCTGCTCTGCGCGTAGCTGCGTGAGACTGCCATTCACTGAATTGCATCCTGATATATTCAAGCTGTACCTTTAGAAGCGCAGCAGTTTTCCGCGCCTCTACCATTTTTGCAATGTATTCCGACCAATCGGGGGACGCCTTTACAGACATTTCAGCCTTTGAGACTGGCATATCCCCTAGGTCAGCCATCATCTTGGAAAGGAAAGCTGACTTGCTCTCCTCCAAGAGACTTGCAGAAGAGTCCGCATCAACCCACCGTTTGGCGATGACACGGAACTGTTCTGACAGTGGACGATTGCTGTCCATGACTAGAAGGGGACATTATCGTCAATGGCGTCCTGCGTCGGACGGGTATCGACCTCTTGGCGAGGCACCTTCTCCTTAAAGGAAAAACTGAACCACTTGTCGCCATTCTTGTCCGTTTTCTCCCAGACGTTCACCCACATGTCCTTACCGAAAACCTTGGCAGAGCCTGTGAGGTCAGGGCTGTTATCCCGGTCGCGACGGCTGTTCTTGAAGACCGACCCGCTGTTATCGCGCTGTTCGTAAGCCATTAGAGGATACCCTTTCCATATGCGCTCGTCAGAGCCTTGATCTTGTCATCCAGTTCGGTCAGGAAGAGCTTAACCTCCCTCTCCAAGTCTTGGATCATTCTCTCATCACGCTCAACGCGAAGGACAGACAACTGCATCTCCGCTGGCATTCTAGGGTCGAATGAAACAAAGTCACACCACTTGCGCCCCGTACAAGCCATTTGCCAGTGAATCTGGATGACGTACTTTCCGGGGACAGAGCCACCCAACAGCGTGTCGATATGCGTGGCCGTCATTGGACACTTGATTTCGATTAGCCCATCGTCATCAATCAAGCCGTCAGGACTGGCCCCGGCCATCTCGATCTGAGGATGCACGACAAGGCCCGTAGCTGTGACTAGGTTCCCGCTGCGAGATTCATATGCCGCACAAGCCATTGGTTCGGTCTCTGTCCCCCACTGCATTGCAGCCGACTGAAAGAAGTCAGATGCCTTGCCAGTGAGGCGCTCGCAAAGAAGCTCTGCCATGTAGTTGGCGCGGCTGGTGCTATACCCGGACTTGGTCTTGGCTACGACGTCCGCAACACGGGACGCAGTCACCCGACCGATTCTGGCGGCGATCCATTCAGGCGTTCTCTGTTCCATTGTGATTCTCCAAAACATTTCTAGCGATTATTGATAGTGGGTGCTCTTCATAGGTAGGGTGAAACGCGATGTTCATGAGGGCAACCCAATAGTCACCTTCACGCTCACGGCGGGCCACCTCAGACACCGGGAAGTCAATAGCGTCCATCTGGCTTTGAACGGCATGAATAGCGGCGTGTAGCTCAGACATTTTACTCATTAGCTTTTCCCTTCTTATCGTAGTCTGCCGCAATCTTCTTCCAAGCCGCACGGTCTTTCTCAGTGAAAGCACTGCGCTGTTCGGTGTTGAGAGCCTTCCACCATTCCGTAAGACCGGCAATGCCCAAGTTCTCTGCGACCGTCTTGGCGTCAGCAGCGAGGCTATCGTATTCCTCCTTGGGCAGCTTCTTAACTTCGACCGGGGCAGGGGCCCCCTTAGCGGCAGCAGCGTTGCCATCATCGTCATCAGCCGCAATGCACAAAAGGGCCATCAGGCCATACCGGCGACCGTAAGTGATCCCGGAACCAACACCGTGAGCGTCCCACTTATTGACGGGGATAAACACGATTTCAGAAATCCATTCACCGGACTTGTGAAGGATCATGGTCTCGACCTCGACACCACCGCCGCCCTCGGCCCGACGCGGACCCTGCACAACGGCAAGATCGTTCAAGGCCAAAGGCTCCCGGATCGCATCACGGACAGAAGCCAGATCAGCGTAACGGGACTTAAAGTGATCGTTCTTGGACTCTTTGGAAGCATCATCAATCATGCCCTGCGCCTTAGACAGCGCACCAGCGAGTGCAGAGATAGTGTCTGACATTTTCATTAGGTGTCTCCTTAGAGATCATTGAAGCAACCGGGGTAGTGGACCGGCTGACAAGACAGACCCTACGCCTGACCGATTCGCTAGTCAACCCCAAAGTTGACAGGTTGCCACCTTTGGGGTTAAGTGGCTGGCATGACGAACCGTGACCCTATCATCCTAAAGGTGTTTGAACTGGCTGGAGGCGCATCTGCCCTGGCCAGGGAAATGTCTTTGACCCGTGCTGCGTTGTATAAATGGGAGAAAATCCCATTCAAGCATCTGCGCTTTGTTGCCTCTCGGACCAAAATTCCCAAGCGCGAGCTTAGACCTGATCTGTATGAGGACTAGATGGCCAAAATCGAAGAGATCAGGCTGTCGCTTCCATACCCTCCCAGTGTCAACCGTCTGTGGCGGGCGGCAGCGGGTGGTCGCATGTATCGGTCGAAGGAATACAACGACTGGCGGTCTGCTGCTGGATGGGCCGTTTCGTCACAAGCTAAGGGCAAGGGCATCAAGGGCGAATACGTTCTAGAGATCAGGGCGGTTAAACCTGACAAGCGCCGCCGGGATTTGGGGAACTTGGAAAAGGCCATATCCGACCTTCTTCAGGAGGTTAAGGTGATCGAAGACGATTGTTTGTGCCAAGACATCCACATCATGTGGGTAAAGCTTGGACCAGAGTGCTTGGTGATTGTGAAAAAATATGAAGCTATAATGGAGCTATAAAATGGGAAAACGATCTGACTTTGAAAGAAAAGAACTAGATTTTTATCCAACCCCTATGGAAGCCGTCAGGCCATTAATTCCGTATCTACCATTAAAGTCTACATTCTGTGAGCCGTGCGCAGGAGCCGGTCATTTAATTCGTCACCTTGAATCATTGGGGCATCAATGCGTGTCGGCCTTCGACATCCGGCCATTGGCTGAAAATATCCGGCAGCATGATGCCTCTTGGATGGCATGGGACGATCTGAATGATGCTGACTTTGTCATTACGAATCCACCGTGGGAGAGACCTGTTCTTCATCAAATCATAGAGCGATCTGCTCGGCTGAAGCCAACGTGGCTACTTTTTGATTCGGACTGGGCATTCACCAAACAGGCTGGACCCTATCTCGAAATGTGCCGGAAGATTGTTACAGTCGGGCGCGTAAAGTGGATTGAGGGGTCTGACAATACCGGCATGGACAACTGCTGTTGGTATCTGTTCGACATCCATAGCGTAGGTCAGCCAACGGAGTTTTATGGTAAATGAAAATTAGCTTGAAAGATCAGGTTGAAACACTTGAGGAAACATTAAGGAACCATCGTGGATACGTAGCTTTTTGTAAACGTTACGCAAGTGAGCAGGACAGGCCCAAGGAAATCCTTGAAGATACGGAGCGTAGGCTCCCATACATGGAGGCTTGCCTGACCACAATGCAGTGGCTCCTGAGAAATGAAGATAAAATTAAAAATGCCTTGCAAAAATAGGGGAAAAGACATAATGTCCATCGACACCGAGACGGGAGAATACGGAATGTTCCTTGATACCAAGGACTTAAATTATTTGATAAATGAGCTGAATAAGCTTGGGTACAACCGCGCAGATATCGCAAATGAGCTCGGTGTCAGCTACCGGACAATGAGTCGGTGGGTTGCTGCTAGGTCTGCTCCACGGGTTGCCTTGATGGCAATGGAGTGTATTCTGTATGTGGATACGGCCTTAGAGAAGCTCCTCCAAGACGGGGAGTAGGCCCAAACGGACGAAACCCCGGAGGCTCGAACCATCCGGGGTTTCTCATCAACGCAGCGACGGTGATTCGCTCGTCGGACTTGATAGAGTGTATACCTGTCTTTTCTGACGTATGCAAGTCGCCCCTAAAATGGGGTATCAAATGTCCTTTCAAGCTATGGCGTGGGCTGTTAAGCAGCAAATATCTCCACGTGAAAAGTATGTTCTGATCATCATGGCAAACTACGCCAACGATAAGAGCAAGTGCTGGCCTTCCATCGCAACTCTTTGTTCTGACACGGGTTTTTCAAGAATGACAGTTGCGCGGGCTCTTGCGCAGTTGGAGAAGCTTGGGGCCATAACCGTGTCTAGGCGCGCTCACAAAAACATCAGGACAACAAGCATCTACCTACTCAAATTAGGGGCAAATTTTACCAAGGGTTCGTGCGGAGAAGAGCCTGAATCTTTTGGTTAGCCCCGCAGTATAAATCTGAACATCGGATGTTCCAGATTAGACATAAACCTATCAGGTAGAACCTATTACCTTCTACCTAGTACTGCCTAGCCAAGAGAGAGATTATCTAAGAAAGGTAGAGAGAGATGGAACTCAGAGGTTACCAGAAAGATACGATCACCAAGCTTCGTGGGTCATTGGCATCAGGCAAGCGCCGCCCGGTTGTTCAGGCGCCCACTGGCTCGGGCAAGACGGTCATTGCGGCTGAGATCGTCAACATGGCCCGGAACAAGGGTAAGCGAGTTATTTTTGCGGTGCCGTTCCTGTCGCTGATTAACCAGACGATTGACCGTTTCATGCAGAACGGGATTTTCGATGTTGGCGTCATGCAGGGCCAGCACGAATTGACGGACCCCAGCAAGCCGGTTCAGGTCTGCTCAATCCAAACTCTGGCTAGGCGGGATATTCCCAAGGCCGATTTGGTTATTATCGACGAGTGCCATTCCCGGTACAGGTTTCTGGATAGCTGGATGATTGACCCCGATTGGGTTGATGTCCCGTTCATTGGCCTGACTGCTACTCCGTGGGCTAAGGGCATGGGTGCTGAAGGCCGTTGGGACGACTTGATTGTCTGCACTACGACTTCAGAGCTGATCGAGCAGGGAACCCTGTCAGACTTCAAGGTCTTTGCACCGTCCCACCCCGACCTGACCGGGGTTCAAATCCAAGCCGGTGATTACAAGATTGACCAACTCGGTGTCGCAATGGACAAATCGGCACTGGTGGCCGACATCGTCAGTACATGGCTGGCACGGGGTGAGGACAGGCCGACCGTCGCGTTCTGCGTCAACCGTCTCCATGCCAAGCACGTTCAGCAGGAGTTCGTTAAGGCTGGGGTCAATGCGGCCTACATGGATGCGTTTACGGATATTGAGGAGCGAGACGCCATTGTCAGGCAGTTCGGGCAGGGTGACGTTCGGATCATCTGCAACGTGGGGGTTTTGACTACCGGGTTCGATGCTGACGTTCGGTGCATCATTCTGGCTAGGCCAACCAAGTCTGAAATCCTGTACACCCAGATGATTGGGCGGGGTCTCAGGACAGCGGACGGCAAGACAAACTGCCTAATCTTGGATCACAGCGACACGACCCTGAAGCTGGGGTTTATCACTGACATCCACCACGATACGCTCGATGACGGCAAGTCGGCCAAGAAGGTTGCGTCCAAGCCAGAGGTTTTGCCGAAAGAGTGCCCGCAATGTTCGTTCCTGCGCCCTCCAAAAGTTAGCCAGTGCCCAGCTTGCGGGTTCAAGCCAGAGCCCAAGAGTCAGATCGAGTGCGATGACGGTGAGCTGGTCGAACTCAAGCGAGGCCAAAAGGTCTCTCGGTCATTGAGCGTTGAGGATAAGAAGCTGTTCTATGCCGAGTTGCAGCGCCATGCGTATCTGCGTGGATATAAATCCGGGTGGGCTTATCATGCCTATAAGGATCGCTTTGGGGTGGGGCCAGCAAGTTCATTCTCAGCTACGGCGTCTTTAGGGATCAGGGCAGAAACCCAGAACTGGATCACTTACCGAGCTATCCGCCAAGCTAAATCGAAGGGGCCAAAGAAATGAAATCAACTCATGAAATGGCACGGGGGCGATGGAGCGAGTTGCTTCCCCATTTGGGGGTAGATGCCTCGTTCTTGAAAAACACTCACGGACCATGCCCTATCTGCGGGGGTAAGGACCGCTTTCGCTGGGACGATAAGGATTCCAAGGGTGGATATATCTGCTCTGGTTGTGGCTCCGGGGATGGGTTCAACCTCGTTCAGAAGGTCACAGGCAAGGGCTTTCCGCAGATTGCGGCTGAAATAGACGCTTGGCTAGGCCGGACATTTGCAGGAACTCCGGGGTATCTCCCCAAGCCTGTGGGTGAAGAGGAAGACCAGCGCAAAGCCATGATCCGGGTATGGTCTGAATGCTCGAAACCAACCCCGACAACCCCAGGCGGCATCTATATGGCCAGCAGGACGGGCGGAGACGGGGTCTGGGCGGGCTTTATGGAGCACTGGGGGGTTAGGGTAGCCGGGACCACTCATCCGGCCTTGGTGGGCAAAATAGCGAGCTTTGAGGGAAAGGCAGTCAACCTTCACCTGACGCTGCTAACGAACGGTGGTCAGAAGGCCAATGTCGAGCCGTCCAAGCGGGTCATGAGGGGCAAGCTGCCAGATGGTTGTGCAATCCGCATCGGAGAGGCTGGGCCAATCATGGGGGTAGCCGAGGGCGTTGAGACAGCCGTGTCGGCCTCGATCATGTACGGTATACCCGTATGGGCTTGCGTTAACGGAACCTTGCTCTCGAAGTGGATGCCACCAGCCCTAGCCAAGGAGATCGTTGTGTTTGGGGACAATGACCGGAACTTCGCTGGTCAGGCCAAGGCCTACGCGCTGGCTAATCGACTTGAGGTGATCCACAAGCGCAGGGTTACAGTTGAAATACCGGACATGCCGGGTTCTGACTGGAACGATGCGCACCAATCAATGTTGGTTTAATAAAAAAAAAGCCGGGGATCGCTCCTCGGCCTTTTCCTTTTGTTAAAATTATATCAACGGACCATCCGTAAACCCGTAAACGCCGTATCCCTCAATGATGACGATATAAGTGTCCCACCCAATGCGGTTGTCATAACAATATTGCTTAACAGTTACTTGATCACGAGCAACGTCTTGACCAAAAAAACGCAAGCCCTTTTGCATATCAAGTATTAGATCATCTAGGTTCTTAAGCTCCCTCACGGTATCCATAGAATCCTCAAGCAAGTATCGGTGGTCTCTAAACAGGGTCATCTATGTTCTCTTTCAATTTATCATTCAATTTATCGACATAACGGTATAAGGCAGAATACACAAACGGGTCCAAAGCGATAACTTTGTTTTCGTGGTGGTTTACTGCCAACCATATTTGATAACCATCGAAAGACGCATAAACACCATCACCGAGATATTCATCAGCCATTGGTATTCTCCTTTTTGGGTTTCCATGAAGGTAAGTTAAGTTTATCCCCGTCAATCCCAGTAATATATCCAACTACATACCTTCTGGTTCCATTTTTCAGTTCACACATTAGAATATAATACTCGCCAGAAGGAGCAATACTGAATTGAAAAAAATCATTCCTTTTCCACTGTTTCACAAACTCAATATTCATAAGGTCATCAATGGTTTCAAAATCAACACTTACGGGGTCAATGCCAGAAACAAAATTTGGTATGTGCTGTCTAATCGTTGCCATTATCTTTCTCCCCTAATGCAGCGCGGGCGCGCTTTATCCAAGCTTGTGTCGCCTCTTCATCGCCTGTCGTGACAATATCAAAGTCGCCGCTGGTAAAAAAATCTTGCAGCACTGCCCGCAAGCGTTTGATCTCAGCAAGACAATTATTAAGACCAGCTTCTGCTTCTCTTATGGTCATATTGCCCCTAGAATCAGGATACCATTTTAGATTGGAATATGGGCGTTTTGGAGTTTCTTCAGTCATAATCATCCCCATTGTTGAGCCATTGCTTCAGCTATTCCGTCATAGGTCAGTGACCGCTTGGCCCACCTATCGGCAGACGGTCCCAGTTTATTCTGCCCCGAATCAGTTTGGTTCCCCCAACGCATCCTGCCGTTCACGATCCTTGGGTCGATCAGCGCGGTGGGCATCAGCTTGGGTAGCCCCTTGAGCCAGAGACAGGTTGCCTTGCTGGCATCATGTCCGAATTCAAAAGGTTGAATAATCTGATCGGGTTTACGCCAGCGAGTAGACAGGCACCCAATCGGGTTCTTGATACAGATTCGCGGGATATCCGCAGCAGCTAGGTCCATGACAAACCGGATAGCGTCCCCTGTCATCTCGGCCCGCTCTGGACGGCGTGTGTTCCAATGCAAACCGGAGGAGGACAGGTAGGTGCAAGGCGGGTGGGCAACCATCAAGTCCCACCCGCTATGGATCACATCCAGAATGTCGCCTTGGTAATGCGGCCCCGGCTTCTCTGTGGGAAGGAGGTCACAGGACATAGCGTCATGGCCCTTACGGAGAAAAGCATCACGCACCGTCCCGGAAAACTCGCAAGCAATCAGTACGCGCATGTATCTCTCCCGCTTTTGTAGATGCTATCGACAAGGGCACATGCCTCGCCAAAGGGCATAGTGTTGAGGATTTGAAGGTTAGGGTGCATTGCTTTATATGCAGTCAGGTTCTGGGGTGACGGCAACGCCTTGGCTAGGGAATAGACCTTACCGTTATCGACAAAGCTGATCTTCTTCATCAGTCCCTTAACCTGTTTCTCAAGTTGCCAACGGTCCAGAAGGTCATCGATCAAACAATCCAGATCAACTGGGTAGGTGATGATGGTCGAACCCTCTACGCAGATGTTATCCGCAAAGACACGGTCAGGGAGGCTTGCCGCATAAGCATGGGCCTTGTCCACTTCCGCATAGGTCTTGCCCATAGTCGGGTAATACTCGTTAGCCCCACCCATCCCTCGATTGGCAGCAAGGAAGGCCTTCTTCCCATCGACGTATACGTCAGCACTGAAACAAGTTGTCTCTTCTGACATAGTCTTATTGATTTTGACGTTCTTGATAGAGAGTTTCATTGGTCCGGTCCTTATGCTGCGTCTTGGGTAGAAGTCACACCGCAAGCCTTAAAGAAGCGTTGAGAGTCAAATCGTGGGTTGTGTTTGATGGCCACAGAGGCAAGGGCGATAGCTGCCTGTAACCGGGAATGCGGGTCCATGATCGAGTTGATAGCCACTGCAATGTCTTCGAAGTGTTTTTTAGTCATTTGGTTCCCCTATGGAATATTGGTTCACCCCCATAACCTAGTCGGACAAAATGTCTGTGTCAAGTCCTTGGTCCACTCTCGGTCCATCGGTCCATCCTCGGTCCATCGGTCCACTCTCGGTCCATCGGTCCATCCTTGGTCCATTGGTCCATCAGCGGTCCATTGGTCCCTTGGTCCCTTGGTCCATCCAACTTTTTGGTCCGCCCTGGAATTTTTGGAAAAACTCATTTTGGTTTTAAAAACCCATTATGGGGCTGGCTGCCCATTATAGGGCCGGCAGCTCATATTGAGCGCAAAAACCCATTTTAGGTATATGTGACGGGTTTTGGTAAGCCTGGCCAGGTGTGGGCCGATTCGCTTAAAATGAGCTTGTCGTTAACCTGTTCGCTGCGCGAACATTAACTTTTTTTGTGCGATGCGAAAAGGTTAATAATCGCCCCGGAATGGACTAAACCGCTCATAATGGGTTTTGAGCTTGGAATCCGTTTGGCTGCAATGCGGCGCATATATATAAAGAGCGAGCCGGAATAATCCGGTAGGAAAGGGGAATAAGATGGCTACCTTTCAAGTGATCGAATCAGAAACGGGAGTCGTTCTGGCGTCTTTCGATACGCAAGCCTTGGCTCAAATGGACGTGGCAGTGCGTACTGTTGCGGGAGCGCGAGTCTTTTTTAAAAGAGCTCCTGACATGCAATGGCGAGTACGGGAATGCGCGCGCTTTCTTTCCGGCCAATATAAACCCGTTATATGGTCTAATGAGCATTGGTTTATAAACCGAGACGAAAGCTTAGTCTGTCATTATTTGCATCGCGCTACCGCTCACAATCTTGTGGCGTTTACGGAGTCGAATCAGAAAGGTGAACAAGACAGGCAAACTGTTATGAAACCGGGAGTCTATTTAACACGCTTCTTTTCTAATGTTTTGACCGTGCACGAAATAGAACACTATGCACGACTCCATTGCATGCAACCCGGCAAAGCTTGCGACATTAAATTCGCGATAAGCGCGCAGGATATTCAGGACATATACGAGCGTGGCCCTGATTCGTGTATGAGCGGCGACGTTTCCGATTATGAGCCAAAAATACATCCCGTTTCCGTTTACGGGGATTCTGATTTGTCTCTCGCTTATATTGAAGGCGAATCGGATTATCACGATAAAGAGATAAAGAGCCGCGCATTGGTTTGGGCTGAAAGAAAGGTTTATGGGCGCGTTTATCCTACGCCAGAACGATATAGCGACTCGCGGCGCGAAATAGCACGAGTCGAGCAAAACCGGCTTGTTCAAGCTTTGGAGTCGGCGGGATATCGCCCCGGCTCTTTTAATGGTGCAAAGATTCGTGCAATCCCGCACCGTCGCAATGAAGAGTCGTATGTTATGCCTTATCTTGACGGTGGCTATAGTGTCGACTTAGTCGGTGAACATTTTGTGCTGGGTAAACGTGCAAGCTTTGAGGCGCAAACAACTGATGGAATCATCTATCTAGAAGCACGATTTACTTGTGACAGGTGCGAGGAATCTGCTTGCCCCGACGACGCTAGTTCCGTTCGAGTCGCGCGATATTCGACGGAGTCTTGGTGCGAGTCTTGCGCCTCGAATAGTAGCTTTTATTGTCACGGGGATGAAGAAACATATTCCGACGAAATTGAATCCGTTTCTGATTCATGCGGAAACAATTATTCGATTTATTACGCGTCTGATAACATGTTCCGTTGCGACAATACTGGTTACTGGTATGACAATAGTGAAGCGCAAGACGTATATGTGCGTGGAATCCACGTAGAAACATGGTGCAGGGACGCGATATTAGAGGACGCGTTTTGCTGCTATGGTACTGGCGTATATTATGCGACTCGCTGGCATGATAGCGTCGAAATAGACGGCGAGACGTATCTCAAAACATATGCGGAGTCGGAACATGCGCTTTCGACTCGTTTAAAAGAGATAGAACAGGCGGAGGAATATGAGAATATCGCGCATATCAATATATATATCGGAGCTTAAACCATGACAAAAACCATGACAAAAACTAACAGAACGAACGAGTCGGCAAATACTGAATCCTTGTTCTACATGCTTCAAACCATGCGGCCGGCAGGATCAAAAACAGAGGAGTCTTTTATTGATCGCTGGATTAAACCATTGGGAACAGAGTCGGACGGATATGGTAATGAAGTTATCCGCATAGGGGATTCCCTTGTTATGTATTCATCTCATACAGATACTGTGCATCGCAATGAAGGCTCACAGCGAATCAAGATCGCGAATGGATGGATTAGCTTGCACTATAAAGAGCGCCGCGCGTCATGCCTGGGCGCCGATTGCACGGCTGGCGTTTGGCTAATGCGTGAAATGATATTGGCTAGGGCGCCCGGTTTATATGTCTTTCATCGCGAAGAAGAATCCGGGGGACATGGTTCGCAATGGATCGCGGAAAACAATCCCGGTTTATTAGAGGGAATCGTCGCATGTATCGCGCTAGATCGAAAGGGAACGGATAGCATTATAACTCATCAATATGGTGGACGTTGCGCTAGCGATACCTTTGCTGTATCTATGGCCAAGCAATTTAAAGGATTCAAGGCTGACGATACGGGGTCATTTACAGACTCCGCGAACTACACTCATTTAATCCCGGAATGTACTAATCTTTCTATCGGATATGAGGACGCTCACACTGAAAAAGAAAGGCTGAATCTGTTTCACCTTATTGAAATGAGAGAGCAATTGATTCGCTTTGATATATCGCGAGTCAATATAAGGCGCGAACCGACTCCTAAGGTCACGGCCTTGCCAAGGTGTGACCGTGGCGCTTGGAATGTATGGGATGAAAGGGAGTCGGGATGGGATGGGCGGGACAATAGAGCGGCGCGGAATGTCACAGAGTTTTGCCGACTCTATCCTGATGAAGTTGCGGATTTGCTAGGGCAATATGGTATCGGTCTTAATGATTTATACGACTCGACTCCTTGGTTAGAGTGACGGGGCGAATCAGGTAGCCGGCGAACAAAGGGGAAGGGGCGACTCTTCCCTTTCTTTTTTGTCTGGCAAAGCCTATAATGGGTGCAGATACACCGATATGAGCACCAGCCATTCTAAGGCATGCTACGCGGCAAAGATTGCGGGAAGCTATCTAGGTATCGGGATAACGATTCAGGGCAAGGCAAGCTTCATGGCTAGGGACAAGACCGCAAAGCTATACAAGACTCGCGCTACGACAGGGCAAGAGGCGAATAAAGAAATAGGAGCGCGCCGCGCTGAAATACGGGAAAGCATCAAAGCACGCATAGAGAAGGCAAAGGGACGCCCTACTACATTTAATGAGGAACAAGGAATAGAGCTATGTAAATTGATCAGCGAAGGGATGAGTCTAACGGAAGCTTGCGACTCATTGGGCTTGGCGAGAAGCACGGTGCTCACGTGGGCAGAGAGCGGCAATCAGCCTGCTTTTACGTCGAATCTCGCACGCGCACGGGAAGCCCTGGCCGAACATGCGTTCTCGGAAGCCTATGCGATACCTCGCAAATTACTGAAACTGTATGAAGAAGACCCTGAATTGAAACTCGATCCTGCACGGGTTCAACTGGCAAGGCTCGCAACAGACACTCTCAAATGGTACGCGGAGCGCCTCAAACCCCGCACGTTTGGTGAAAAGAAAATTGAGCAATCTGTTACAATCACGAACAATGCGCTTACAATTGACTCCCGCGAGCTATCGCAAGATCAACGTGACGCGCTACGTGGCGCTTTGCTGGCGGCCAAGAACCTACCTGTGACCATAGATCACGAGTGACAAGTGTTTCTGTTGAGCCAAAGGTTGACACATTAGACAATGCTAATATACCAGAACCCATTGTGAGCCACGGTCCTCACACTAGGCGCTACCGCTCGTTCTGGGCGCTTGCCCGGTTCAGGTACCCCGGCTCGAAATGGGCGGTCCCGGTCCATAGAACACCCCCTGGGTTTTAGGCTCCCCTGCCTTCCCACCAGATTTTAACCCTATTCAAAATACATGATTAGAATCCAAATCCCGTTTTTCCCCACAAATTTTCCCAAAAAATTCTGGACCTGTGCAAACTTATCCACAGGGTGCCCCCCCCTGGCTAGGCAGTACTACCTTTCCTAGACAGTACTACCGATACTAGGCTGTACTACCTCCCTATGGTCCTTTGGTCCCTCCATAGTCCCTTACCCCCCCCCTATGGAAAATACGTACCCACAATGGGTTGTAGTGCTCAATCTGGGTTAGGGATCATAGGTAGTACTCTATCTCCCTGTACCCTGCATAAGGGATCATCCCTGAACTGTTTCACGTGAAACATGCCTAGAACACCCTGTGTTGCCCTGGCCAGAAGCGTGGTCCAGACAAAGAAAAACCACCGAGGATTGCTCCAACGGTGGTTTCTGGCAACGGAGGCTGAATTCCATTTGCCCGATAACTCTATCACACCCATACGCCCGGTCAAGAAAAAGCCGCCAAAAGATTACTCCCCTGACGGCTTTCCCTGTTGGCCTGCCCGATCAACTTAAAGAGGATAGCACCCTAGAAGTCCTTCCACAACCTAGCAGCCTCTCCACAACTCAATCAGCC
>Ga0209085_1000527_pt1 | contig 27760 bp, 24 predicted proteins | sample C_131016_EF_Meta_FD_187310 | JGI IMG/M metagenome (GOLD analysis project Ga0209085, IMG submission 187310) | Freshwater microbial communities from Lake Croche, Canada to study carbon cycling - C_131016_EF_MetaG (SPAdes) (version 2) | ecosystem: Environmental > Aquatic > Freshwater > Lake...
CAAACCTTGGCGCGAGATCGCGATCGGCCCAGAGTTACCGTTGGGGCGCAATGCGAGATCTACGCGGAACACGCATCCGTGTTCGGTGACTTCGCCAATCACGGACTGCATCACCTTGACGATCTTGGCAAAGTAGTCGTGGTGACTGATGCGCCCCATGCCAGTAGCAACCCCTGAAGCATCCATTCCTCCGGTTGTCTCACCGTCTTCGTCGTAGACATAAATCAAATCGATATCGCTCGAGACATTGAGTTCGCGTGCACCCAACTTACCCATTCCGACAATCCACAGCGTGGCTTCTTCGCCGTCAACAGTCTGGGGTAAGCCATGGCGTTCGACCAATTGGAGGCGTGCCTCAGAGTAAGCCACGTCTAATGAAAACTCAGCCAAGTCGGTCATGGCATGGGTAATGACAGACAAATCTGCTTGCTCGCTGCAATCCATCACCACCAAGCGCTCAAATACCAGTTGACGCAGGATGCGTAAGGCAACTGCAGGGGTGTGCTGAGAGACAAGCGCCCTAAAGCATGTCTGCAAATGGTCGGGGCTTGGAGCGCCAGCCTGTAACAGCGGTAATTCCTGCGCATAACGGCGGCGGAGGCGTTGCACCACCCTGGAGTAGGCGCTTAAGTCTGTGTTGGCGCGAGAGATAATTCCACCCACTCTGTCAGCACCATGAACCCAACGCCCGAAACTGCCGCTCCTGTTCCCACGAGTGATTCTCGAACCGACGGTACTTACCGCTTGGTGAAGCGCGTCTTGTGGGTGCTAGTAGGAGTGTGGGCATTGCTAGTGCTGGGCTGGGGCAGTCTGCATATTTTCATTGTGCCTCGAATAGACGACTACCGACCCTTGTTACAGCGGCAAGCCTCGCAAACGCTTGGGCTACGCGTAGAGATTGCCAATGTCAGTGTGCTGGGCGGGTGGTGGACGCCGCAGTTGCGTATTCAAGATGTCCGGCTCTTTGATGCGCAGAATCGTGAAGCCATGCGCTTGCCCCAGGTGGATGTGGTGGTTTCTGCGCGATCTTTGTTGCGCGGCAAATTTGAGCAATTGGTGATTGACCAACCAGAGGTAGACATTCGCCGTGACACACAAGGACACATTTGGGTCGCAGGACTCGACACTGCGCAATCTAGTGACGGTGCTGGTCCAGATTGGTTTTTTTCACAGCCTGAGTTTTTGATTCGCGATGGCGTTTTGCACTGGCGTGACGAGTTGCGTGATTCGCCCGAGTTAAGTTTGACGCATGTCAATGTGCTGATGCAAAACAGCTTGTACCAACACCTTTTGCGCGTTGACGTCACGCCGCCAGTGGACTTGGGACAACGCCTATCGGTTCAGGGCAAGTTCTCGCAAAACCCCCTGCAACGCAGCGGCGATTTGCGTTTGTGGAGTGGCGAGTTGTATGCGAACGCGCCTGATATTGATCTTTCTTCCTTGCGCCAATGGTTGCGTTTTGACCGCGGCATTGCCATTTACGAAGGCAAAGGCGGCGTGCGCGTTTGGACCGATTGGGCGCAAGGCCAACTCACAGGCGTCACCGCTGACATGGCGCTCGATGCGGTCGATGCGCGCCTGGGTGACAGTTTGAAACCCTTGGTGTTACGCCATGTGAGTGGCCGCATTGGTGCCAAATGGTCAGACGGTGACAACGAGATCAACAGCCAAGACTTGGTATTCGACACCCAAGAAGGCGAACGCTGGCCCGGTGGTGTGCTGCGCATGACTTGGCAAGGGGATGACTTTCGCACGGGCAGTTTGTCTGCCGACCGTCTTGACTTGGACGCTTTGGCGCAAATCAGCCAACGCTTGCCGCTGCCAGAAGTCTTGCGCAATGTGCTCAAGCATGCGCAACCCAAGGGGCAAGTCAATCAACTTAGCGCGGGTTGGGAGCGGCCTGCTGCGCAACAGGCGGATACAGATTTCAATTACAAAGCCAAAGGATCGGTGCATAACCTGCAATGGCTGCAAGACGCCAATTCGCCATCTCCCTACCACCGCCTGCCGGGGGTAGCAGGCGCGGATGTGGAATTTGACATCTCGCACCAAGGCGGCAAAGCACAAATAGCGATCAAGCAAGGCGGTGTGACTTTGCCAGAGGGTTTGGACGAAGCCAAGATCGCTCTAGCAGAAGCGGCCGCCAACATCAGTTGGCAAATTAAACCAGCGGATAAGAGGAGCTCGGTCGAGCAAGAGCCCGAAATCTCCGTCCAAATCAAACAAGCACGTGTGCGCAATGCCGATGCAACCGCTGAACTCAGTGGCACCTGGACCACTGGAAAAGGCGAAAACCGTTGGCCTGGAGTGCTAGACCTCAGCGCCAACATCAGCCGCGCACAAATCAAACAACTGCACCGCTATCTGCCTATCTATATAGATGCCGAAGCGCGCACCTATATAAAAAATGCCCTTACCGGCGGCGAGGCGACGCAAGCAAGCCTGCGTTTACGCGGCAATTTGGCCGATATGCCTTTTGAGAATCCCAAATTGGGTGAGTTTCGTGTTGTTGCGCAAATTGCAAATGGTCAATACGCCTATGTGCCGCCGATTAAGGGTAAGCCCGTCAATTTGTCCAATACATGGCCTGCGATTGCCTCGCTCAATGGCGAATTGGTCTACGAGCGGAATTCTTTGCAATTTAAAGGCGCTGGCAAATTAGCTGGAGCGCCGCAATTGGCGTGGGACAGAATCGAAGCGAGCATGCCCAACGTGCAGGCACTCGATGTCACTGTCAAAGCCCATGCGCGCGGCCCACTGGCTGATATGCAGACCCTGGTAGCGCGGTCTGCCCTCAACGATCTCTTGAACCGCGCGCTTGAAAAAGGCCAGGCTACGGGAACCGCCGAATTCAAAATGCAACTCTATGTTCCAGTACGCGCTTTGCAAAAAACGTCGGTACAAGGCAGCCTGACTTTGCAAGACAACGATGTGCAAATCATGCCTGGCGTACCCGTCCTGAACAAAGCCCGTGGCGTGGTCCAGTTTGATGCGCAAGGCCTCAATACCAAGGGCCTGAAAGCAAGTGTTTTTGGTGGAGATGCGCAAATTGACGGCAGCCTGTCGTTTGACCCCAATAAATCCGAAGTTGCTGAACAACTACGAATAAAGGGCGTAGTCACAGCAGATGGTTTGCGGCAAGCCAGTGAACTCGGGATGTTTTCTAACTTGGCCTTGCGCGCCAACGGCAGCACCAGTTACAACGCGACCTTGGCTTTGCGCAAGGGGCAGCCCGAGATCGTGGTGCAAAGCGACCTCAAAGGCATGGCGCTCGCACTGCCCGCGCCTATGAACAAACCGGCTGCGGCTGTCTGGCCTTTGCGTTTAGAAACCCAACTCACCAAAGAGTCGCTGGCGCCTAAATCTAAGGTGGTGCAAGACCAGATCAAACTCTCGGTGGCCAAGGTCTTGTCGCTTAACTATGTAAGAGATGTCAGCGCAGCACAGACACGGGTGCTACGTGGCGCGATTGCCCTGGGGGTTTTCACAACCGAAGCTACGCCGTCGCGTGACGTCGGGGTGAGCTTGACTTTGCAACAACCCAATGTAGACCTCGACGCATGGAACGAGGTGATGACGCAGTTCACCGCCGCCCCTGCCAGCAAGACAAAACCCCGATCCACCAAAACCTATGTGGTCGGGCAAGAGATAGAAGCCACCGGTGCGCAAGACTACTTGCCTTCGTTCTTAACGGTTCGGGCAGATCAAGTGAAGTTGGCCGATCGCGTGATCAACCGCGTTTTAGTGGGGGGCGTTCGCATGGGGGATTTGTGGCGCTTAAACATCGCCGCCGATGAACTCAACGGCACGGCAGAAGTAAGGCCAGCCACTGCCACACAACCCGCGCAGTTGTACGCGCGTTTGTCCTTTCTCAACATCCCGCCTAGCTTGGTGCCCGATGTAGAGCGCATGCTCAGTGACGAGCCTTCCAGCATTCCAGCCCTAGATGTGGTGGTCAATGATTTGACCCTGCGCGGCAAAAAATTAGGCCGACTAGAAATGGATGCAGTCAATCGCACCAGTGCCAATGCAGGCCGTGAATGGCACTTGAATAAGCTCAACCTCACTGCGCCCGACGGCAGTTTGAGCGCTACGGGCTCTTGGGCGGCTGACGGGCCTAAGTTACGCCGAACACGCCTTGACTTTGTGATGGACATCAAAGACAGCGGCCAGTTATTGACGCGGCTTGGCACCCCGAACGCCGTTCGCAATGGGCACGGCAAACTGCAGGGCAAAGTATCTTGGCAGGGTTCGCCTATCACTTTGGACTACCCGAGCATGTCCGGCCAATTGAATTTAGCGATTGAAAAAGGCCAGTTTCTTAAAACCGAGCCTGGCGCGGCGCGTCTCTTGGGTGTGCTGAGTTTGCAAGCCTTACCAAGGCGTTTGATGCTGGACTTCACCGACGTCTTTGGCGAAGGCTTTGCGTTTGACTTTGTCCGTGGCGATGTGCGTATTGAGCAAGGCGTAGCGAACACCAACAACCTCCAGATGAAGGGCGTCTCGGCTGGCGCTGTCATTGAAGGGAGCGCCGACATTGCCAAAGAAACCCAAAACCTGAAGGTGGTGGTAGTGCCAGAAATCAATACCAGCGCCGCCACGCTGTATATGGCAGCCATTAACCCACTGGTGGGCTTGACAACGTATTTAAGCCAGTTGCTATTGAGTAAACCTTTGACCAAAGCAGGCACCTCGGTGTTTTTGATTGACGGCTCTTGGGGCAATCCCCGCGTGACCAAGACCGAGTGATGCGCTGGATTGCTCCCCGTTCGCTTGCCCGATGGGCGCTGTGGCTGTCCCTTTTGGTTTTGCTGGTGTGCATGCTCGGTACCTTGGTGTGGCTGGCGGGACGCTACGAAGTAAGCCAGGTTGAAAACCGGATGGCCGAAGATGCTTCCGACGCAGTGGCCGATATTCGCAATGGCTTGACGCGCAATGTGCAAAGTTTGCAGGCACTGCAGTTTGCTGGGCAAGCGGCCGCGCCTTGGGAGCAAGAGGCCGCCAGCTTGTTGCGTGAGCACCGTGAATGGTTGCGCTTGGAGTGGCGCGACGTGCGTTTGAAATTGAAGTCCGAGGTCGATACGCCTTTTCGTGCGCCCGTGTTTGGCCTGATGGGTACGATGTTTCAAATGCCCGAAGTGGTGCAGGCCTGCTCGGTGGCACAACGCCAAAGCGGGCCCGGCTACAGCGCCAGCACCTACGTGCCGCAAGCTAACGGGCAAGGCTTTGAAGTCATGAATCTGTGTCTACCCGTTTTAAATAATGGCGAATTGGTAGGGTTCACAGTGGCCACCTACGCTTTGAACGAAATCTTGATTAATTTCTTAAACGCGCAATTGCTGCGTAGCCAAGAAATCTCGTTTACCGAAGCCGATGGCACCCGACTAGCCATGCATGGCGCGGCGCAACGCGGCGCAAAGGTGTACACGGCAAAGCAACTCCTCACGCTGCCTGGCAACACCATGGTGTTACGGCTTGACAGCTGGCGCGCCGCGCCAGATTTGTTTCCCAACATCCTGACAGCACTAGTGACTCTGATGGCTATTGCGTTGGCCAGCGTGATGGGTTTGCTGGCAAGGGATATGCGCAGACGCCAGCGCGTCGAGTCAGACTTGGCCGATGCTTTGGCGTTTCGCAAAGCCATGGAGGATTCCTTGGTCACGGGTTTGCGTGCACGCGACAACCAAGGGCGTATCACTTATATCAATCCCGCTTTTTGCGAGATGGTGGGCTTTACTGCCAAGGAGTTGTTGGGACATGGCATTCCCGCGCCTTACTGGCCACCAGAGATGGTCGACGAATATGGCAAGCGACAAGCTTTGCGTTTGGCCGGCAATGCGCCGCCACGTGAAGGGGTTGAGTCGGTCTTTATGCGCAAAAACGGCGAACGCTTTACCGTGCTGATATTTGAAGCGCCGCTGATCAACGCCAATGGTCAGCAAACAGGTTGGATGAGTGCGGTACTCGACGTGAGCGAGCAGCGGCGTGTGGAGGAATTATCGCGCGCAAGTCAAGAGCGTTTGCAAGCCACGGCGCGTTTGGCAACGGTGGGCGAAATGGCTTCACTGTTAAGCCACGAACTTAACCAGCCTTTGGCGGCGATTGCAAGTTACGCCACGGGCAGTATGAATTTGCTGCATGAAGCCACGCTCACAGATCCGCAACTGGCTGGCAGTTTGAACGATGCGATGCATCGCATTGGCCAACAGGCCGAGCGCGCTGGCAAGGTGATCAAAAGCGTGCATGATTTTGTGCGGCGTCGCGACCAGTCGCGCGTTGACGTGGCGCCACGCACTTTGCTCGATAACGTGATGCCGTTGGTTGCGTTGCAAGCTCGCAAATTGGGTGTGCGTGTCGAGCTACGCTGCGCCAATGACTTGCCACACGTCTTGTGTGACCGCACCATGGTCGAGCAGGTGCTGCTCAATTTGTCGCGCAACGCCATGCAAGCCATGCAAGACGACACGCCTTACAAAACGTTGACCCTTTTGGTTCGCACAGTGCTGCCTATTCCTGGTCAGCAATGGATGGAGTTTGTGGTGGCGGACCAAGGACACGGCATTGCAGACGATGTGACGGAGAAACTCTTCACACCTTTTTTTACCACCAAAGAAGAGGGCATGGGGTTGGGCTTGAGTTTGTGTCGCACCGTGGTCGAGCAGCACGGTGGCGTGCTCCAACACAGCCCCAACCCACCCCGAGGCACGGTATTTAGTTTTACCTTGCCGCAGGCTTAAAGCAAAAGGATTTCGCAGATGCAACCGACCCAAGACGCTTTGGTTTTTATTGTGGACGACGATGCTGGTGTCCGCGAAGCCCTGGCTTGGTTGCTTCGTTCGCGTCGTTTGCCGAGCGAATCATTTACCAGCGCAGACGCCTTTGCTGCTTTTTTAAATGCCAGGCCTGAAACCGATTGGCGGCCATCGCAACCGGGGTGTTTGTTGCTCGATGTGCGCATGCCGGGAATGAGCGGCTTGGCATTGTTTGAGCAACTGATTGCGCGCAATTTGCTTGAAGCCTTACCAGTGATCTTTTTGACGGGTCACGCCGATGTGCCGACCGCGGTGGATGCCGTCAAACGTGGCGCCTTTGACTTTTGTGAAAAGCCTTTTTCAGACAACGCGCTGGTTGACAGAATAGAACAAGCCTTGCAACGCTCGGCCGCGACCTTGCAAACTGTCAAAGCCAAACAAAGCCGCCAACAAAACTTGGCAGAACTGACCGAGCGCGAGCGCGATGTGATGCGTTTGGTGGTGGAGGGTTTGCCCAATAAGTTGATCGCTGATCAACTCGATATCAGTGTGCGCACGGTTGAAGTGCATCGCGCACGTGTGTTTGACAAGATGGTGGTGAAGTCGGCAGTCGAGTTGGCTAATTTATTGAGAGATTGATGTGCCGCTCAATGGTCATCTTCCTGCTTGGCTGCTTCACTCGCCTCTTCGTGCTCAGCCTCGCTGCGCCCTGAGAACATGGTCCACCAGACGATCAACACTAGAATCAATCCAGCGCCCAAAGCTTCGAGCAAAATCAACAGCATGAGACAACTCCTATGGCGTGTGGTGTGGACAGCGATTGTAGGAAGCCTGGTGGCTTGCGGCAGTGGCCCGCGCCGCGTGGTGGTGGACGAATCGATTGCCTTACCCCCGACGGCACCCCCTACTGCGTCCGCTCCGCGACCTGTTGATACAACCCCACGCGCGTCAGGTGGTTTAGCTGGTACGCCCGATACCCCAAGCCCGCAAAAGTTCTACCGAAGTCGCTGGACTCCCGTAGCTTGGAGCGAACTGCCTGGCTGGCAAGACGACGATTTATCGGACGCCTGGAATGCCTGGTTGCAAAACTGTGATCGACCAGGCCCTTTGTTTGCGCCTTTATGTAAACAAATCAAGCAATTGCTTTTGGCAGACGACCAAGACAAACGTTTGTGGCTGATGTCCCACTTGCAGCCTTTTAGGGTTGAGTCTTTAGAAGGTAACGCAGATGGTCTATTGACCAGTTACTACGAACCGTTGATGGAAGCCTCTGCCCAAATGCGGCCTGGCTTTGAAGTACCTTTGTATGCCCCGCCCGATGCATTGCAACTGGCCAAGCGCGCAGGCCAACCTTGGTTGACGCGGCAACAAATTGATACCTTGCCGGAAGCCAAAGACGCCTTGCGTGGCAAGGAGGTGGCGTGGTTGGCAGACCCAATAGATGCCTTGGTTTTGCATATCCAAGGGTCAGGGCGTGTGCGCATCACCGAGGCGGATGGGCGCACCCGCGTTGTGCGTTTGGCTTATGCGGCATCGAACGACCAACCTTACGGCAGCGTAGGCCGTTGGTTGCTTGACAGGGGCTTGGTGCGCGATGCGTCGTGGGCCGGCATCAAAGCTTGGATCAGCGCAACACAGGCCAGCAACCCGCGCTTGGTGCAAGAGATGTTGTGGAGTAATCCGCGGTATATATTTTTCAGACCAGAAGCACGCAGCGACAAAGACGCTGATTTAGGCCCACGCGGCGCGCAAGGCGTGCCTTTGACGGCAGGGCGTTCTGTGGCGGTGGACAAAGATTCGATTCCGTATGCAACCCCACTGTGGCTGACAAGCGCGGGGGCCAACGGCAATTTGCAGCGATTAGTGTTTGCCCAAGATACGGGGAGCGCCATTGTGGGTGCCGTGCGTGCAGATTACTTTGCGGGGACTGGTGCACAAGCTGGTGAATTTGCCGGCCGCATGAAGCAGGGCTTGCGGCTCTGGGTGCTGTGGCCCAAATAGGTGCGCTACGCGGTGGGCAAACCCCTAGTTGGCCCACCTAATTCACCCTAGTAAACCCTATATGTCACGCATGCGGCGTGTTGCGGACTCTTTTGCCCCCTACACTTTGTGCGGCACCCGATTCCTTTGGAGAAACCCATGAACGCACCCCTGCCGGAACACATCCGCCGCGCCCTAGAAAACGTCACGCTGGATGACAAATACAGCCTAGACGTGGGTCGCGCATTCATGAGCGGGGTGCAAGCCTTGGTCAAGTTGCCGATGTTGCAACGCCAGCGCGACGCATTGCAGGGCAAGAACACCGCCGGCTTTATCAGCGGTTACCGCGGCTCGCCCTTGGGCACTTACGACCAAGCCTTGTGGAAAGCCAAAAAGTATTTGCATGCGCAAAACATCGTGTTCCAGCCCGGCGTGAATGAAGAATTGGCTGCCACCGCCTTGTGGGGCACACAACAGTTAGGTTTTGCGCCAGCGGGCAGTAACAAATTCGATGGCGTCTTTGGTATTTGGTATGGCAAGGGCCCGGGCGTAGACCGTTGTGCGGATGTGTTTAAACACGCCAACATGGCAGGTACCACGCCCTGGGGCGGCGTGTTGGCTGTGGCAGGTGACGACCATGTGGCTAAGAGCTCCACGGCCGCGCACCAAAGTGACCACATATTTAAAGCGTGTGGCACGCCTGTGTTTTTTCCTGCCAGCGTGCAAGACATTCTGGATTTGGGTGTGCATGCGCTTGCCATGAGCCGGTTCTCGGGCATTTGGTCGGGCATGAAAACCATCCAAGAAATTGTCGAATCAAGTGCGACTGCCGTGATCGACCCTGAGCGCGTGAAGATTGTGTTGCCTGATTTTGAAATGCCTGCCGGTGGTGTACATATTCGCTGGCCGGATGATGCGTTGAGCCAAGAAGCGCGCTTGTTTGACTACAAGTGGTATGCCGCGCTGGCCTATATCCGCGCCAACCGCTTGAACCACAACGTGTTGCAAGGGCCGAATGACCGCTTTGGTTTGATTGCCAGTGGCAAGGCTTACAACGACACGCGCCAAGCGCTTTTAGATTTAGGGTTGGATGACGAGACCTGCCGACGTATTGGCATTCGCTTGCATAAAGTGGCGGTGGTGTGGCCTTTGGAAGCACAAGCCACGCGCGAATTTGCAACAGGCTTGCAAGAAATTTTGGTGGTGGAAGAAAAGCGCCAAGTCATTGAATACCAAATCAAAGAAGAGTTGTACAACTGGCGCTCAGACGTGCGGCCTGTGGTGTTAGGCAAGTTCAATGAAGCGGATGAGGGCGGCGGCGAGTGGTCGGTGCCTAATCCACGCGCCAGCACATTGCTGCGCGCAAATGCGGATTTGAATCCAACGCTGATAGCCAAGGCCATTGCACAGCGTTTGCTGAAATTGGGCGTAGATGCCGAGATTGCGTCGCGTATCAATGCCCAGCTCGCCATCATCACCGCCAAAGAGCAAGCGATGAGTGTGAGCGTGGTCACTGCCGATCGCCAACCTTGGTTCTGCTCAGGCTGCCCGCACAACACCAGCACCAAAGTACCTGAAGGTTCGCGTGCGATGGCGGGCATTGGGTGCCACTTCATGGCATTGTGGATGGACCGCAGCACGGCTGGGTTTACCCAAATGGGTGGCGAAGGAACACCGTGGGTAGGACAGCAACCGTTCGTCAACGACCAACATATTTTCGCTAATATTGGCGACGGCACCTACTTCCATAGCGGCATCTTGGCGGTTCGCCAAAGCGTGGCAGCGGGCGTCAACATCACTTACAAAATTTTGTATAACGATGCGGTGGCCATGACTGGTGGTCAGCCTATCGGTGAGCGCTCGGAAGGCCACACCACCATACAAATTGCACAAAGCATGCGCGCAGAAGGCGCTCAGCGTATTGCCATCGTGACAGACGAGCCAGAAAAATACGATGGCGCCGATTTAGTCGCTGACGTCAATGTGTACCACCGCACTTTGCTTGATCAAGTGCAACGCGAAATGCGTGAAGTTAAAGGTTGCACCGTCATCATTTATGACCAAACCTGTGCGACTGAAAAGCGCCGCCGCCGTAAACGCGGAACCATGGTCGATCCAGCGGTGCGCGTGTTGATCAATGACTTGGTATGCGAAGGCTGTGGCGACTGCGGCGTGCAAAGCAATTGCTTGAGCGTCGAGCCACTAGAAACAGAATTTGGACGCAAGCGCACCATCAACCAAAACACCTGTAACAAAGACACCAGCTGCTTGAAAGGCTTTTGCCCCAGCTTTGTGACGGTGGAAGGCGGGCAGCTCAAGAAGAAGGCGAAAGGCGTTTCGCGCATTGCATTGCCAGAGGCCGCATTGCCTTTGCCTACATTGCCTAGGACGCAACATGCATGGGGTACGGTAGTGGCGGGCGTGGGTGGCACCGGCGTGATCACCATTGGCCAACTATTGGGAATGGCTGCGCACATAGAAGGCAAAGGCATCGTGACGCAAGACTCTGCGGGCTTGGCGCAAAAAGGTGGTGCTACTTGGAGCCATGTACTGATTGCCGATAACCAAGACGCGATTCGTACCACGCGCGTCAGCATGGCGGCGGCGGACCTCATCATTGGTTGCGACCCGATCGTGAGCGCTGGCAAAGAAACTTTGCAACGCATGTTGCAAGGGCGCACCCATGTGGCATTGAACGCTTACAGCACCCCTACTGCCGCGTTTGTGAAAAACGCCAACTGGCAAAACCCCGCAGAGCAATGCGCAGCAGACATCGCAAATGCAGTGGGCTTAGAAGGTTTGAGTGCCTTCGATGCCAACCGCGTGTCCTCCCAAGTCTTGGGCGATACCATCTTTATTAATCCCATGTTGTTGGGCTATGCCTGGCAAAAAGGCTGGGTGCCTTTGGGACACGAAGCATTGATGCGCGCGATTGAACTCAATGATGTCGCAGTTGCACAAAACATTGCGGCGTTTGAGTGGGGTCGCCATTGCGCACACCATTGGTCTGTGGTCGATACCCTGTTGGCGCCTGCACAGGTAATCCAGTTCCATAAGCCTCAAGGCGTGGATGCTTTGGTTACCAAGCGCGTAGCTTTCTTGACCGACTATCAAAATGCGTCGTATGCAAAACGCTACAGCGAAGCGGTGGCACGTGTACAAAAAGCAGAAGCCGCGTTTAACAAATCCAGTTTGAGTGAGGCTGTCGCACGCAACCTCTTTAAGCTGATGGCTTACAAAGATGAATATGAAGTTGCCCGCTTACATACCAACAAGGCGTTTTTGCAAAAGATTGGCGACATGTTTGATGGCGACTACACCGTCAATTACCACTTGGCGCCGCCCATCATCTCCAAGACCAATGAAAAAGGCGAGTTACAAAAACAAAAGTTTGGCCCGCTCATGCTCACAGGTTTCAAATTGCTCAAGCATTTCAAAGTGTTGCGCGGAACGCCTCTCGATATCTTTGGCAACACCAAAGAACGAGAAATGGAACGCGCTTTGATTGGTGAATATGTGGCAAGCATCGACGAGGTGCTTGCAAAGCTCAATGCGGACAACCATGCCCGTGCCTTAGAAATCGCCAATCTGCCTGACGCCATCAAAGGTTTTGGCCATGTCAAAGCGCGTAATGTGGCGGCAGTGCGGGGCAAATGGGATGGTTTGATGGTTAAGTGGCGCAGCCATTAATTAAATGAAGGCAGTAACTCGCCCGCATACAATGGCGAGTTAGCCTTTCAGACGCATGTTGCGTCTGCGTGGCGTTAATTTTTTGGAGCCACCCACGTGTTGATTTCTTCTGCTTTTGCCCAAACCGCACCTGCCGCTGGCGCTGGTGGCGATGTTATGTCTTCTCTCACTGGCATGTTGCCTTTGATTTTGATGTTTGTTGTGTTGTATTTCGTGATGATCCGTCCACAAATGAAGCGCCAAAAAGAACACAAGGCCATGATCGATGCCATCGCCAAAGGTGATGAAATCGCCACCGCGGGTGGCTTGCTAGGCAAGGTTGTGCATTTGGACGAAGGTTCCTTGACGCTTGAGATCGCATCTGGCGTGGAAGTCCAGTTGCAGCGCCATGCGGTGACGCAAGTTTTGCCAAAAGGCTCGCTCAAGTAAGCGACTTTTAACTTTAAGCCTGCGCGCACCTCACGCGAATTCGCCATGAACCGTTACGCAATTTGGAAGTATGTGGTCCTTGTGATCGCATTGTTGGTTGGCGCTTTCTATACGCTGCCTAATTTTTTCGGTGAGGCGCCTGCTGTGCAGATCTCTGCTGCCAAAGCGACTGCCAAGGTTGATTTGGGTGTGCAAGAGCGCGTGGAGTCTGCGCTAAAAACTGCAGGCCTCACGCCCGAATTGCTGGCGCTCGAGAGCGGTTCCTTGAAGGTGCGTTTCGATAGCACCGATGCGCAAATCAAAGCCAAAGACGCGATTCAGCAAGCCTTGGTGCCAGACGCCAACGATCCTTCTTACGTAGTGGCGCTCAATCTATTGGCGCGCTCACCTGCGTGGTTGTCTGCCATGCATGCGGCACCTATGTATTTGGGTTTGGATTTGCGCGGTGGTGTGCACTTCATGTTGCAAGTCGATATGCCTGCGGCTTTGAATAAAAAAGCGGAATCGTTAGCCGGTGATATCCGCAGTACGCTACGTGAGAAAAACATACGCCACAGCGGCATCAGCCGCGATGGACAAAAAATCGAAGTGCGTTTCCGCGATATGCCCACCTTGGAATCTGCGCAACGCGTGATCCAAGAGCAGTTTGCTGATTTGCAAATGACCGTATCGCCTGACGGTGCAGAGTTCAAACTTGTGGCAACCATCAACCCGGTTGCCTCGCGCCGTGTGCAAGAGCAAGCCATTAAACAAAACATCACTACTCTGCACAACCGAATCAATGAACTCGGCGTTGCTGAACCAGTGATTCAACAGCAAGGTACAGACCGTATCGTGGTGCAACTGCCTGGCGTGCAAGACACGGCCAAGGCCAAAGATATTTTGGGTCGCACCGCAACCCTTGAGATCCGCATGGTCGATGACAGCGCTGAAGCGCGCAGTGCAGAAAACAGCAATGGCGTGGTGCCCTTTGGCACAGAACGTTTCTTAGAGCGTAACGGTCAAGCCGTGATCGTGAAAAAACAAGTCATCTTGACGGGCGAGAACCTAACCGATGCACAACCGGGCTTTGACACACAAAACCAAGAGGCGGCAGTGCATCTGACGCTCGACGCCAAAGGCGCACGTATTTTCAAAGACGTGACGCGCGAGAGTGTGGGCAAGCGTATGGCGATACTTTTGTTTGAAAAAGGCAAAGGTGAAGTGGTGACAGCGCCAGTGATTCGCTCGGAGATCGGTGGCGGACGTGTACAAATTTCTGGTCGCATGACCACGGTCGAAGCCAATGACACGGCGTTGTTATTGCGCGCTGGCTCACTTGCTGCACCGATGGAAATCATCGAAGAGCGCACGATTGGCCCGAGCTTGGGTGCAGAAAATATTGCCAAAGGTTTTAACAGCGTGACTTGGGGTTTTGTGGCTGTCACTGCATTTATGTGTGTGTACTACATGTTGTTTGGTGTGATTTCTAGCGTGGCGCTTGCCGTGAATTTGTTGCTGTTGGTGGCAGTGCTCTCTATGCTGCAAGCCACATTGACATTGCCAGGCATGGCGGCGATGGCCTTGGTGCTCGGTATGGCGATTGACGCCAACGTATTGATCAACGAGCGTGTGCGTGAAGAGTTACGCAATGGCGCTGCGCCCCAATCAGCGATTCATGCTGGTTACGACCGCGCATGGGCGACGATCTTGGACTCGAACGTCACGACGTTGATCGCCGGCTTGGCTTTGCTTGCCTTTGGCTCTGGCCCCGTGCGTGGCTTTGCGGTGGTGCATTGCTTGGGTATTTTGACCAGTATGTTCTCTGCGGTGTTCTTCTCGCGTGGCTTGGTCAATCTTTGGTATGGCCGTCAAAAGAAATTACAAAGCGTGTCGATTGGCACCGTATGGCGCGCTTAAGCGTCCATCGTTAGAAAGAACCCTGCGCCATGGAATTTTTTAAGATCCGCAAAGACATACCGTTCATGAAGAACGCGGTGGCGTTCAATGCCATTTCATTCATCACCTTTGTAGCGGCGGTATTCTTTTTGTTTAGCCGTGGTTTGCATTTGTCAGTGGAGTTCACGGGCGGCACCTTGATGGAAGTCAGCTACTCCCAAGCCGCAGATCTCAATGTGGTGCGCGCGCAAATCGCCAAGCTCGGCCTGAACGATGTGCAAGTACAAAACTTTGGTACTGCGCGCGATGTGATGATTCGCATGCCCGCAGCCAAAGGCCAAAGTTCTGCACAACAAAGCGAGCAAGTGCTCGCGGCTTTAAAAGAGACAGACGCCAATATCCAATTACGCCGTACAGAATTTGTCGGACCGCAAGTGGGCGACGAGCTAGCGATCGATGGCCTCAAAGCATTGGCCTTTGTAGTCGTCGGCATCATGATTTATTTGGCCATTCGGTTTGAGTGGAAGTTTGCTGTCGCGGCCATCATCGCGAACTTGCACGACGTCGTCATCATTCTTGGATTCTTTGCGTTTTTCCAGTGGGAGTTTTCACTGCCCGTGCTGGCTGCTGTGTTGGCCGTATTGGGGTATTCAGTGAACGAGTCCGTAGTGATTTTTGACCGAATCCGCGAGAACTTTAGGCGTTTCCGCAAAATGCAAACCGTAGAAATTATTGACAATGCAATCACAGCCACGATTAGCCGCACCATCATTACCCACGGCTGCACGCAGTTGATGGTGCTCTCTATGTTGTTGTTTGGCGGCGCTACCTTGCATTACTTTGCCTTAGCGCTCACCATCGGTATTTGCTTTGGTATTTATTCGTCTGTGTTTGTCGCTGCAGCCATTGCGATGTGGCTAGGTATTCAGCGAGAAGACTTGATCAAAGGCCAAGTGGTCAAAGTTGAGGGTGACTCCGAAGACCCCAATTCTGGCGCAGTCGTTTAAGCCAGATTCAGTGGCTAGCTACTAACTACAAACGAAAAAATAACTGTACTAGTGCGCGACTCTATCGTCGTCGTCACACAACTCGTCTAAGACAAGCGCATCGGGCTCTAAGCCCACACTCCAATACACCATCAAAACGATGATTTTTAAATCGTCTAGGGCCATGGGATGACCGGGCACTGCCATGGCGCGGTCTAGCACTATCTCGCGCATATGGGGTGACAGAACTTCAGCAGATTCAAGAAACTGAATAAATCCTAAACACGCTGCGCCTAAATGGCTTTGCTCTGCGACGGAGTAGACGCGAAGACTTTCTGGTGATTGGGTATGTTGTATAGGCGCCGATTGACGTATGTCAATGAGCTCTGTTTGGTGAGAAGCGATGTTGAGGCCATCCAACCATTGCAAGGCTTGTTGGATATCTTCCATCTCAAAACCAACGGCGCTGAGTTTGCGTCCCAAGTGATGCAGCTCAGGGCATGCATCACCACGCCAGTAGTTTTCGTAAACAAACACGAGTACTTCAAACATTGCCCCCAATATACATGGTTTTTATGACGGCGCTTTGAGCCGCTGAAACAAGCCACCAGGCATGCGCGCAACACACCCGTCCAATTCCAAACTTAGCAACTCTGATTGCAGGACAGATGTTTCTAAATTGCAATGTATTGACAGAGCATCCAAGCTGATGGGCGTAAATCCCATTTGATCTAAAACAGGGTGTGGCGCTGCGGTTTGTTGTGAGCCGCCAGATGAAGGGCTGTTGCCTTCATCGGTATAAATAGGCATTTGTAACTCCTCCAAAATATCTTTCACATTCTCTACAAGCTTCGCACCTTGTCGAATCAGCCAATGGCATCCGTGTGATTGCATCGCATGGATAGACCCAGGCACAGCCATCACTTCGCGGTTCATATCTAGCGCCATCCGCGCCGTAATAAGTGAACCAGACCGCATGGCTGCTTCCACTACCAAAGTGCCCAACCCCAATGCTGCAATCAAGCGGTTGCGTTGCGGAAAATTAGCGGCGAGTGGTGGTGTGCCTAATGGATACTCACTTATCAACACGCCATGCGCCATGACTTCTTGCGCCAAAGCTTGGTGGTGTCTTGGATAGACCTGATCCAAACCTGTGCCCACAACACCAACCGTTGTCCAACACGACAAGCTTGACCCCGATCTTGTTAGAGCTGCTGAAGATGGTCCATGACCTCGAGGCGCTGCATATTGCAGCGCACCTTGGTGCGACGCCCCGTCAATCCCTAAGGCCATGCCAGACACCACACACAATCCAGCTTCAGCGAGTGCGCGTCCAAACTGCATAGCCGTTTGACGCCCTTGCGGTGTGGGATTGCGACTGCCCACCACCGAGACAGCCGGCCCGAGCGATTGTTGAACTTGTCCTTCGACATAAAGCAACAAAGGTGGATCGGCTAAATGTAAGAGTGGCTCAGGGTAATCCGGATGCCCTATGTGCCATATCGCACGCTGAGCATGGAATGCTTTAGGTTTGGTCGATAACCATTGAAGTGTTCGAACAGTGTGTGCGTCTAGCAAAACTGGTGGTTGCAATAAAGCCTCAGCCTGCGCACGCGAAACCACTTCCATCAATTGCAATAGAGGTGCATCAAAGATGCCTTGAACGCTACCAAAGCGGGTCAGTAAACGCCGTGCAGACTCGTTCCCAATGCTCGGGGTGAGCAGTAGGCGCAACCAAGCCCGTAACTCAAATTCATCCATCTGCATAGCGACCCCATTCAAAGACAAAGATTGTGGGATCACCTCGGGCGGGTAGACTTATGTTTTGGTCACAAACTTTTAAAGTAACAAAAATCTACGCATGGCAAAGTTAGACATTCTTCGATACCCAGACCCTAAATTACAGACCGTGGCAAAGCCCGTCCAAGCAATTGACGCACGCATTCGTTCGCTGGTCGCAGACATGCTGGAAACCATGTACGACGCCAACGGCATTGGCTTGGCCGCTACGCAAGTCAATGTGCACGAGCGGGTGGTGGTGATGGATGTTTCAGAAAACCGTGATGAGCCTATCGTGCTCATCAATCCCACCATCACGTGGATGGGTGATGAGCGCGTTAAAGGTGAAGAGGGATGCCTTTCTGTGCCAGGAATTTATGACGGTGTTGAACGTGCCACAGCCATCAAGGTCAGAGCACAAGACGCAGATGGAAATACCCGTGAGTTAGAGGCGCAAGGGTTGTTCGCGGTGTGCGTGCAGCATGAACTAGACCATTTGATGGGCAAAGTTTTTGTGGAATATCTTTCATCCTTAAAGCGAAACCGCATCAAAAGCAAGTTGCTCAAAGCGCTGCGCGACGAAGAATAGAGTTAAAAACTGCATGCGAATACTCTTTGCGGGCACACCCGAATTTGCTGCTGTTGCTCTGCACAGACTCATCCTTGCAGGCCACACCCTATGCGGCGTCTTGACGCAGCCAGACCGTCCTGCAGGGCGCGGCTTGAAGCTGCAAGCTTCCGCTGTCAAAACTCTCGCTTTGCAACAGCATGTTGCGGTTGAACAACCACGCAGTTTGCGGCTTGACGGTAAATATCCAGAAGACGCAACAGCTGCACAAAAGTTTTTACAAGCTGCGCAAGCGGATGTGATGGTGGTGGCTGCCTACGGTTTGATATTGCCGCAATGGGTGTTGGATATGCCGCGTTTAGGTTGCTTGAATATCCACGCATCCCTTTTGCCAAGATGGCGCGGCGCAGCACCGATTCATCGCGCCATAGAAGCTGGTGATACGCACACTGGCATTGTCATCATGCAAATGGATGCAGGCTTGGATACAGGCGACATGTTGTTAGCCCAACACATAGAGATTGCGCCGCAAGATACCACTGCGAGCTTGCATGACAAATTGGCTGACTTAGGCGGCGCGCTAATTGTGCAAACGCTTGCGGATGCGCAAGCAAATAAATTGGTACCAACCCCGCAACCAGCGGATGGCATCACTTACGCGCACAAAATTGAAAAGCACGAAGCCGCGTTGGATTGGCGATCAAGCGCCCAGCAACTCGCACAACGTGTACGCGCATTTAATCCATTTCCCGTAGCGACATTTCACGCCAATGGTGAAGTTATCAAGGTTTGGAGTGCGTACGCTGTTGCAGATGCAGATGGAAATGCAAATGCAAATACAGAACCTACAAAGAATGTTGGCGGTACTGTCTTGAGCGCAGACGTTAGCGGCATACGCATTGCATGCAGCGTAGGCGTCTTGTGCATCACCGAATTACAAAAAGCAGGTGGCAAGCGTTTGCCCGTAGCCGAATTTTTAAGAGGCTTTGATATCCCAGCGGGATTGGTTTGCGAGGGAGCCACGCCATGATGTTCTTGGCGCCCAAGCTCTACCAACACCCAGAATTCAAAATAGGCATGCGTGAACTCGCGCCTCAAGCTTTGGGGATTGCCGCATGGGGCTTGATGACTGGCGTGTCTATGGTGAAGGCCGGTATGGGGTTGTGGGCTTCGATCGCGATGACCTTGCTGGTATTTGCCGGTAGTTCTCAACTTGCTGCAATTCCGTTAATCGTTGCTGGCGCGCCTGCGTGGGTGATCTTGGTCACAGGCTTTTGTGTGAATTTGCGCTTCGTCGTTTTTAGTTTGCATTTACGCCCCTACCTGATCCATTTGCCACGCTGGGAGCGCTTGCTGCATGGCTATGTCACAGCGGATATCAGCTACGTGTTGTTCACCAAGCGCTTTCACCACCCCGGCAAAACACCTGAAGAGCAATTGAATCAAGAAGCCTACTTAGCAGGCAACGACTGTTTGAATTGGGGCAGTTGGATGGTGGCTAGTTTGCTTGGAATTGCTTTGGCCAACTTTATTCCGCCAAGCTGGGGCTTGGGCTTTGCAGGCATTTTGTGTTTGTTGGGAATCCAATGCTCTTTAGCTAGTACGCGCTTGCGTATGGTGTCTTCTGCGGTAGCGGGTATCGCGGCAGTTACAGCCTATGCGCTTCCGTTAAAACTCAATATCGTGGTCGCTATTGCAGCTGCGGTTATTTTGTGCCTCAGCCTTGAACGCATCAAGCCGCACATACAACGAAGACCTGCATGAGCCAGGATGATCTCTGGATGTTTGGCGTGATCGTGGGTTTGAGCGCGGTGACGGTGGTAGCGCGTAGCTTTTTCTTTTTATCGAACCAAGACTGGCAACTCCCCCATTGGGCACAAAGAGGTTTGCAATATGCACCCATAGCCGCCTTATCTGCTGTAGTCGTGCCTGAAATTGTGATGAGCCAAGGTGCGTTCATTACTACGTGGCAAGACGCACGTTTGTTTGCAGCTGCGGCAGGGGCGGTTATTTACTTTTCTAAACGCGACGTACTCATGACCATCATTGGCGGTATGGCAGTTTATTTGCCTCTGCATTTAGGCTTGGGTTTTTAAGCCGTCTCGTGCGAGACAAGTTGTCTTTAGATTAACGAAGATAGTCGGGTGAATAAAACAAGAGGAGACTTTATGCCTAAGATTTTTGGATTATTTTTTGTGTTGGCCTTGTTGGTTACGCATTTCAGCGCAACTGCCCAAGAGGGTGAGCGGCGTTTCAAAATACTCACGCAAGAAGAGATGACCCCCGCGCAGCGCACTTTGGCGCAAAGCATTCGCTCAGGCCCACGTGCATCGGTTGCTGGATCTGCTGCGAATAGCAATAACGGAACGTTAGGTAGCCCGTTCAATGTGTTTTTAAGAAGTCCTGAATTGGGCGAGCACTTACAGCAAGTGGGCACCTATATTCGCTTTAAAAGCACACTGGGGGCCAAGCTAAATGAGTTTGCGATATTGATCACTGCACGCCAATGGAATGCGCAATACGAATGGTTTGCCCACCATCGCTTGGCTTTGCAAGCGGGGCTAGACCCAGCCATTGCGCAAGCAGTGTCAGTGGGTAAGCGCCCTAACAATATGCCAGCAGATGAGGCGATTGTGTATAACTTTTGCCAAGAACTGCATACGCTCAAGCGCGTGAGCGATTCGACTTACCAAGCCGCCGTGCAAAGATTTGGCGAACAAGGCGTGATGGACTTGATCGCCGTCAATGGCTATTACGTATTGGTGGCGATGACGCTTAACGTCGATCGCACGCCTATACCAAATGACGGCGCCTTGCCTTTGCCAAAGCTCCCTTGAACCATCAATATGTCGAGCGTCCGCCCGTAATATCAAACACCGAGCCCGTCGTAAACGAGCAGTCTTCGCTAGATAACCAACTGACCATCGCAGCGATTTCATCGACTTCTACAAAACGCCCCATTGGAATTTTGCTGAGCATGTAATCGATATGCGTTTGCGCCATCGTTGCAAACATCGCGGTCTTGGCAGCTGCAGGTGCCACGGCGTTGACCAACACACCTTTTGTCGCAACTTCTTTAGCCAATGATTTGGTCAATGCAATTACGCCTGCTTTGGATACGCTGTAATGGCTTGCATTCGGGTTTCCCTCTTTGCCAGCGACAGATGCGATGTTGACAATACGTCCCCAACCGCGAGCGACCATATGGGGCGTGACGTGTCGGCAGGTGTAATAAGGGCCCATCAAATTCACATCGATGACGCGCTTCCACACTTCAGGATCTAAGTCCCATGTGGTGCCGTTACCGCCGGTGATGCCCGCGTTGTTCACCAAGATGTCGATGTGTCCGCTGTCTTTGATGGTTTGTGCAGTTGTCGCGCCTACTGCTGCATCCGAGGTGAGTTCAACCACGTAACCGCTGACCTTACCGAGTTTGCTCAACGATGCTTTGGCTTCTTCCAGCTTGCCGGCATCGATATCCCACATCACCACACTGGCACCAGAGCGCAACATGCGCTCGCTGGTCGCGTAGCCAATGCCTTGTGCGCCGCCGGTGATCACCGCAACGCGGCCTTTTAAATCGATGGTGTTCATTGCATGCCTTTCAAAGCGGTTGCTGCATTAGGGCCGGCTTGGCAGTCGGCGATGTATTGGCGAATGATGTCGTCAAAAGATTTTTCAGAAAACAGGCCCAAGCTGTTAGCGCGTTTCGAGCTAGAACCTTTGGCCCAGCGCGACACAATGCCTGCGATACGTTCGTCACGTTGGAAGGTCACCAATGCACGCACCTTTGGTCCTGCAACACGCTCCAAGGCGTCGAGCATTTCTTGTACGGTGACATCGAGGCCGGGCAAGTTCAACGCAGTGCGACCACCGTAAGCCTCGCGTGTGCATTCGTACACTTTGATCAGGCTTTCAATGGTGGAGCGGGGCGACGCCATGGGGTGCAAGACATCGGGTGATACGGGGCACACCGATGGAATGCCAGCCAATGGCTCACGAATGATGCCGCTAAAAAATGAAGACGCTGCGCCATTGGGTTTACCAGGACGCACCGTGACCGTCATCAAGCGCGCGCTGCGGCCATCGATATAGCCTTTGCGGGTGTAGTCAGCAATCAAATGTTCGCAAATATGTTTTTGGATGCCGTAAGACGTTTGTGGGGTTGGTAAGGTGTCGTCAGCAATGACAGCAGGCATGGGATAGGCATCGTCAGGACCAAACACAGCGACAGAGCTCGAGAAGACCAATCGTGTGGGCTTTGCACCACCTTCTGTGCGCTTGCGTAAGGCATCTAACAAGGCACGGGTGCTGTCGAGGTTGGAACGCAAACCCAATTCAAAATCGTCTTCGCATTCGCCAGATACGGCAGAAGCGAGGTGGAACACACCGTCGACAGCTTCTGTTTCTAATTCTTTGCAATGCATTAGCAAAGGCCCCGTCTTCACGCTGACACGCGGATCGGCCGCGAGATCAGGCTGAGCAGGAAATTGGTCGGCCAAGATGAGGTGTTCGATTTTTTGGCCATTCAACTCGCCCTTGGCAAGCAAGGTACGGGCTAGGCGGGAACCTACAAAACCGGCGCCACCGGTGATCAATAAACGCATGGTGAAAACTCCTTAAGGACGGGGGGAATGCTCGCGCACAACACGCGGAGCGCGCAGTGACACCGCAGGATGAGATACGGACGGCAATTTTTGATTGGAGTCCAGAACGGTTTCTATGTCTTCGCGCACACTGTCGATCAATAGCAATACTGCTTTTTCTGCTGCATCGGGTGCGCGGGCAATCACTGCGTCAAGAACATCTCTGTGCAAAGGCAAGGAGAGTGCTGTTCCATTAGGGCGGGTGGTGGTAATTTCAAAACTGGTGCGCAAGAGCGCACCAATCGCTTTGCTCATTTGCGCAACCATTCTGTTATGGCAAGCACGCAAGAGACCTTGGTGAAATAGCAAGTCGTGGGTGACATAGTCGCCACCAAACTCAATGGCGTGCTTCATGCCGGCGTAGGCGGCTTCAATGTCTTGAATATCTTGCGCAGTGGCGCGTTCTGCGGCGAGTCTGACAGCAGCAGGTTCAATCACGCGCCGCAAATCTTGTAGGTCGCGTAAAAACTCACGCGTCAAACCCATTTTTGATTTCCATGCCACCACATCGGGGTCAAACCAATTCCATTGGTCTTCAGGCAAAACACGTGTACCCACTTTCGGCCCCGTGCTGAGTAAACCTTTTGCGACCAGTGATTTGACGGCTTCACGTATTACCGTCCGGCTCACGCCAAACTCTTTGCACAACACGGTCTCAGGTGGTACCACGCTCTCGGGCGGGTAATGGCCAGAGACGATGGACTCACCCAACAAATCGAGCGTGTGTCCGAGCATATTCTTGATGGCCATGGCCTTGCGTGTGTGCCGTTACAAGTTGAAATTTAGTCTGCGTATTCGCGATTAGTTAACCGCGCACAAACAAAGTAACCAAAGGCTCTGTGCCGAGTTGGCGACTCCAATGGCCGTGGACTTTGTCATCAAATGTCGCGCCAGAGGGCAAGGTGTCGATGGAATAAAAATGCTCACCCGCACTGAATACGCGCGAGCTGCCGTCTTGCAAACCAATCTCCATATGCCCGCTCACAATAAATACCCACTGTCCGTGAGGGCTGCAGTGGAACTGGCTTCTAAATCCAACCGGGCTATGGCGGAGTTGATAACCCCCGCTGGGCATCAAAGCAGATAAGCGCGATTGCGGTGTACCTTCTGTCAATGGCACGGTCTCTTCTTTAAAGCGTGCGCGACCATCGGTGTCGGTAAAGAGAATGGTTTTTTGAAACGTGGTCATGCGAGTGCCTCTGCGCCAAAGTTAATCTGAACCTTCATGGCTTGGCTCTTGTCACTAGCCAAGTCAAATGCTTTCACTGCATCGTCAAAATCCAGTACGTGCGAAATAACAGGGCGTCCATCGATCAAGCCCTCGTTGAGGAAGCGCACTGCCACTGCGAATTCTTCGTGGAAGCGGAACGTACCGCGCAACTCCAACTCTTTGCCAACCAATTGGTTGAGCGGCAAGGTGGAGTCGCCACCGAGTCCGATAGATACGATCACGCCGCGAGGTGCGACAACGTCGAGTCCGCTGCGCAATGCGCGGTCGTTGCCAGATGCTTCAAACATCACGTCAAACACGCCCTTGTTCACAGCAAAAGGGGCGAGTGCTTCGGGGTGCTTTGCAATATTGATAGTTTCATCAGCACCCATGGCGCGGGCACATTCAAGTGGCTTGTCGGTAATGTCCACCGCCACAATGCGCGCCGCACCTGCGCGCCGCAAAGCGCCAATCAACAACGTGCCAATCGGGCCGCAACCTGTTACCAAGACTTGTTTACCAAACACGCTACCGGCGCGCTGAATCGCGTGTAAGCCGACAGACAAAGGCTCAGCCAATGCGGCGAGTGACAAACTCAAAGAGTCGTTGAGCGGATGCGCTTGCGAGGCATCAATCACCAAGGTTTGACGAAACGCACCTTGCACATGCGGAAAGCGCATCGCGCTTCCAAAGAAGCGCATGTCTAAGCAATGGTTGTGTTGTCCCTTTTGGCAATACTGGCATTGGCCACAAGGACGCGAAGGAGAAATAGCAATGCGTTGACCCGCTTTGAAGTTTTGCACTGCGCTACCCACGACGCGCACGATGCCTGAGACCTCGTGGCCAAGCACCATAGGTTCTTTGATACGCACCGTACCAAAACCACCGTGGTGGTAGTAGTGCAAATCAGATCCGCAAATGCCGCCATACGCGACGTCGACCTGAAGTTGGTGTGCACCCAGCGTATCAGCCTCGAACGTGTCTAAACGTAAATCTTCTGGGGCGTGGCAAACAATGGCTTTCATAGGGGCTCCTGTGTTTCTTGTCGAATCCGCGGTGTGTGTGGGTGGTGCAGCTTATGCAATGTGCAACTGCAACTGTTGTTCAATTTGTGCGACCAATTGGTCGGTAGGCAAGACGATGTCTAAAGTAATCGCAGGCTCATCTGAGCTAGGCGGTTCCAATGTTTGTAATTGGCTCGATAACAAAGACGGCGGCATGTAATGCCCGGTGCGGTATTGCAAACGTTGCTCTAACAAAGTCTGGTCACCATGCAAATGGATAAACCTCAGATCAGGGCAGGCTGCGCGCAAACGGTCGCGGTATTTGCGTTTGAGGGCAGAGCAAGAAATGATCAAACCTGCATCTGCCTCGAGTGAGCCGAAGCGCGAAGCAATATCGTCGAGCCAACCAGCACGGTCTTCATCTGTCAAAGGGGTGCCTGCGGCCATCAATGCCACATTGCGCGGCGGGTGCAAGGTGTCCCCCTCTATGAATGGAATTCTTGTACGCGCTCCTAAGCGTTCACCAACGGTGCTTTTGCCGCAACCGCTCACGCCCATGATGATGAGGCGAGGTAATGACATGTTCAGAGGCGTTGTTCGCTGCTAGCGTCAAACACGTGCGCTTTGTTGGCATCAAACTGCAAGTACACCGTGTCGTCGGGTTTGACGTCGGTGCGTCCGTGCATCACCAAAGTGAGCGATTGCTCGCCAATTTGTAAAAGTAATTCCGTCTCAGCCCCTGTGGGTTCCACCACCACGACCTTGGCAGCGATACCGCTGCTGGCCAAATTTATATCGCTGGGACGAATACCGAAGTAGACCTGCTGGCCTTGCGTGGCAGAAGTGACATTTGTAGGCATAGCCCATTGCGCACCCAAGGCATTTACCGTATTGCTTTGCACAGAACCCTTGAACACATTCATCGAAGGAGAGCCAATAAATTGGGCAACAAACAAATTACTAGGTTTATCAAACAATGCGAGTGGCGTACCGATTTGTTCAACGATGCCGTCATGCATCACCACAATCCGATCGGCCATGGTCATGGCTTCAATTTGGTCGTGCGTCACATACACCGTTGTTGTTTTGAGGCGTTGGTGCAACGCTTTGATTTCAGCACGCATCGCCACACGCAATTTAGCGTCGAGGTTGGAGAGTGGTTCATCAAACAAAAATACTTTGGGGTCTCGCACAATCGCGCGGCCCATTGCCACGCGTTGGCGTTGTCCGCCAGAAAGTTCGCGCGGAAAGCGGTCTAGCAATTTGTCTAAGTTCAAGATACGCGCCGCATTGCCTACGCGCTCTTCCGTGGTGTGTGCATCGGCTTTGCGTAAGCGCAAAGAGAAGGCCATGTTTTCACGCACTGTCATGTGTGGATAGAGCGCATAGCTTTGGAACACCATCGCTATGTCGCGGTCTTTGGACTCAAGTTCGTTGATGACGCGACCATCGATGCTGATCTCGCCGCCAGAAATATCTTCTAGTCCTGCCAACATACGCAACAAGGTCGATTTGCCGCACCCAGATGGGCCGACTAAAACAACAAATTCACCGTCTTGTATGTCAAACGAAATTCCGTGGATAACTTTGACAGCGCCGAAGTTTTTTTGGATGTTATGAAATGAAACCGAAGCCATGAATTTTCCTTAGCTTTTCACTGCGCCAGCTGTCAGGCCAGACACCATGTAGCGCTTAAATGAGTAATAAATCGCCGCAGGCGGCAGTGCATAAATCAAACCAGTAGCCATGAGTAATTCCCATGGTGAATCGTCTGCGGATAAAAAGTTGCCTAAAGCTACCGAGAGGGTGACGTCTTGGTCTTTAGACAGGAGCAAGAACGCATACAAGTATTCATTCCATGCCAAAAGCAAAGCATAGGTTCCCACTGCTACCAGCGAAGGCACCATCAAAGGTAAATAGACCATCCAAAACAATTGCAAAGGCGTAGCGCCGTCCATGCGGGCGGCTTCGTCTAGCTCGTACGGCAGCTTGTCACTGGCTTGTTTGAGTACCCAGATGCAATACGGTGAGGCGATGGTCACCATGGCCAAGATCAAAGACCATTGGTTGTTTAGCAAACCATAGAGCCCCATGGTTTTGTACATAGGCACCGCCAAGAAGGCGGCGGGAATGAAGTAAGTGAACAAGGCCAAGTTCATCACCGTGCGACCACCGCGCACCTTTAGGCGGCTGATGGCAAATGCGGCCGTGGTGGCGACAAACAAAGTGAGTGCCCCTACGGAGATAGCAATTAAAAACGAGTTGCCCAACTGCTGCCAAAAGTGGTCTAAATAAAAGTGGTCGCGTTTGAACACAATTTCAAAGTTTTGCAGGGTTGGGTGTTCTGGCCACAAGTGGCCTGAGGTTGCGGTGTCGCGGGGCGAAATAGCAAATAACACCATGTGATAAATGGGAAACAAAGTCCAGATCAGCACGGGAATGCCGATCAACAACAACTTGGCTTCAGCGGCTACTTTTTTAAAACTCATTTGGAGAGCCTCTTCATCATGAAGAACACCAAAGGCAAGATAAACGGTAAGGCTACGACGATCGACGCCATCGCCAAATCGACTTGGTCTAGACGCAAATATCGAATGCCTAATGTGGCGAGCACATGCGTCATATCAGCAGGGCCGCCGCCGGTCAACAAGTACACGCTGTTGAAGTCACCCAGCGTCCAAATCATCGACAAAATCGTCGAGGTTAAATACAGCGAGCGCATCGATGGCCAAGTGATGAAGGTGAACTTTTGCCAAGTGGTGGCGCCATCGACGGATGCCGCTTCGTATTGCTCAGCAGGAATCGCTAAGCGGGCCGCGACCAAAATCAAAGTCCAAA
>Ga0209085_1000528_pt1 | contig 27698 bp, 20 predicted proteins | sample C_131016_EF_Meta_FD_187310 | JGI IMG/M metagenome (GOLD analysis project Ga0209085, IMG submission 187310) | Freshwater microbial communities from Lake Croche, Canada to study carbon cycling - C_131016_EF_MetaG (SPAdes) (version 2) | ecosystem: Environmental > Aquatic > Freshwater > Lake...
TGAGGGCTGTATCCCGCAGGTCTGGGTCGTTCAAACTTCGGATCCATTGGCCAGCGGCTTGGGGATCGGTTCTGGCCCATGTGCCTGCGACGGCTCCAATGGCGGAGTTTCGATCTGCTTCCTTCGACAGGGAGAGGGACCAGCTGACAGCTTCCATGGGATCCATGGAGGTCCAACGTCCTGCTACAGATCCTATGCGAGAGGTAAAAAAGGGTTGTCCCATTGGACTGGCGAGCCAGTTCGCTGCCCCTTGGGGATCGCTTCCGATGAGAGAACCTAAGGCGGCCTCGAAAAACTTCCGTTGGATCGGGCCCAACGCAAGTTTGGAGCCAAGGGTGACCTCGGTGGAGTGACCCAACCCCCAAGAAAGAGCTGACGAGGGATCCTTTCTGACCCAATCAGCGGCCAATTTCGAAATCAGAGCCCATTGAACATCTCCTGGCTGTTGGATTAGCCAGCCGGCCGCACCTGCGGGATCTCGGCGGGTCCACTCCCCAAGAATCGCATCGAGTGTTTTTTCACGGACGGGACCCGGGAGAGCCCGTGCCCATTGCATGGCGGTCGCAAAGTTTTTTCCTGCGTGGGGAGGGGCGGTAGCAGCGCTTGCTATTCCTCGGGCGGATGCGGGACGAAGAGAAGAGATACTTTTGGCAGCAGCGGTGGAGTCGATTCTTGCCCAGGTGGAATAGACAGTGCGGATGGATGAATCCCGGAGGGAAGGAGAACCCAAATTTCCTGCCCATCGGGCAGCGGTCGCGGGATCTGCCTTCGTCCAGATCGCAAGAGCCTCCATCAGCATACTCTCCTCCGCTCCCTGCAAGGCAGCGGTGTAGGCGTACTGGCAGGCAGCCTGAGGTTCAAGGGCAGCCCATCGTTGAACAAGCCAACGCTCCGTCTGATCGGCGAGGGGACCTGGGGTCCATGTGGACAGCTGGGTGAGGCGCGAACGGATTTCCGAAAGGGAAAGTGTTTGAATCGTTTTTTCATCCCATTTCGTGTCTTTCTTTGACGAGTTGGTGATAGTGGAAGACTTAGAGACTTCCTTTGTGGAATTGGAGGAAATGAGGAGGGAGGAGGGTTCGGGGGTTTCAGTCGATGAATCGGTTTCGGAACCAAAAAAGAGGGGTCGGCCGAAAAAGGTGCCGAGAATGAATCCGAAAAAGAGGGCGGTGGGAACGAGAAGGGATTGGGTTGGGAATCCTACTTTTGTTGGTCGAGAAACCGGAGCGCGTTTTGACGGATTTCCATCTGTTCGGCGCTGGACTTTTTCTCCCATATTTTCACCATCATACCGATTCTTGGATTTTTGCCAAAAAGCTTTGCGTGCTGACCGAAGAAGTTCCAGTAGAGGGAGTGAAACGGGCAGGCATCGGGTCCTTCTTTCTTTTTCGGATCAAAGCGACAGGACGAGCAGTGGTTTCCCATTTTATCCTGATAGGCGGCCCCAGCGGCATAGGGCTTCGTCGCAAAGAATCCGCCATCGGCAAAAAGAATCATGCCCAATACGTTGGGAACCATGACCCAGTCATAGGCGTCGATATACATCTCGGTATACCAGCGGAGCACCGCCTTAGGATCATATCCGCCAAGGAGGAAGTAGTTACCGAGTACCATCAGGCGTTGGATGTGGTGATTGTAGGCGTAGTTGATGGCGCCATGGATTGCCTGGGAGACACAGTGCATATCTGTTTCCCCGTTGTACGCCCAACGGGGAAGGGGTCGATCCGCTTTCAGAAAGTTGACGTCTCGATATTCGGGCATTTTGAGCCAGTAGATGCCATGAATGAACTCACGCCATCCCAAGATCTGACGGATGAACCCTTCGACTGAGTTCAGTGGAGCTTTTCCATCTCGGTACGCCTTTTCTGCAGCCTCCATACACTCTTGGGGGGTGAGAAGGCCCAGGTTTAGAAGAGGAGAAAGGACGGAGTGAAACAGAACGGCTTGCCCCTCGACCATGGTGTCCTCCCAAGGGCCGAAGTGAGCCAACTTCTTTTGGATAAAGTCTTTGAGCCACTGAAGTGCTCCGGCTCGCGTCACGGGAACCCAAAGTTGCTCTCCCTTTCCGGGATGATCGGGGAAAAGGCGGGAAACATCTTTCGCCACCGCTTGGACGATCGGATCTTGGATCGGCGGGGGAAAGGGGGGGACAGAGGGATTCGCTTTCGCAAATTCGCGGTAGGTCTTGCGATTCTGATCGTCGAAGTTCCAGTCGCCTCCTTCCGGTTTGCCTTTCGCATCGATAAGAATATTTCGTTCAGTCCGAAGACGGCGGTAGTGGGACTCCATGAGAAGATGCTTTTTGCCCTCATCCCAGGAGGCGAACTCTTTGCGGGGGACGAGGAATTGGGGGCTGGGGTGGGTGTGAATCGGAATCCCGAGCTTCTTGGAAAAAGCCGAAAGGGAGTGAAACATATCGTACTCGTTGGGATCGAGAAGATGGATTTCCCGGATCTGTTGTTCCTGAATCCAGTTTGCAAGGACGGTGGAGTAGTCGGTGCCGAATGGGGAATCGGTCAGTCGGTGATAGAGAGTGTGATATTTCCTTTTTTTCAGATCGTCGGAGTAGTGCCGCATGGCGGAGTAGAGAAGAGTGAGCTTTTGCTGGTGGTAGCGAAGGTGGGATCCGCGGGGGGTAGACTCGATCATTCCGACGAGGAGGTCGGGGGATGGGGTGGAAAGAAGGGGATGGGTCGGAAGAAGTTGGTCCCCAAGAATCCAGATCAGCCTCATCACCTTAAGCTAGAGGAAATCAGGGAGGGTCAAGCATAGGGAAGAGATTTCTTGTCCTGCGAAAAGAGGCGGGAATGATAGGGGGATGTTGACCTTTCCTGAGGAGATCGTTCTCTTGGCCTTGGATGATAAAACGGGGAAATTTGTGGAGTTACCTCCTTTGGCGATGGATCAGGCGTTGGCGGGGGCGGCATTGCTCGAGTTGGCATTCCAAAATCGGATCGATACCGATTTGACCCATCTGACACTGATCAATCCAAAGCCGACCGGGCAAGCGATGTTGGATCCTCTTTTGGAAAAGATCGTGGCGGCGAAAGATAAAAAGGACGCCAAGTACTGGGTGGGTGTTTTTGCAGCGGATGGGGAGAAGTTGAGGGAGGAGGTATTGGCCCATTTGGTTGAGCGTGGAATCTTAAAGAAGGAGGAAAAGAAGTTTCTCTGGGTGATTCCCGGGCGTCGGTATCCGATGGTGAAGGATCAGGAGGAGCGTGAGGTGAGGAGTAGGATTCGATCTGTGATTGTGGATGGGGAAGTGCCAGGGCCTCGGGATGTGGTTCTGATCAGTCTGGCGAGTGCGTGTCAGTTGCTACGGTCGGTTTTTTCTGATGCGGATCTTCTGAAATACAGCACACGAATTGCGGAGGTATCGAAGATGGATCTGATTGGTCGTGCGGTCTCGAAATCAGTCGCAGAGGTACAGGAAGCGGTAATGCGTGCGGTGCTTTATTCGGTTTAGAACTTTCCGCAACCGCAAGAGCCGGGACCGCAACCGTGGCCAGAAGATTGGGCAGCCGAATTTCTGTTTGAACCGATGATTCCAAGGCCTCCACTAATCAGGCGCCGAATCGGTTGACCTGTTTGCGGATGGCGGGTGAGGGGGGAGTCCTTCATCGATTGTTGAATTTCAAATTGGACAGGAGCCTCTCCTGTCTTGGATGGGATCGTTTCGTACAGATAGGTGGCCATCGCCCGAGATTAGCCAAAGGATTCAAAATGGACCGAGTGAAAAAAGGGGAGATATAAGCGACCGTTTGATCTTCCCTGAAATTAGGACAAGATTGTATTTCATTGAAACCTGACGATTTTCATTATGCCTTGGAGAATACCAAAGTGATTCTTCCTCCACAGAAGAGATTGGAGACCTTTGGAACAACGGTGCTTAACTATCATCTGATCACCGAAGAGATGGATGCGGTGAATCGAATGCGAGTTAGGGAGGGTCGGATCCATGCTCAGAAGCCTGAATTGGTGACACCGGATGGTTTTGCGAAGCTGCTTCTCGATGGTTTCGGGGAAAAAGCGGAGAGATATGCGGATGCGGTTAGTGAATTTGCCTCCCAGATCGCCATTCTAAAGTACGGGTTCACGTTTCGGAAGGATGAGACGAGGCGATACGATGTCACCGGGGCTTTGGCGGAGGTTTCGGACAGGGTGAAGAGGGATGTGGAGGCGAAAGGGGATCCTTTGTCGGCGGTTTTAACAGGGGTGGATGACGGGTGGGAGGTGTGTTTGTTGAAGTTTGCCCTGGATATGGTGCTGGCATCCGGGGGAGAGCATGTCCGCGATTTGAAAAGGCGTGGCCTTTTGTAAGACAAGTAAAACTCGGATTTGTTGGTTCCTCGCTTAGAGTTCGAGTCATTGAAGGCGGTGACCAAAGCGTGGCTGGGGTGGGCGGGAAGAGTGCTCTTTACTGTTGGGGCAGTCTGGTTTTTAGCCACCAAGCTAAACTGGAATGAATTCGGACAGATCGTCCGGCAAACGGATGGTCGGTGGCTCTGGCTTGCGGGGTTGAGTTATGGAGGGGTAGTAGGGATTTCGATTGTGCGTTGGCACCTTCTTTTGGAGGTGGCGGGGGCGGCGGTGGGTTGGGGGCGAACGGCTCAACTTTCACTGGCGGGGCTTTTCTTTAATAGTGTTTTGCCCGGAATGATGGGGGGAGACGTGATGCGAGCGTACTGGGCCGCTCAGGATGCGCCCAAGGCACGAGCGGCGGCTGTTGTATCAATTTTACTGGAGCGAGTTCTTGGGCTGACGGCGACGGTATCGGTGGGGGCGGCTCTGATTTTGCCTCATTGGTCGGATTTGACCGATCATCCCGTGACACGTGCGGGGGCGTATGCGTTCTTGATTGTTGCGGGTATTCTTTTTGTTCTACTGCTCATTTTGGGTCATCCCGCCTCAGGAAAAATACTGACCGGACAGGCACGGGTGGGGTGGAGAAAGGTGGCAGGAGAAGGAGCGGAGGCTTGTCATATCTGTCTAACTCATCCAGTTGGGGCCGGAGCTGGATTGGGTTTGAGTGTGCTGGCGCAACTTCTTCTGGTGGCCCTTTTTTATTCGGTTTCGCAAGCGATGGGGTTGGCGGTGGGTTTTTGGCAGCTTGCTTCGGTACTTCCGATGGTGGCCATGATCACTGTATTGCCGATCACCTGGAATGGATTGGGCCTTCGGGAGGCGGCCTTCGTGACTTTTTTAGGAACGTTTGGAATCGCGACTGCACAATCGGTGGCCATCTCTCTGGCCGGATTTGCGGTCATTCTGGCTTGGAATCTTTTAGGGGGAGTGGTGTATCTCGTCGCAGGAGTGGGACGAAAGAAGACGTAGAACTTATTTCTTTCGTTGGAGATGGGTGCGGAGAAACGGGGCGGTGCGGGAATCTTTTGAAGTCGCGACGATTTCAGGGGTGCCTTGGGCCATGATCTTTCCTCCTGATTCCCCACTTTCGGGGCCGATATCGACCAGATAGTCGGCCTCGGCTAAGACATCGAGATGATGCTCGATGACGACAACGGTGTGACCTGAGTCAACGAGCCGATGCATCAGATCAAGAAGACGGCGAACATCAGCCAGATGAAGCCCGACGGTGGGTTCTTCTAGAAGAAAAAGATGATGTGCAGGACGGCGAGCTCGTCCCTTGGCGTGGGCTTGGTCAGCCGCGATCTGCGCCGTTGCCAATTCGGTGACCAGCTTCAATCGTTGAGCTTCTCCTCCTGAGAGAGTGGGACTGGTCTGTCCGAGTTGGAGATATCCGAGGCCGGTTTCTGTCATGAGACGGCAGGGGGTAGCGATTCTTGGATGAGGGGAAAAGAATTCGGCAGCTTGTTCGGCGGATAGGGAGAGGGCCTGCTGGATGGAGATATCGCGGTACCGAATGGCCAAGATTTCAGGTTTCCAGCGGAGTCCATTGCACTCCTCGCAACGAACATCGGCAGGGGGGAGAAAGCTCATCTGAACCCGCACGGTACCGGCTCCGTCACAGGCGGGGCAACGGCCCGGACCCGCATTGTGGGAAAAGTGGGAGGCGGTGAATCCGGACTGTTTCGAGACGGGCAGGCTGGCATACAAAGTGCGGAGATGATCCATGAGTCCCAAGTAGGTGGCGACGGTGGAGCGTGGAGTTTTTCCAATCGGGGACTGGTCGACTTCGACTACCCGGTCGATCGATTCTGTTCCTTGAACCGATTTCCATCGGGGATCCTTTTTGGCCCGATTTGGAGAAGTTGCCGGTAGAAGAACTTCCCGGACAAGTGTGCTTTTGCCCGAGCCGCTGACACCCGAAAGGGCAATCAGGCGGTGAAGTGGGAGGGAGACATCCATTCCGTGGATGTTTCGTGCAGCTGCCCCCTTGATCTTGATCCAATGGATTTTGGAATCGATCGGGCGGCGTTTGCCTCGGGCAGGATGTTGAATCGGTTGCCCCAAGAGGCGAGCGGTAGCGGACTTTCCTTTGGCATCGATCTGCTTCCAGCTGCCTTCGGCAACGATTTCGCCTCCGTACACACCTGCCCCAGGGCCGAGATCGATGATGTGGTCGGCGGCGCGCATTGTGTCCTCGTCATGTTCGACGACGAGGAGGGAGTTTCCTCGGTCGCGAAGGTCCCGCAGGATTCCGAGGAGTTTCTGATTGTCGCGAGGATGAAGTCCAATCGTGGGTTCGTCCAGAACGTAAAGTACGCCCTGAAGATTGGAGCCGAGTTGGGCAGCGAGGCGGATACGCTGGGATTCCCCTCCTGAGAGAGTGGGAGCGGAACGGTCGAGATTCAGGTAGTCGAGCCCGACCTTCCGCAGGAATGCGAGGCGTTGAAGGATTTCGGGCTGGATATCCCTGACAATGGCGGCTTCGCGCCCTGTAAATTTGATCTTCGAGAAGAAGGTTTCGAAATTACGAACGGAGAGCGCATTGATTTCCGGAATGGTTTTTCCTGCAAAGCGGACAGAACGGGCGATGGGGTTGAGGCGGGCTGCTTGGCAGGTGGGGCAGGAGAGAAGTTCCCCTTCGGCTACCTCTTCCCGTGCCAATTCCATTTGCTGCTCTTTTTCCGCCTCGTCTTCGGTATCGACCTCAGGCGGTTTAGCCAAAAGAGTGCCGTACCCCTGACATTCCGGGCACCAACCGTGGGGGCTATTGAAGGAGAAGAGACGTGGATCGAGTTCATCGAAGGAGCGACCTGTTCCGGGGCAAAAGAGATGGTGACTGTGGATGGTCGACTTCCCCTTTGGATCGAGGGCATAGAGGGTGCCTTTACCCAAAGCGAGGGCTTGAGACACAAGGATGGGTAGATCCTTTCGACCAGGGGAAAGTTGACCGACGAGGACTTCAATCTGGTGCTCTTTGTAGCGGTCGAGGGGCTGGAAGTTTGCGGGCTCAACCCACTGACCGTCGACGCGAAGCAGTTTGTATCCTTTTTTAACAGCCCAGCGGGCGACTTCAGTATGGAAGCCTTTGCGGCCACGAATCAAGGGGGCAAGAAGATCGAGGCGTTTCGATTTTCGAAGTTGGCTTTGAATCCGTTTGATGATGTCGGCTGAATTCTGGCGAATGGCGGCTTCCCCAGTGTCGGGATCGTGTTGGACTCCGAGTTTGGCGTAGAGGAGTCGGAGGAACTGATAGAGTTCGGTGACGGTTGCGACGGTGGATTTTCGGCCGCCGCGGGTGGTTCGCTGTTCGATGGCTACGGAAGGGGGGAGTCCAGAGATGGAGTCGACGTCCGGTTTTTCAAGTTGTTCGACGAATTGACGAGCGTAGGTGTTTAAACAGTCGAGATAGCGGCGCTGTCCCTCCGAAAAAAGGAGGTCGAAGGCGAGAGTGCTTTTTCCAGATCCGGAAAGTCCGGTTACCACGACCATCTGGTCACGGGGAATCCGTAGGTCGAAATTCTTTAAATTGTGGTGACGCGCTCCCCGAACAACGATCTCTTGGCGCGAGGTGTGTTTTGAGGAAGTGGGGGAAGCTTCGTGGAGGCGAAGGGTGGGGGTCGGCTTATTCGAAAGGAGGGGAGCAAGATAGGTCGCGGTGTGACTATTTTTCGAATGAATGACGTCCTCCGGGGTTCCCTCGGCGATCAGTTTTCCACCCCCGGAGCCGGCCTCGGGGCCTAGGTCGAGGATCCAGTCGGCATTTTTGAGGACGTCGAGATGATGTTCGATGACAAGAAGTGATGCGCCTTGATCGACGAGCCGGTGGAGAAGTCGGATCAGGAGGGCGACATCGTCGAGGTGAAGGCCGGTGGTGGGCTCGTCGAGAATCAGGAGAGGGGAGGAAGGGGTGGGTGGAGAAAAACTCTTTTTTTGGCGACCGTTTTTTGGAGTTGTGGGTTTCTCCTTTTGGGGGGCGAGATGTGCGACGAGTTTGAGCCGTTGGGCTTCACCTCCGGAGAGTTGGCTGAGGGGCTGGCCACAGCGGAGGTAGCCGAGTCCGACTTCGCTCAGGAGAGAAAGGGATTGGCAGATCTTCTGGTGGCATTCCCGAGCCCGAGGGGTGAGGTTGTCGCGGGGGGCAAAGTGGAGCAGAGCCTCGGCTGCGGTCATTTCGAGGAGCTGATCGATCGATTTTCCGAGGTATGGAGCGGCGAGGACATGGGGTTGGAAGCGGTGTCCCTCGCAGGTTGGACATGTGACGAATACATCCGATAAAAACTGCATCGAAACTTTTTCGTAGCCCATCCCCCCGCAACGTTCACAACGGCCTCCTCCTGCATTGAAGGAGAAAGCGGAGGCGGATAGACTGGCGGACTGCGCTTCCTCGGTGGATGCGTACAGCTCGCGGACAAGATCGTAAATATCGAGGTAGAGCAAGGGAGTGGAGCGTGGGGTTTGAGAGAGGGGGGATTGGTCGACCAAAAGGACATCGGAGATCGATTCATAGCCGGAAAGGGATTTTAGGGAGGGTGGATTTTCGACGGCACGGCCCATTTGATGAAGGAGGGTTTTGTAAATGACTTCGTGAACGAGAGTGCTTTTGCCTGAGCCACTGACTCCTGAAACAGCGACAAGGCGACGGAGAGGGAAAGATGCGTTGAGGTTTTTTAAGTTGTGACAGTTTGCCCCTCGGAGATGAATCCAAGGGTGACCTTTTTCCGGGCAGGCCCGGCGGGGGGATGGGACGGGAATGGTGCGTCGACCAGAGAGATATGCCCCAGTGGGGGAATTTTTAATTTTTCCCAAACCAGTGGGGGAGCCGGCATAGAGGAGATGGCCACCCTCGCCTCCGGATCCGGGGCCGAGTTCAAGTAGATTTTCCGCAGACCGGATAACCGTTTCATCGTGTTCGACCACGAGGACCGTGTTGCCGGCTGAGCGGAGTTCATGGAGGAGATCGAGAAGGCGGCCGGTGTCGCGTGGGTGGAGTCCGATGCTGGGTTCGTCGAGAACGAAGAGGGTTCCTGTAAGGCCGGTGCCGAGGCAACCGGTGAGGTTGACGCGCTGAAGTTCCCCGCCAGAGAGGGTTCGGGTGGGGCGGTCGAGAGTGAGGTAGCCGAGGCCGACGCTGAGAAGGAAGCGAAGGCGATGGCGGATATTGTCGAGTGGAGTTTGAGCGGAAGGGTCAGAGGTTTTGATTTTTTGAAAGAGGGTGCTGAGTTCGGACAGGGGGAGAGAGTTGAGCTCGGGCATGGTTTTCCCGGCGACCCTCCAATGGGTAGTTTCGGGGCGGTATCGTTGGCCAGAGCAGGTGGGGCAGGTGCGGTAGGTTCGATAACGGGCTAGAAGAATGCGGACATGCATCTTATAGGTTTTGGTTTCTAGCCATCGAAAAAATCCGCGGACGCCGTACCAGTCTCCGGATTCCCAAAGTTCGGAGAGTTCCCGGGTCGAACCCTGATCTCCCTCCAGGACGAACTTTTGCTGCTCTGACGTAAGATCTTGGAAGGGGACTTCAAGAGGGATTTTTTTTCTGCGGCAGGCTTTTTCGAGATCGCGTTGGCAATCCTCAAAACTGGCGGTTTGCCAAGGTTTGACGGCACCTCCTGCGAGGGTGAGGTTGCGGTCGGGGAGGGCGAGGGATTCGTCAATTTCGATGATTCGGCCAAACCCTCTGCATGCGGGGCAGGCGCCCACGGGATGATTAAATGAAAAAAGAGCAGGCGTGGGTTCGTGGAAATCCCGTTGGTCGCGTGGGCAGTAGTAGCGATCGGAGTAGAGGTGAAAATGGTTGGGGTTTTTTAAGAGGGAGATGGCGGCGACCCCTTTACCGTAGCGGAGGCACGAAGTGATCGCTTCGATCAGGCGGGTTTTATTTGAGGGGGAAAGAGTGAGGCGGTCTTGGATGACGGGAACCAGAAGAGTCTTTTCTTGGGGAGTTCTGGCTAAGGCCTGCGCGAGGGCTTCGAGGTCATGGACTTCGTCGAGGCGAAGAGGGGTTCCGTTCAGGAGGATCCGGCGAAAGCCTTGGCGACTGAGGAATGCGGCGACCTCGTCAGCAGGGGTTTTTTTAGGAAAGGGAATGCGGAAGAGGAGCCAAGCTTCCTGGTTGGGGTGATGTTTGAATAGGTCGGTAATAATCTGCTGGGGGGTCCAAGGTTGGATGATTTGGGAGCAGTCGGGGCAGGTGAGTTGGGCGAGGCGGGGGAAGAGGAGTTTGAGGTGGTCAGCGATTTCGGTGACGGTGCCGACGGTACTCCGGGAGGAGCGGACGGGGTTCCCTTGGCCGAGGGCGATGGCGGGGGGGATTCCGTCGATCCGATCAACGCGGGGTCGATCCATTCTTTCGAGAAATTGGCGGGTGTACGGGCTGAACGTTTCCGCATAACGGCGTTGACCTTCGGCGTAGAGGGTGTCGAAAGCGAGGGAGGACTTGCCTGAGCCCGAAGGTCCGGTGAGGACATGAAACATCCCCAGAGGAAGATCGAAGGTGAGGTTCTTCAGGTTGTTCTGACGGGCTCCTTCAATGCGGATAAAACCGGATGATTCCATGGGGTGCGTAGACTAGCTCTGTCTGGGGCGAGAACAAATGAGAGAGTTGGTGTTCGTGAGAAAAAGTTTATAACGGATCTGTGCAACATCGGCTTAAAAAGCTGCTTCATCGGATGAAGCTGAGCCCCGAACATATTCAGGCGGGTAAGGTTGGGAAGTGGCTAGGGAAGCATGGGGTGAATCCCGATTTGTGGAGTTTTCGTCGAGGCCCGATAGCGCGGGCAATGGTGGCGGGGTTGTTGCCTGCCACGAGTCCTTTCCTGGGTTTGCACCATATCCTGGCGATATTTTTAGCGGTTGTGATGCGGGCCAACGTTCCCGTGGCTGTTGTGGTGCAGACGGTGAATAATCCCCTGACGATTCCGATCTATTACACGATGGCCTATCATGTGGGAGAGGTGATGCTTGGGAGACCTGCTAAATATGAAAATCGGATTGGAGAAAAGATTAAGAAATTAGACGAGACGGATGGGATTCGAGCGAAGTTAAGAATGTTGGCGGGGGAGTTGGCCATCGTGGCGGTCCCGTTGATGGTGGGGTGTACCGTTATTGGGGTGGTCGTTTCAATTGCTGGTTATGGGCTGATCTATGCGCTGTGGCCGGAAGAGCCTGATGAGAGGAGGGAAGAAGGGTAATCTCTGCGAAATCGAATGGAAAAGCCGGTTAAACGGTTCGTTCGCGTGAGGTGCTGCGAAGGTGAATCGTTTTGTATTCGAGGTCATGGACGGCGCGGATGTAGCGGACGGTTCGGCTGCGGGCGCGCATGAGGATCGAATGGGTGATGGCTTTGTGACCGATGAGTTTCACTCCTGGCAGAAGCGGGCTTTCAATGATTCCCGTCGCACAGAAGATCGCGCTTTCTCCGGTGACGATATCGGCGGAACGGAACAGGGTCTGAATTTCTTTTTCAGAGACTCCGTGAACTTCGCGGGCTTTGGCCTCGGGGTTGGGAAACCACATACGGAGCTGAATATCGCCTCCTAGGGCGCGGACTGCGGTCGCAGTGAGAACGCCTTCGGGGGATCCTCCGATGCCGACATAAAGGTCGATGCCTGAGTCGGGGAGGGAAGGGGCAACGGCCGCTGTGATGTCTCCATCCGCGATCGTGCGTAGAGAGGCTCCCGCACGACGGATCGATTCGATAAAGGGTTGGTTGCGGGGACGATCGAGGACAAGAACCACGAGTTCACCCACTCGCTTTTCGAGAATTTTGGCAATCCGTTCGAGAGTCTGCTCCAGAGGTGCGTCGAGAAAGTTTGCTTGAGGATCCATTTTGGAAAGGGCCTGAGCGACGGCGGGTCCGTAAGCGATTTTGTGGGAGTAGTAGCTTGGAATATTACGCATGACGGATGGACTGCCATTGGCAGGAACCTCCGCTGCGGCCATGACGGAGATGGCGTTGGGGGATCCTTTGGAGAGATTGGTGGTTCCGTCGACAGGATCGAGGGCGATATTGAAGCGGGGAGCCTTGGCACTCCATTTTCCAAGACGGTCTCCCAAAAATATTCCGGGAGCCTTGTCCTTGATGCCCTCGCCAATGACCACCTCTCCTCGAATATCGATCAGATCGAAGACTCCTTGAATTGCGTCGCAAGCGGCGTCGTCGGCCGCATTTTTATCGCCCTTGCCTATGAACCGCATGGCGTTGAGGGCGGCATTTTCTGTTGCACGGACGAATTCAAATTCGATTGTCCGCTCTGGATCGTTCATAAGATACTGATCGTAAGGACTTAACCGGATTGACCAAGAAGAATTGAATGGAGGTTAAGGCGGTGACTTGACTGGTAAAATCTAGCGTATTAAATACGTCCTTATGCGTAAATTGTTGATTCTGGCTATTTTCGGTTTGCTGGGGTCGGGACTGTGGTCGGAAGAGACCCCGGTGGTGCCCGATTTTCGTCCAGCGAAAGTCGAACCAACAACACAAGGAGCAGAAGCTCCTGTTGCGGTCGCTCCGCATATCCCGGACGGAATGAGGAGCGATTTGCCTGTCGAAAAGGATGAGAACATCAGCCTAAACAAGATCTACACCTACCTGAACGATCCGATCCGAAATAAACCGGAACTTGCAAATGGAATGATGATGTACGAACCGAAATATTGGAATCATGGTGCCATTCTCGCCAAGGATCGGCTCGACCGGCAGGGGAACATTTTTGTGATCAACTGGCAGAACGATGGTCAGCCAAGTGATTTTGTTGTCCGGCTGGATTATCGTCAGGCCATGAGTCGAGAGAGGGTGATGACCAAGACCCAAGAGTATAAAAACTTTGATGGATACGAAAAGACGGTGCTGAAAGTGACGGGGGATGATTATGTGAAGGGTGGGGTGGTGAACTCGTGGCGGATTTCTATTGTGCGGGACGGAAAGATTGTGGCACAGGAAAAGTCGTTTATCTGGTAGTGCGTACGAAGGTTCGCGGACTTCTCTTTTCGACCATTTCCATTTAAGGTTTAGGCATGGCTTTGACCCTCCATCCTGAAGAATCAAGGTTCTCTGAGGAGATGAAGCGGGAGCACGAAATTCGTAATCTGAAAGAGACGGTGGAGGCCTTGCGGGACGCTTTGGAGAAGCAGAAAGCCGGAACTGCCACAGAAGTGGCTCAAGCGGTGGCAGAGGCCCAGACCGAGATCCGTGACCTGAAAGGTACAGTTTCGGAAATGAGGATGGAGTTGGAACGTCGTAAGGCGGAGGGGGAAGAGGCGGTGCAAAAGGTGTTGGCCCAGTCAGCCGAGGAGGGGAGGCAGTTGCAATCCTCCGTGCAGGCTTTGCGGGATCAGTTGGAGAGGGAGAAGGCACGTCACAGCGAACAGGAGCAGTTGATGCGACGCACCCAAAGGGACGAGACGGCGGAGTTGGAAAAAACGATCCAGAGAATCCGTGGTGAATTGGAGGCGTGCCGTGGCAAAAAGTAAAAGCCCTATCGATACGTTGAGTCTTGCCGAGGCCAAGATCTTGCTCGAAGTGGCCCGCAAGGTTGCGGACGGACAGACGTTGGATGAGCAGCTGGAAACTCTGGTGGCTTTGGTCACGGAGGCAACTGGGGCCGACCGCGGGACGCTATTTGTCAACGATCCCTCCACCGAGGAGCTTTATAGCCGGGTCACCGTGGGAGGATTGAAGAGAGAGATCCGGATTCTCAACAACACGGGAATTGCCGGAAATGTGTTTCAGTCCGGCAAGGGGCTTTTGGTGAAGGATGCCTACAAGGATACCCGCTTCAATAAGTTGGTCGATCAGCAGACCGGATATCGGACACGATCGATCGCGTGTGCCCCCATTCGGACTGTTCGGGGAGAGTTGATCGGGGTTGTCGAAGTTCTGAACCGTAAAGGAAAACAGGGGGCCCATTTTACCCCCAAGGATCTGAAGCTTCTCGAGGCGATGGCGATGCAGGCCTCGGTTTCCCTGCAAAGAAGTCTATTATTGGAGTTGGCGGAGAAGGAGAAATCCAAAGAAGCGGAGTTCCTGAGTGTCGTTTCGGAGATCTCGGGAGAAATTCAGCTGGGAAGCCTGCTCTCAAAGATTATTCGCACGATCACTCGTTTGCTTCATGCGGAACGTTCGACCCTTTTCATTCACGACGAGAAAACACAGGAACTGTACACGGAAGTGGGCGAGGGATTGGGAGCCACTCAGATCCGATTCCCGAACCATATGGGGATTGCCGGGGCGGTTTTCACAAGCGGGCAGACGGTCAATATCCAGCACGCCTATGCGGATCTAAGATTCAATCCAGGTTTTGACAAAAAGACGGGGTTCTTTACTCGATCGATTCTCTGCACCCCCGTGATCAACAAGGCGGGCAAGGTGATCGGTGCGACTCAGGTTCTCAACAAGCGGGGTGGGGCCTTCACCCATGAGGATGAGGCGAAGCTGAAGGCGTTCACCGCACAGGTATCTGTCGCTTTGGAAAACGCGAAGTTGTTCGATGACGTTCAGAACATGAAGAATTATGCCGAATCGATGCTGGAGAGTATGTCGAACGCGGTGGTGACCCTGAACGAGGATGGGGTGATCCAGACGTGCAATGCTCCTGGGTATAAGATTCTCAAGAGCAACTCAAAGGAGATTCTGAAAAAGAAGGCTTCTGAATTCTTTACTGGAAAGAATGGTTGGATTGAGGAAAAGATTCGCCACGTGGCGGAATCGAAAGAACCGGCGTTGGTGATGGATGCGGAAATGGAGGTAGCGGGGGAGAAAGTTTCGGCAAACTTTAATGTGCTCCCGCTGATCAGTGTAAAGGGGAAGCCGATGGGCACGATGCTGATGATTGAGGACATCAGCGACGAGAAGCGGATGAAGGGGACGATGGCCCGTTATATGGACCCGGCGATTGCCGATCAGTTGATGGCCACCGGGAAAGAGGTTTTGGGTGGAAATATCAGCGAGGCCTCGATTCTGTTTTCCGATGTTCGTAGTTTCACCACACTAACCGAAAGCCTAGGTGCGCAGGGCACGGTGGGTCTTTTGAACGAGTATTTCACCCTGATGGTCGACTGTCTTCAGAAAGAGGGCGGAATGTTGGATAAATTCATCGGGGACGCGATCATGGCCGTGTTTGGTCTGCCCTTGGCGAGGGAGGATGATGCGGATCGTTCGGTTCGGGCCGGGATTGGAATGTTGGTGGAGTTGGATCGCTTTAATGCGGCCCGTAAGGAGAGGGGGATGATGGCGATCGATATGGGATTGGGAATCAACACGGATGAGATCGTCAGTGGAAATATCGGATCCCCCAAGCGGATGAACTACACGGTGATCGGGGACGGGGTGAATCTGGCGGCCCGTTTGGAGACCGCCTGTAAGCAGTATGGGGCGAAGATGTTGGTGAGCGACGCCACGGTGAAAAAGCTGAAGGGAACCTATCGTATGCGGGAGGCGGACCGGGTGGTGGTTAAGGGGAAGACCGAACCTGTCGTGATTTTTGAGTGTCTCGACTATCACACCGAGGCGACCTTCCCGAATCCGATGGAGGTGATCAACCACTTTAAAGACGGGCTAGCCAAATATCGAAAACAGGATTGGGAGAAGGCAAAAGGGGCGTTTCGGGAAGCTCTCAAGGCTCATCCAGGAGATAAGTTAAGTAAGATTTATATCGAGCGCTGCGACTACTTTGAAAAGAACCCACCGGAAAAGGATTGGGTCGGCGTCTGGGTGATGAAAGAGAAGTAATCCCCCTTATTTGGCATTGCAAGGCGGGATGGACGGAATCTGGGAATCCGCTACCCTTTCAAAGCGGGGTCGTTAGCTCAATGGTAGAGCTGCTCCCTTTTAAGGAGTAGGTTGTAGGTTCGAGTCCTACACGACCCAATCTCCTTATGAACTTTCAACTCGAATCCCCTTATCCCGCTGCGGGAGATCAACCAGCGGCAATCGCCGCCCTTTTGAAGCGGTTGAAGGAAGGGGAGAAGCATAATGTGCTTCTTGGGGTCACGGGCTCGGGCAAGACCTTTACCATTGCAAACGTGATTCAGCAGATGGGGCTGCCCACACTGGTGATGAGCCACAATAAAACGCTCGCTGCCCAGCTCTACAGCGAGTTGAAGAGTTTCTTTCCCAACAATGCGGTCGAGTACTTTGTCAGCTACTTCGACTACTATCAGCCGGAGGCATACATACCGCGGACGGATACCTACATCGAAAAGGATTCTTCGATCAATGAGGAGATCGAACGACTCCGCCTTTCCGCAACGACCAGTTTGTTGACCCGCAAGGACGTGATCGTGGTGGCCAGTGTTTCGTGCATCTACGGATTGGGATCCCCAGATGACTATGAAAAGATGTTTCTCTGTCTTGAGCCGGGAATGAGGATTCCTCGAGATGAGCTATTGGCGAGGTTGGTGGAGATTCAATATGAGAGGAACGATTTGGCGCCTGAACGGGGGCAGTTCCGGGTGAGAGGTGATGCCATCGAAGTTCTTTTGGCTCATGAAGATGCTGGAGTTCGGATTGAGTTATTGGGAGACCAAATTGATCGGCTGACCCGATTTGAAGCAGGATCGGGTGAGGAGATGGGAAGGCCGCAACGGGAGATTCTTACACCTGCCAGACATTATGTGACATCGCAGGACAAGATGAAGCGTGCTGTGGCAGCCATTCGTAGCGAATTAACGGAAAGAATCGCGCAGTTTGAGTCGGCTGGAAAACTACTGGAGGCTCAGCGTTTAAAGATGAGGACGGAGTATGACCTGGATCTAATGGAGGAGATGGGGACGTGCAGCGGGATTGAGAACTACAGTCGTCATCTGACCGGAAGGAAAGCCGGTGACAAGCCGGGAACGTTGATCGACTTCTTTCGGGACGACTTTCTCGTGGTGATGGATGAGAGTCATGCAACAGTTCCGCAGGTGGGGGGGATGTACGCAGGGGATCGAAGTCGCAAGACGGTGTTGGTGGAGCATGGATTTCGACTTCCCTCAGCATTGGATAATCGCCCGCTGAAGGCGGAGGAGTTTCAGAAGATGGTGAAGCAGGTCATCTATGTTTCAGCGACCCCGGGGGATTTCGAATTGGGAAAGGTCCGTGGACAGGTGGTGGAGCAGGTCGTCCGACCCACTGGTTTATTGGATCCCCCTGTTCGAGTGCGACCCCTCAAGGCTCAAGTGGACGAAACGATTGCCCTTTGTCGTGAGCGGGTTGCCCGAAAGGAAAGGGTGCTGGTGACGACGTTGACCCGGAGAACCGCAGAAGATCTTTCGGAGTATCTGAAAGAGTCGGGATTTAAGTCTCGGTATCTGCATGCGGAGGTGGATGCGATTGAGCGGGTGGAAATATTGCGAGAATTGCGTTCTGGGGAGATCGATGTTCTCGTGGGAATCAATCTTTTGAGGGAAGGGCTGGATCTGCCCGAGGTGTCCTTGGTTTGCATTCTGGACGCGGACAAGGAGGGGTATCTGCGTTCGGAAACCTCCTTGATTCAGACTGCGGGACGGGCGGCGCGTCATCTCAACGGGGAAGTGGTGCTTTTTGGGGACCGAATCACTAAATCGATGAAGGCTCTGATTGATGTCACAGAGCGCAGACGAGCCAAGCAGGAGGCGTACAATCGGGAGCATAACTTGGTGCCCCGCTCGGTACTTCGGGGTGTGCAAGAGAGTCTTCAGACCATCGTTCGGACGGCCCGGGGGATTCACGAAAAGGTGGGTGGGGGCGTGGAATCGGCTGATGCGCGGGAGGTTTTGAAACAGTTGGAAGAGGAGATGTGGGAAGCCTCAGAAAAACTCGAGTACGAGCGGGCCGCACTCTTAAGGGATCAGATTGAAGACTGGAAAAAAACTCATCAGTTGGGTGGGATCGAAAGCACAGAAAAAACGAACCCTGAATCTGGGGTCAGGTACACGAAGCCGAAGCGTACTAGCGCAAGGAGCAAACGGAATAAGTAGGAATAGGGGCGAGGAGTTCTGAGCCTTTGGCGGAAGCGATTTCTAGGAGAGTGACGATCTCGATGAGCTCCCCTTTGCTTTGACGGAGAAGGGTGGCTGCAGAAGCGAGTTGGGTTCCCCGATGAAGGACATCTGCAACAAGCAGGAGTCGGCATCCTGATGGAATATTCTGAAGGTCAAGGAGGGGGCCGCGACTGGAAGGTTGGATCACGCTCAGGCCGCATCCTGCGAAATAGGCCAACGGTGCCGCAAGCGGGAGGGCGGCTGAATCGTAAGCGATGACCCGTTCGATGCGACGTCGCTGGTACCGCTCATTTATATCGACGCAGGCAAAGCGGAAGAGTTGACCGTCTTGGTAGATGGCATCGGTGATGTAGTTGGGTTCGCCGGCTCGGCGTGCACTTTCAATTGTTCGGATCCCCGCCAGGAGCCGATCTCGAGTGCTCCTGAGTGTGGGTGATTTCATTCCTCGTCTTCCAGAGTGGGTTGATCTCCTCCCTTGGGAAGGGTCTCCAAGGCGGTGCGTAGTTTTTTGAGGGCTACATTCTGAATCTGTCGGATGCGTTCCCGGGTGACCTTGAACTTCTTTCCAATCTGCTCAAGGGTGGGAGGGGTTTCGTCGGTTAAAGGAAATCGCAGCGAGAGGATTGCTCTTTCCCGCTCATCGAGAACATGCAGGACACTGCGGAGTTGTTTGATCAGATTACGGCTCTCCAGATCTTGACCCGGCATGACCGCTGTTTCATCCGCAATCAGATCTCCCAGCTCGGCATCCGCTTCATCCCCTACAAAAGCATTCAGGGAGGTAGGGCGCATCGAGACGCGGCGAAGTTGGCTAATCTTTGCGGCACTGACTCCACACTCCTTGGCGAGCTCCTCGTCGGTGGGTTCGCGACCTAGCTCGTCGAAGAGTTGGATGGCGATTCGACGCATCTTGGCCAGTTTGTCGACAAGGTGAACGGGTAGACGGATCGTTTTGGACTGATTGGCGAGGGCTCGGCGTACCGCCTGTTTGATCCACCATGCCCCATAGGTACTGAATTTCGTTCCGCGATGGGGATCAAAGCGCTCCACTCCCTTCATCAGGCCAATATTTCCTTCGCTGATCAGATCGAGGAGAGGTAAGCCGAGGCCGGCATAGTCCTGTGCGATTTTTACCACCAAGCGAAGGTTGGCGCGGATCATCTGTTCACGGGCTGCGCGATCCCCTTTTTTAATCCGTTTGCCTAGGCGATGCTCATCCGCACGGGTGAGGAGGGGGATCTCTCCGATTTCGCGAAGATAGGCACCGAGAGCACCGTCACGGAAATCGCTCATCCAGCAACAATGAGCGGTTTAAGCAAAAAGGGAAAGGGGAACTGCAGGATGATTTAACACCCTAAAGGGGATTAATTCTTTAATGCGGCTTGGGCAGCAGCCAATCGCGCAATCGGAAGACGGAAAGGGGAGCAGGAGACATAGGCCAGACCCAAGCGATGGCAGAACTTTACCGAATCAGGTTCTCCACCGTGTTCCCCGCAAATCCCAAGCTTGATATCTTTCCGAGTGGAGCGACCTAGCTTCACGGCGGTTTCCATTAATTTGCCCACTCCGCCTTGATCGAGTACTGCAAACGGATTTTGGCGGACGATTTCCTCCTCTTGGTAGCGGGGTAGGAAGGAGCCTGCGTCATCTCGGCTCATGCCAAGGGTGGTTTGGGTCAGGTCGTTGGTACCAAAGCTGAAGAACTGTGCGGATTTGGCGATTTCATCTGCGACTACGCAGGCGCGGGGAATTTCGATCATGGTGCCAACGAGATAGGAGAACTTCACATTCCGTTCCTTCTGTACTTGGGCGGCCACGTTATGAACGAGAGCAATTTGGAGTTCGAGCTCCTTGGGGAACCCGACAAGGGGAATCATGATTTCGGGACGGACTTTGATGCCGGAGGCCTGAACTTCGGCCGCAGCCTCAAAGACCGCGCGGGCCTGCATTTCGGAAATTTCCGGATAAACGATTCCGAGTCGGCAACCCCGGTGGCCGAGCATGGGATTGAACTCGTGAAGTTCTTTGACGCGGCGGGCGACCCGGTCGACGGAAATGCCCAGTTTTTCGGCCAGATCCCTTTGGGAGGCTTCGTCATGGGGGATGAACTCGTGGAGAGGGGGATCGAGGAATCGGATGGTGGCTGGGAGGCCCTTGAGGGCTTTAAAGATTCCGGCGAAGTCGGAACGCTGTGCGGGGAGGAGTTTGGCGAGTGCCTTTCCTCTTTCATCCCCATTTTCGGCCAAAATCATCTCCCGGACGTGATCGATCCGATCTCCTTCAAAGAACATGTGCTCGGTACGGCAGAGTCCGACGCCTTGTGCGCCGAAAGCTACGGCATGACCCACTTGATCGGGTTGATCGGCATTGGCACGAACTTCCATCGTCCGGCGTTGATCGGCCCACTGCATCAGCTGGGCGAAGACACGATAAATCGGGCTTTCGGCCGGGGTGAGATCCTTGTCGATGAGGACGCGAACGATATCGGAAGGGGAGGTTTTGACTTCACCCGGGAAAATCTCTCCCGTGGTGCCGTCGATCGAAAGAAAGTCGCCTTTTCGGAAATTTTGACCCCGGACATGAAGAGTATTGGAAGCATAATCGATCTGAAGTTCGGAGGCGCCACAGACGCAAACTTTGCCCATCTGACGGGCGACCAGAGCGGCGTGGGAAGAGACACCACCACGGGCGGTGAGGATTCCCTCCGCTGCAAGCATTCCACGGATGTCTTCCGGGCTGGTTTCGACACGCACCAGTAGGACTTTTTCTCCTCGTTGGGCGGCCGCTTCTGCTTCGTTTGCGGAGAAATAGATTTTGCCGGAGGCTGCACCAGGACCGGCGGGAAGTCCGCGGGCGATGACCTGAGTTGTCTTGCGAGCCCGGGAATCAAACACGGGGGCGAGCAGTTGACTTAGAGAATCGGCAGGGATCCTTTGGATTGCATCGTCGGGCTTGATCAGCTTTTCCTTCACCATTTCGACGGCGATGCGAACGGCGGCAAAGCCGGTGCGCTTGCCGTTGCGGGTCTGGAGCATGAAAAGGCGACCTTGCTCGACGGTGAACTCGAAATCCTGCATGTCATGAAAGTGGCTTTCCAAAGTGAGGCGGACGTCTTGGAGTTGGCGATATACCTCAGGCATCTCCACCTGAAGTTGGAGGACGGGTTCGGGAGTACGAACTCCAGCGACAACATCCTCTCCCTGTGCATTCAGGAGGAATTCTCCGTAGAGAACTTTTTCGCCCGTTGCGGGATCGCGGGTGAAGGAGACACCCGATCCACTGTCGTTTCCGGTGTTGCCGAAGACCATGGCTTGGACGTTGACTGCGGTGCCCCACTCATGAGGGATGTTGTATTTTCTGCGGTAAATGATCGCCCGTTCATTGTTCCAAGATCCAAAAACCGCACCGACAGCGCCACGGAGCTGTTCGCGGGGATCTTCGGGGAAATCTTTTCCTGTTCGGTCGCGGATCAGCTTGCGGAAGCGATCGGTCAGAGTGCGGAGGGCGGTCGCATCCAGTTTGGTGTCGGAGACGTGAGGATCTTTTGGGAAGAGTTCTTTTTTCAGCTCTTCAATCACGACTTCAAAGGGTTCGTGATCTTCTCCAGCTCTTTTTTGGACACCCATCACCACATCGCCGTACATCTGGAGAAAGCGACGGTAGCAATCGTATGCAAAGCGCTCGTTTTTGCTTCGTTCTGCCAAAGCGCGGACGGTTCGATCGTTGAGGCCGAGATTGAGGATTGTATCCATCATTCCTGGCATCGAATCGCGGGCTCCTGAGCGCACGGCGACGAGGAGGGGATCCTTTTGATCCCCGAATTTCTTGCCCATGGCGGTCTCGAGTTTGTGGATTGCTTCGTCGATCTGTTTTTCGAGGGCGGGGGGATAGGTGCGTTTGTGGTCGTAGTAGTAGGTACAGACTTCGGTGCTAATGGTGAATCCAGGAGGTACAGGAAGGCGGATTCGGGTCATTTCGGCCAGATTGGCCCCTTTTCCGCCGAGAAGTGCTTTCATCTTGCCGTTGCCGTCGGCTTTCCCGTTCCCGAACGAATAGACGTATTTCGGGGTCTTACTGGAGGGGGACTTTTTGGCTTTGGAGGATTTAGATTTCGTCGGCATGAGAGAAAAGCAAGCGTATCGGAATGCCAGTTTGAGGTAGCTTTGGCAAGCCTGATTAGGCTGAGTTGGGATTGAGGGGAGCAGCCTTGGGGCGGGATTTCCAAGAGGATTCCTGGAAGGCGAAGACTTTCTTGAGTCCTTCCTGTGCCAGAGTGAGGAGGGATTGGAATTCTTCCCGGCTGAAATCGTGTTCTTCCCCGCCTGCCTGAACTTCCACCAAGCGGCCTGCCCCCGTCATGACGACGTTCATGTCGACTTGGGCATCCCGATCCTCGGGGTAGTTCAAGTCAAGGAGTGGGAGATTGTCCAAGAGGCCGACACTGATCGCAGCAACGGGAGTGCGGAGGGGATCGACAGTCATTTTTCCGGAAAGTTGAAGGCGTTCGATGGCACGGCGGAGGGCAAGGCAGGCGCCAGTGATGGCGGTGGTACGGGTTCCGCCATCGGCTGAGAGGACATCACAGTCGATCCACAGGCTGCGGGGTCCTAGGGCGGTCAGATCGGTGACGGCACGCAGACTACGGCCGAGGAGACGTTGTATTTCGGTCGAACGACCATCGACCTTTCCCCGGGCGGAGTCGCGTGGTTTCCGGCTGGAGGTCGAAGCGGGGAGCATGGAGTACTCTGCGGTGAGCCAACCTCCAGCTACGTTCTGCTCCTTCATCCAGCGGGGGACCGCCTCGTCCACGCTGGCGGTGCAGATCACTTCGGTTTTTCCGCATTTGAGAAGGACCGAACCGACGGCCTGGGGCGCGATATCCCAAGTGCAGGAGAGAGGTCGGAGATCGGAAGGGGAACGACCATCGGCTCGTGGAGTACTCATCGGCAAGCATCCTCGGTGGCGCGGAGGGTATTGGAAAGCAGAAGTGCAATGGTCATCGGGCCGACGCCTCCCGGGTTGGGGGTGATGGCTCCGGCGATTGCCTTTACGGATGAAAAATCAACATCTCCGACGAGTCGATACCCTCGGGGTGAACTGGTGTCCGGGGTGCGGTTGACGCCGACATCGATCACGGTGGCACCTGGTTTGACGTGCTCTTGGGTAAGGAAAAGGGGGCGACCCAGAGCGCCGATCAGGATGTCGGCTTGCCGGGTGATCGAGGGGAGATTGGGAGTGCTGGAGTGGGCGAGAGTGACGGTGCAGTCGGCGTGGATGGATTTACGCGCGAGGAGAACGGCGAGAGGTCGGCCCACGATCTGGCCGCGACCGACGACCACGGCGTGTTTTCCTTGGGTTGGGATTTTACCGAGGCGGAGAATTTCGAGAATTCCTGCCGGGGTGCAGGGAAGAAAACCGGTGGGATCGCCCAGAAGAAGTTTTCCGAAGTTTACGGGATGAAAGCCGTCCACATCTTTGGCGGGAGAGACACGGGCGTAGACTTGATCGTTGGGGAGTGCCGGGGGAAGGGGGGATTGGATGAGGATTCCGTGAACTTTTGGATCGGCGTTGAGGGCGTCGATCTCGGCTAAGAGAGAGGAAAGGGAAGTGGATTCGGGGAGTACCAAGGTATGGCTTGAAATGCCGACTTCCTTGGCTCGGGTTTCCTTTCGGGAAACATAGGCGCGGGATGCGGGATCTTCGCCGACGCGGATGAAGACAAGTCGAGGAGTGATGCCACGTTTGAGGAGGGCGGAGACGCGAGAGGCGGTTTCGCGATGAATCTGGGAGGCAAAGGCTTCTCCATCGAGGATGCGGGCGGACATGGTGCAAGAATGCAATGAACCGAGGAAAAGTGGAAGAGGGAAGAAGGTCCCCCGATCCTGAGCGAGGCCGAACGGATGGCCTACGGGGTTTGTGAAAACAGCGGGATGGGTTGTCCCGGCGGGGGTTGAACGATTTCCATTTTTGGACGTTGGAGTGCCATTTGGGAAGCAAACCAGGCCTGGGCGTCAGGGTCTCCGTGCACGAGCAGTACTCGGGAGGGTTGAATTTCTTCGCAAGCCCAGCGGAGGATATCTTCGCGGGTGGCGTGGGCGGTGAGGTCGAAGTAACGAACTTCGCAGCGAACGGGCAGGGTTCCGCTTTCTCCCCAGTCGACCTGTCCTCCTTGGCCCGCTTTGCGGAGAAGTCCCGAGGGGGAGGAGGGATCGGTGTAGCCAACAAAAAAGATCGAATCGTGTTCGCGAGGAAAAAATAGGCGGGCGATGGTGTGACTCGTGGTGTTCGGGGTCATCATCCCTGAACTGAGGAGATAAATGTGGCCGCCTCGAAGGCGTAGGTTAGGGAGACGACGTGGATCGAAAGTTTCAGGTTGGGCTTCTGGAATGAGGCGCAGACCGCCGTGTTGACGGGGATTCAGCGTGCGCTGGCGGTCGTAGACCTCGGTCATCACACGGCCAAGGCCCCCGATGTAAATGGGGGCTTTTGGGATTTTTCCATCGATCCGTGCCTGATGGAGGAGGGCAAGAACCTCTTGTGTTTTTCCCATGGCAAACACGGGAATGAGAACGGCGCCGCCTCGTTCAAATGTCTGGCGGATTCCGGCGAGGAGTCCTTCTTCAAAAAATGTACGATCCTGACCTGGGACAGCTGCCTGGGCACCCCGGGTCGTTTCCATGATGAGAGTGTCGAAAGGGCCGGGAGGATGTTGGCAAGGGAGCATAAGGGTTTGGCGTTGGAGATTGAAGTCGCCGGTGTAGAGGGCGCGATGATTCTCGGCACGGATTTCGGTCATGACGGAGCCGGCGACATGGCCTGCGTCGTGCAGGACAAATTCGAATGCAGAGGAATCGACCCGGATCGGGCGGTTGAGATTGGCGAGTTCCCAGGTCACGGCACTGTCATCCACCCCTCGGTGTGTGTAGAGCGGGTAGTCGGTGCGACCGAGTTCGCGTCGTTGGCGCGTCATGACGTTGACCGAATTATGGAGGAGAGGTTCTGTGAGGGCGGCGGTTCCTGAAGTCATGAGGACTTTGGCTCCGAGGTGGGCGGCAGTCACAAGAGGGAGGGAGCCGATGTGGTCGTGATGGGCGTGAGAGATGAGGATGGTTTCGAGATCCTCGGGAATTTGGTCGAGGAGTGGAGTGGCGTCCCAGCCGTCCTGGCGAGGGTGCATTCCGGCGTCCAGTAGGACCGAGTGTTCGCCTGCGCGGAGGAGATAGGAGTTGGCGCCGATTTCCGGGGCACGCGTCAGGTTGGTGAAAGTGACCATGAAAAAAAGTGGGGCGGCGGAAGCGGAAGATCAGCGAGTGCCCCGGAGTTGCATAAGAACTTCGGAGGGTAGCTGATTTTCAGGGCGAGTGGCTCGACCGATCAACCAGTCGCGAAAAATTTCGCCGCGGCGCTGGTTGAGAAGTTGGGCGGAGATTTTTGGCAGGGTGGAGGCGGTTGTTTCGGGCGAAACGGGATCCCGTTGGCTAAGGTAGATGGCAAGAATCTCGCGGTCGGTCCGGATTGGAGAACTGACTCGTCCGGCCTCCATCTGGGTGACGGCGGGACGGATGCGATCGGCATCTGGAAAGGTGAGGGGCTTCTCATCTGCGGGAGTGAATGTGGGGAGTGTGGTTGGGGTCAGCCCTGAAGATTTTGCAATGTCATCCCACTTTTGACCTTGGGCAAGGGAGCCATTGGCTTTTTGGATGAAGGCTTGGGCAAGTTGGCTGGCCATCTGGAGTCGGGCCTGTTCGAGCCAACGAGTACGGATTTCTGGGGTGATTTCGGAAAGAGGACGAGTCCGTCCGGGAATTTCCTCGCGGAGGTGGAGGACGAGGAAGCCATTCTTGGACGGGAGGTAATCGCTGACCGGATCGTCTGGCGTGAGAGAAAAAGCGGCGGCAGTTAATTTGGGGTCGGTTTCTCCTGGGAACGGAGTGTCTGTGGGAGAGAAAGGTCCGTGGGTGCGAATTGCGAGTTTGGCTTCTGCGGCTTGGGTTGCGAATTCGGGGCGTGTCTTTCCTTCGGGAAGATTGAAAAATTTCGAAGTAAAAGCAAAAGCGGCTTCGCCTGCTTTTGAGCGTTGTTCCTCAGAAGTCCCGGCGGCAACAAATTCAACCAGTTCCACCGTTCGGCGAGCCGGAATGGTGAAGTCCGCGACGGAGGATTTGTAGAAAGTCTCAAGCTCTTCGGCTTTCGGTTCGGGAGGGGTAAGTTTGGAGGGATCCCAACGAACGACTTGAGCGTGGACGGGACCGAAGAGATGTTGGAGGAGGCTTTGGGCTTCTTGGGGAAGAACGAACGCGGTGGAGGTCAGGGTGCGGATAAGAGTATCGGTGCGCACCGAGTCGAGGACGGCTTGATTAAACCGTTCCCCGCTGAAACCCTGAGGGGAGAGGAAATTGGCATTAAAGCGTTGAAAAATTTCCGGATCGTACACCTGATCTTTTTGGAAGAGTGGGTTCTTCTGGATCGTGGCAACGAGTTGTTTGGGCTGGGCATCGATTCCAGCAAGGTCGGCGGCCTGGACTTGAAGCAGACGGATCCAAGTTTGAAAGTTGAGAAATTGGTTTTGCTCAGCGGAAGGAATCCGTCCTGTTTGGAGGGTGACTTCGAGAAGAGCTTGGCGTTGGGCTGCAACAAAGTCATTCAGGTTGAGAGAGCGACCTCCTATTTTTCCTAAGACTTGGGTGGCGGGATCTCGTCCACCTTTGGGAGTCCAGTTACCAAAAAAGATGAAGGAGACCCCAACAATGGTCAGAAGGACGAGAAGGAGGCCTTTTAACTTGTCGTGAAGAAAAGTGATCATGTTCCTTTTTGGCTTGCTAGGGGGGGAGGAGGAAAGCGCAAAATCAAGATGATGCGAATCAAGATTTTCCAATTGTTTGGGTTTCTACTGCTTTTGGGTTGCTGGGTACAGGGAGAGGATCAAATTCGCCTTAAGAACGGGGAAGTTCTAAATGGGCAAGCGGTGAAATTCGATGAAGGATCGATGATGTTGACCTTCAAATTTGACAAAGGAACCTTAGGTTATAGCTCGGCCGATTTGGCGGAAGTGACCCTAGAGGAACGACCTGGAGTGGCGGAAGGACGACAAGCCTTGGTCAACGGAAATTGGGAGGAAGTGGTGACAAAGTGGAGGGCAGCGGTGGATTTGTTTGTAGGGGTGGACAATCCCTGGGTATTGGAGTGTTCGGGGGGATTAGGGCAAGCGTATCTCGCCTTGGGAAAAGTTGCAGATGCGGAAACTCTCTATGGAAAGATGCAGAAGTTTTACACTCAAGGACCTGCGGCGCTTCGCGCGGCGATCGGGTTGGCGGAAGCGACCTCCGGTCGGGATGCGGATGGCCTTTTGCAAAAATTGCAGGCTTTGG
>Ga0209085_1000530_pt1 | contig 27627 bp, 32 predicted proteins | sample C_131016_EF_Meta_FD_187310 | JGI IMG/M metagenome (GOLD analysis project Ga0209085, IMG submission 187310) | Freshwater microbial communities from Lake Croche, Canada to study carbon cycling - C_131016_EF_MetaG (SPAdes) (version 2) | ecosystem: Environmental > Aquatic > Freshwater > Lake...
CCATCACGATGCGGCCAGATTCCATGATGTAGCCGTAATCGGAATAACGCAAAGCCATATTGGTGTTTTGTTCGGCCAATAAAAAGGTGACTTTCTCTTTGTCATTCAAATCTTTGACGATATTGAAGACCTCTTCTACGATTTGTGGCGCCAATCCCATCGAGGGTTCATCCAATAAAACAATGCTGGGGTTAGCCATCAAGGCACGGCCAATGGCGCACATTTGCTGCTCTCCGCCTGATGTGTAAGCGGCTTGCGATGTGCGACGGGTTTTCAATCGGGGAAAGTAGTTGTAGACCTTCTCCAAATTAGCAGCGATCTCGCCTTTGTCTTTTCGGGTGTAACTGCCCGTCATCAAATTTTCTTCAATCGTCAAATGGGCAAAGCAATGACGCCCCTCCATCACCTGCACCACGCCACGTTGCACCAAGTCAGCGGGCGTGAGATTTTCAATACGCTCACCGCGCAATTCGATACTGCCTTTGGTCACGGCGCCACGCTCGCCTTGCAGCAGATTTGAGACTGCGCGCAAGGTTGTCGTTTTGCCAGCACCATTGCCGCCTAACAAAGCGACGATCGCGCCTTGAGGCACTTGCAACGAAACGCCTTTGAGTACCAAGATAACATGGTTATAGATGACCTCAATGCCATTGACATTGAGCACGATATTGGGAGTTGTCATAGCGTTGTCCAAAGGTGGCGCTTGCGCGCCACCTGTTTTGTTAAGACTGGCAATCCTCAGGCGTGCGGCGCGTCATCTTTTTGTCTGAGAGATATTTTTCAGCGCCGGCTTTCACCATGGGCTTCAAAATTTGCTCGTCCGCTTGGTACCAATCAGAATTCATATTCCACTTGGCACCGTCCCACGTTTGCACGCGCGCCCAGCTTGAACCCATGTGGTCTGCGCAGCTGGTTGAGATAGGACGCATCACGCCTGCTAAACCGAGTGCGTCTAAACGCTTTTGGTCTAAGGCTAAGTTTTCAAGGCCCCAGCGCACTTGCTCGCCCGTCATGACTTTGCCCTTACCAAAACGCTCTTGTGCACGGCGAACAGCCTCAATACCCAGCACCTGAATGATCACACCACGGGTATAGAGCACCGACCCAACTTCGTCTTTAGGTCCAGTACCTTGGCCTTTGTCGTGCACAAACTTCAAGATGTCTTGAATCACTTTAGGCTGTGTGCCAGAGGTGTTCAAAGCCAATGCGTTGTAGCCTTTGGCGCCTTCACCCACGTCGCGAGTATCCGGCTCAGCACCCGCCCACCAAACGCCATACATTTTGTCGCGTGGGTAGCCTGTCGCTTGTGCTTCTTTTAGGGCGGTGGAGTTCATCACACCCCAGCCCCACAACATGACATAGTCAGGGCGGCTTTGGCGCACTTGCAACCACGCGGCTTTTTGTTCTACGCCGGGTGCAGTCACGGGAATCATTTGCAACTCGAAGCCGTGCATGCGTGAACGCTCTTGCAATAACGGAATTGGCTCTTTGCCAAATGGGCTGTCGTGGTAGACCAAGGCAATTTTTTTACCTTTGAGCTTGTCCAAGCCGCCCGCGGTTTTACCAATGTGCTGGATCAAGATATCTGATGCTGTCCAGTAGTGGCCCATCAATGGGAAGTTCCATTTGAATGCCATACCGTCTTGGGCCACAGACAAACCATAACCCAAGGTGATCAAAGGCACTTTGTCGACAGGCACTTTCTCAGTCAACGCGAAAGTGATGCCGGTTGCTTGGGGGTCAAACAAAGCAACGCCTGGACGGCTCTTAAGGCGCTCGTAGCATTCAACGCCACGGTCGGTAGCGTAGCCAGTCTCACACTCTTCATAGGTCAACTTGACGCCGTTGATCCCGCCATCACGCGCGTTGATCATCTTGATGTAGTCTTGTTTGCCATTGGCCCATGGCACACCGTTCGGTGCATAAGGCCCCGTGCGATAAGACAACAGCGGAAAGAACTGCTCTTTGGCTTGCGCCCAAGCAGAGCCTGTGGTGGCACTGAGTGCTGCGACCGTTACGGTAGCGGCCATCATTAATTTACTGAGTTTCATACGATCTATCTCCTGTTAAATGTTTTAAAAGCGCGGAACGAAAAATGGATGCGCACTAGTGCGGGAAAGGCCAGAGACGAAGTTTTTGTTTACCAGTCGCCCACAGTTTGGCAAGGCCATGAGGCTCAACAATCAAGAACCACACAATCAATCCACCAAACACCATTAACTCAGCGTGCGAAGACGCTGCAGTTGAAACTTCAAAGCCAAATAGGCCAGAGAACCATGGCAGAAAGCGGGTCAGCGCAATGGGCAACACCACGATGAATGCTGCGCCTAGAAAACCGCCTGCAATGGAGCCCATGCCGCCAATGATGACCATGAACAGCAATTTGAAAGAGAAATCTACTGAGAAAGCGGCGGGCTCCCACGCACCAAGATAGACAAAGGCCCACAAAGCGCCAGCCACGCCCACAATAAATGAGCTCACAGCGAACGCACTGAGCTTGGCGTACATCGGACGTATACCAATCACTGCAGCTGCAACGTCCATATCGCGAATCGCCATCCATTCACGCCCAATCGCGCCACGTACTAAATTTTTAGCCATCAACACAATGGGGATCAATATGGCCAAACAAAAAAGATATTTGCTTGCTGCGCTTTCGATGGGAATACCAAACGCTTGCAGGCTGTTGACAGAAATCGATCCTGATGTCGAATCTAAGGTGAACCAACTGATACGCAAAAACATCCAGTCCGCAAAAAATTGCGCGGCCAAAGTTGCGACGGCTAAATAAAGGCCTTTCACACGCAAGCTGGGCAGTCCAAACAAAATGCCAAAGAACGTGGCGCACAGCCCACCCAAGATCAGCGCGACTACCAAGGGCATGCCAGGCACTCGCATAAAGAAGTTATACGCGCCATAAGCGCCAACCGCCATGAAAGCGCCCGAACCCAAAGAAATTTGCCCGCAGTAACCCACCAAGATGTTCACACCCACAGCGGCCAAAGACATGATGACAAAAGGAATCAAAATTGCCCGAAACATGTAGTCGCTCGCCACCATGGGCACGAATACCAAAGCAAATAATGCAATTAACGCAATCGCCCAGCGGTCTTGCTCTATCGGGAAGATTTGTAAATCTGCACGGTAGCTGGTTTTGAATTGACCGTTTTCTCTGTAAAACATTTTTACTTTCGAATAAATTTCGACGCGTCAGACGCGATCAATTATTTTTTCACCGTACAAGCCTTGCGGTCTAAATAGCAAGAAGATGAGTGCCAACACATAGGCAAACCAAATCTCTATGCCGCCACCTACAAATGGGCCTAAATACACCTCAGACAATTTCTCGCCAACACCGATGATCAAGCCGCCAATGATGGCGCCAGGCACTGACGTCAGTCCGCCTAATATCACCACAGGCAATGCGCGCAAAGCTATGGTGGTCAACGAGAACTGCACACCCAGTTTGCTGCCCCAAATCATTCCAGACACCAATGCAACTATGCCAGCCACACACCACACAATCACCCAAATGCGGTTGAGCGGAATACCAATCGATTGCGCTGCTTGGTGATCATCCGCCACAGCGCGCAAGGCACGGCCTGTTGATGTTTTTTGAAAGAAGATACTTAATGCAGAAACCAAAGAGGCAGCGATTACAGCTGCAATCACGTCTTCTTTGTTGACTAAGACGCCACCTTCAAAAAAAGACTCCAACACAAAGATCGGCTCTTTGGGCATGCCAATATCGATCTTGTACACATCGCTACCAAACAGGGCTTGGCCCAAACCTTCCATGAAATAGGTGATGCCCAACGTAGCCATCAACAGGGTGGCGCCTTCTTGGTTGACCAAATGGCGCAACACCAATCGCTCAATGATCCAAGCCACCGCGAACATCACAGCTGCGGCCATGACAAACGCAAGGAGGTTGCTCAAGAACAAATTGTTAACGTCTAACCACAAAGGCATCCATTCTGAAAAGCGCGCCATCGCCAATGCAGCAAACAATACCATCGCACCTTGGGCAAAGTTAAAGACGCCTGAGGCCTTGAAGATCAATACAAAACCCAAAGCCACCAAGGAATACAACATGCCTGCCATCAGGCCGCCGAGCAGTGTTTCTAAAAAGAATGCCATTGTGTTGTCCTTTTACCTATCAGTGTGAGGTGCCTAAATAGGCTTGGATCACATCTGGGTTGTTGCGAACCTCGTCGGGTAGGCCGTCACCAATTTTTTTACCATAGTCCAACACGACGACGCGGTCTGAAATATCCATCACTACGCCCATGTCGTGTTCGATCAACACAATCGTGGTACCAAATTCGTCGTTCAAGTCCAAGATAAACCGACACATGTCTTGCTTTTCTTCGACGTTCATACCGGCCATGGGCTCGTCTAACAACAAAACCTGTGGTTCGAGTGCCAACGCGCGACCTAAGTCCACGCGTTTTTGTAATCCATAGGGGAGTTGCCCAACAGGTGTTTTTCGGTGCGCCTGAATTTCAAGAAAGTCGATGATGTGCTCGACTTTTTCACGGTGTGCAATTTCTTCTTTTTCAGCAGGTCCAATACGCAAAGCTTGCAAGAAAATATTACTTTTCATACGCAGGTTGCGTCCTGTCATGATGTTTTCTAAAACGCTCATGCCTTTAAACAATGCCAAGTTTTGAAAGGTGCGCGCAATACCCATTTTTGCAACCGCATGGCTGTCCATATGGTCAAAGGTTTGTCCGCGAAAAGTGATCGTGCCTTCTTGCGGCGTGTAAACACCGTTGATGCAATTGAGCATCGAGCTTTTGCCAGCACCGTTGGGGCCGATGATGGCGCGTACTTCATGCTCGCGCACATTGAAAGAAATATCGGTCAACGCTTTCACGCCGCCAAAGCGCAAGCTGATGTTATGGACGTCGAGAATGACCTCGCCTATTTTTTTACTCATGCCGCTTGCCCTACGGATGCAAAGGTTTTGGAGTCCAAGATACGCAGGGTGGCACTGACACTGCCCGTGCGTCCGTCTTCAAATTTCACCTGGGTTTCGATAAATTGCTCGGTAGCGCCACCATACAAAGCGTCAATCAAGACATCGTATTTCTCAGCGATGAAGCCACGGCGCACTTTGTTGGTTCTTGTTAATTCACCATCGTCAGCATCTAATTCTTTGTGCAAGACCAAGAAGCGGCTCACCTGGCTACCCGCCAACAATTTGTCTTGCGCCAAATCTGCATTGACTGATTCCACGCATTCTTTGATGAGCTGATACACCTCGGTCTTTTGCGCTAAATCGGTATAGCCTGCATACGGCAAATTGCGACGCTCGGCCCAATTGCCCACGGCATCAAAGTCAATATTGATCATCACGCAGACTTTGTCGCGTTGGTCGCCATAGGCGACCACTTCTTTGATGTGTTGAAAAAACTTGAGTTTGTTTTCCACATACTTTGGCGCAAACATGGCGCCATCGTTGTTGCCACCGCGAATGCGTCCTACATCTTTGACGCGGTCAATGATTTTTAAATGGCCGTTGGCATCCAAAAATCCTGCATCGCTGGTGTGATACCAACCGTCAGCCGTTAGCACCTCTGCTGTGGCTGTTGGGTTTTTGTAATATTCCTTGAGCAGCCCTTTGGACTTCACCAAGATCTCGCCGTTGTCCGCAACTTTGATTTCTACGCCTTCACAAGGCACGCCCACGGTGTCAGCACGCGCTTCGTTGTCGGGTTGCAAACAAACAAACACCGCAGTCTCGGTGGAGCCGTAAAGTTGTTTGAGGTTGATGCCAATCGAGCGATAAAAGCGAAACAAGTCTGGGCCAATCGCTTCGCCTGCGGTGTAAGCGACGCGTACACGGCTAAAACCCAAAGTGTTGCGCAATGGGCCATAGACAAATAAATTGCCTAGGGCAAGTAACAAATTCGCCACCAAGCCAACCGATTGCCCATCCATCTTGGCAGGGCCATATTTACGCGCAATATCCATGAAGTAATGGAACATGCTGCGCTTGATACTGCTCGCATCTTCCATGCGAATCATCACGCTGGTGAGCAAACCTTCAAATACGCGGGGAGGTGCGAAGTAATAGGTGGGCCCAATCTCTTTCAAGTCGATCATCACGGTGGCAGCCGACTCGGGGCAATTCACCACATACCCACACACCAACCACTGGGCATAGCTGAAAATATTTTGGCCAATCCATGCGGGTGGCAAATAGGCCAACACATCTTCATCGTGCGTCAGGTGGTCAAAATTGGCTCCCGCTTTGGCACGGTTGATCAACGAGTTGTGGGTATGCACCACACCCTTGGGGTTGCCTGTGGTGCCCGATGTAAAGAACATCGCAGCAACATCGTCCTCATGGCCTTTGTCGACCTCTTGTTGATAAAAATCTGGGTGTTGTTTAGCGAAGACTTCGCCAGCGGCCAACAACTCTTCCACGGAGGAAAGTCCGGGTGCGTCGTATTTGCGCAAACCACGTGGATCGTCATAAAAAATGTTGCTAATTTGAGGGCACTGCTCGCGCACTTCCAACATTTTGTCGACTTGCTCTTGGTCTTCCACCACGCAAAAACGCACCTCGGCGTTATTGATGGGAAAAACGCACTCCGTGGCCACGGCATCTTGGTAGAGCGGAACAGGAATAGCACCCAATGCTTGCGCTGCCAACATGGTGGCGTACAAACGGGGGCGGTTTGCGCCAATCACGACCATATGTTCACCACGCTGCAAGCCCGCTTGATGCAGGCCGCAGGCCATATGCGTCACCATCTGCAACATGGTTGCCCAATCCACGCTTTGCCAAATGCCGTATTCTTTTTCACGCATCGCGCTCGCGCTTGGGCGCTGGGCTGCGTGGGTCGCTAACAATCGCGAAAACGTGGTCGACATCAGAAATCCAAGTTAGTAAGCAAATGGCTAAACAAGTGAATGCAACCATGCTAGGCTTGCATTTGACGCCATGTTGTCGTTTGAACGACAATTTATCGTTACCCCCACTAGGGAATTCCCCATATGAGCGCATCGTCTCCGGTCTACCTTAGGCGGCGCCAAGCCTCTCCTGATGAATTGGCGCACATTCCTTGGTTGTCGCTCCTCAGCGAGCTAGAGCGCGACCGCATTGAACCTCAATTGGTAGTAGGCGTTGCCATGCCTGGCGACTATGTGTGCCGCATGGGACGCGCTGTCACTTTTTGGTTTGGTGTGATTGAAGGTTTGCTCAAAATGAGTACGGACAGTGCGAGCGGTCGTACCATCACTTATACCGGCGTGCCACCAGGCGGATGGTTTGGCGAGGGCACGGTTCTCAAACGTGAGTCCTACCGCTACAACATCTCAGCGCTGCGAACCAGTGTGGTGGCCGGCTTACCCGTCGATACTTTCCATTGGTTGATCGACCATTCGATTGGATTCAACCGCTTTGTCATGAACCAACTCAACGAGCGGCTGGCCCAATTTATTGAAGCGCGTGAGATTGACAGATCGACCGACCCAGATGTGCGTGTCGCCCGTAACTTAGCGGCGCTTTTCAATCCAACGTTATTTCCTGGTGTCGGCGAAATGCTGCGCATCACCCAACAAGAATTGGCATACCTCGTAGGCTTGTCGCGGCAACGTGTGAATGTGGCACTCAACACCTTACAAGACCAAGGCGCTATTCGTATTGAATACGGCGGCATGCGCGTTTTGAATCTGCAAGCCTTGAGAAGCAGTGGCTCCACACAAGCGCGTGCCGACTAAACTGGCTGGCGTTTTAAATCAATATGAATACCCCCTCTGAACCGATCCGACTCAACAAACGTCTAGCTGAGATGGGCTTTTGTTCGCGCCGTGAAGCCGATGTATGGATTGAAAACGGCTGGGTATTGGTCAATGGCAAGCCTGCCGCCATGGGGGTCAAAGTTACATCGGCAGACACGGTGCAGGTCGATCAGCGCGCACAAGGCCACCAAGATACGCAGGTCACGATTCTTTTGCACAAGCCCATGGGTTATGTCAGCGGACAAGCAGAGGACGGTCACGAGCCTGCTATCACCTTGATCCATGGACGCAGCCACTGGCGCGAAGACACCTCTAAAAACCGCATACAACCCTCGCAATTGCGCGGTTTGGCCCCCGCAGGACGATTGGATATCGACTCTGTCGGTCTGCTTGTTCTCACCCAAGACGGACGCGTCGCCCGTCAACTGATTGGCGAAGACAGTGAGATGGAAAAAGAATATTTGGTCCGCGTGACTTACCAAGACCAAGCCACCGATGTGCAAAACATATTCCCACATGACCAATTGCAACGCCTATGCCACGGATTAAGCCTCGACGGTAAACCGCTAAAGCCCGCCCGGGTGGAATGGCAAAACCCCGAGCAATTGCGTTTTGTCCTAAAAGAAGGCAAAAAACGACAAATTCGCCGAATGTGCGAATTTGTAGGTTTGCACGTGGTGGGCTTAAAACGTGTGCGTATTGGACAGGTGGCTTTGGGTAATTTGCCCGTTGGGCAATGGCGGTATTTGTCTGCGCACGAAAAGTTTTAAACATTTTTAGTATTTTTTGAACTTTTGGCCCTTTTGACCCTTTTGGGTGCCCGTTCTCTGCTCCCAATAACTTGAAATATAAGTACCCCTCCTCATATAAGAAACTTGTTGATTTCCCTTTAAATACCCGCTATGTCTAAACACACCCATTCCTTCCAAGCCGAAGTCTCCCAACTCTTGCACTTGGTCACCCATTCCTTGTATTCGAACAAGGAAATCTTTTTACGCGAACTCGTCTCCAACGCTTCCGACGCTTGCGACAAACTGCGTTACGAAGCCCTGAACAACGCCGCCTTGTTTGAAGGCCAGTCTGAACTTCAAGTCCGCGTAAGTTTTGACAAAGAAGCGAAAACTATCACCATCTCTGACAACGGTATTGGCATGAGCCAACAAGAAGCGATTGACCACTTGGGCACGATTGCTAAGAGTGGCACGCGCGAATTCATGGGCAAACTCAGTGGCGATCAAAAAACCGACGCCAAAGACCAAGGTGCTTTGATTGGCCAATTCGGTGTGGGTTTTTATTCTGGCTACATAGTGGCCGACCGTATCACCGTCGAATCACGTCGTGCTGGTTTAAAAGCAGAAGAAGGCATGCGTTGGAGCAGTACCGGCACAGGCGAGTTTGAAGTCGAAACCATCACCCAAGCCGATCGAGGCACCACCATCATCTTGCACATGCGCGATGACGCAGACGAATACCTGAGCGCATGGAAACTCAAGTCTGTCATCAACAAATACTCAGACCACATCTCTTTGCCGATTTGTATGCGCAAAGAAGTATGGAAAGAAGGTGAAAAAGAACAACCTGGCGAAATGGTGGTGACCGACGAATGGGAAACCGTCAACCAAGCGAATGCATTGTGGGCACGTCCTAAAAAAGATGTCAGCGACGAACAGCACCTTGAGTTCTACAAACATATTAGCCACGACTTTGAGCCACCTCTGGCTTGGACCCATAACCGCGTGGAGGGCAGCACCGAATACACACAACTACTCTACATCCCGTCCAAGGCTCCGTCCGATTTGTTCAACCGCGACAAACAAGCAGGATTGAAGTTGTATGTCAAACGCGTGTTCATCATGGACGATGCGGAAGCCTTGATGTCTACTTACTTGCGTTTCATCAAAGGCGTGGTCGACTCTGCTGACTTGCCTTTGAATGTCAGTCGCGAACTGTTGCAAGAAAGCCGTGATGTCAAAGCGATTCGCGAAGGCAATACACGTCGTGTCCTGTCTGTGCTAGAAGATTTGGCAAAACATGACGTACCTGCAGACGACGCAAGCGAAGACGACAAAAAAGACGCTGGCAAATTCACCAAGTTTTATGCTGAGTTCGGTGCAGTGTTGAAAGAAGGACTGGGCGAAGACTTCAGCAACAAAGACAAGATCGCCAAACTCTTGCGCTTTGCCAGCACCACCAGCGATACCGTGAGTGTCTCTTTTGCAGACTACAAAGCCCGCATGAAAGAAGGCCAAGAAGCCATCTACTACATCACAGCAGACACATTGGCAGCAGCCAAGAACAGCCCACAACTCGAAGTTTTCCGCAAGAAGGGAATTGAGGTGTTGTTGATGACAGACCGCGTGGACGAATGGGCTTTGAACTTCTTGAACGAATTCGATGGCACAGCTCTGCAATCGGTTGCCAAAGGCGCCGTCGATTTAGGCTCACTGCAAGACGAGGCTGAAAAGAAGGCTGCTGAAGATGCAGCAGAAACCTTCAAACCCATCTTGGCCAAACTCAAAGAAGCGCTCAAAGACAAAGCCGAAGACGTGCGCGTGACCACACGCTTAGTAGACTCACCTGCCTGTTTGGTTGTGAAAGACCATGGCATGTCCATGCAACTCGCGCGCATGCTCAAGCAAGCGGGGCAAGAAGCGCCCGAGGTGAAGCCTGTTTTGGAGGTGAATGCAGAACATGCATTGGTGAAGAAACTCAGCGCAGATGCCAATCCGCATTTCCATGATTTGGCGCACATCTTGTTTGACCAAGCCTTGCTCGCCGAAGGTGGCTTGCCTGAAGACCCCGCTGCTTATGTGAAGCGGGTGAATGCTTTGCTCGTTTAAACCACCAATGCGGGCGCTTGCATAGCCTCGCATTGTTCTTCGAGCATATGGATTTGGCCAGACCAATAGTCGCTGCTGCCAAACCATGAAAAATGCTGCACAAACGCTGGGTCATCTCGGCGTCTTGCTAACCATGCGCTGTAGTGGATTAAACGCAATGTGCGCAAAGGCTCGATCAACGCTAATTCCGAGCGGTTGAGTTCACGCATTTGTTCGTAGCCGTCTAACAAAACGCTCAGTTGGTAGGTTTGCTGTTTTCTATCACCACTGATGAGCATCCACAAGTCTTGGATAGCGGGCCCCGTGCGTGCGTCATCCAAGTCCACAAAATGCGGGCCACCATTGGCTTGGTCTGTCGGTGTCCATAAGATGTTGCCGGGATGGCAGTCACCGTGCAGGCGAATCGTCTTGCTGGGATGTTCTGCAAAAACATCTTTCGCAATTGCGATCGCTTTGTCACACCAAGAAGTCCAAGTGGCTTGTTGGTCTAGGGGAATCAAGTTGTTTTCTAAAAGCCAATCACGCGAATCGATGGCAAAGGTTTGTAGATTCAATATGGGCCGCGTTGCAAAAGCTTGTCTCTGCCCCACGCTGTGTATGCGTGCAATAAAGCGCCCCACCCACTCCAGTACTTCGACGTCATCCAACTCTGGCATACGCCCACCACGACGTGGGCTCACGCTGAATGCAAAGCCAGCGGCGTGGTGCAAAGTATTGCCATTCAGAACCAATGGGCCAACCACTGGAATTTCTTCAGTCATCAGCTCTGCGGCGAATGCGTGTTCTTCTAGTATTTGTGCATCGCTCCAGCGTTCAGGCCGATAAAACTTAGCTACCAAAGCTTGGTCATCATCAAGCATGACTTGGTAGACGCGATTCTCATACGAGCTCAAGGCCATCAATCTGCCGTCGACGGCAAGGCCCAAGTCTGACAAAGCGTCGAGCACCACATCAGGGGTCAGCGCTTCGTAGGCGTGTGCTGTTGGCACCTTATGCGCCCCAGACGACGTCTTTACCAGCTTTATGTGCGCGCTGCAGCATCTCGATAAATGGGGTTGCTCGTTGTCTCAAACTGACTGGTCGTTCTTGTCCACTAGCAGTTGCGCTTTTTGTGTCTTTTTTATCTTCTGTGTCATCTGCATTTTGTGCATTTGCTTGGGCCTGTGCATCTTCTTCTTGTTGCACAGCTTGGCGCAAAGCATCGATAGCTTGCTGCATTTCTGCGACTTCCAAAATGCCTATATTTGCAGGGTCTTTACCGATGAGGCGCAAGATCTGCTTGCCATTGGGCTCGAGCATGATGAGGTCTGCCGTCGCTTTCGATTTAAATTTATAGAGCATGGTGTGATTGTGCGCGCATCTTTAGTGCAATTAACTCATTAAAAGCTTATCAACCAATTGATGGAATGCATCCGGCTTTTCAAACATGACCCAATGGCCTGCGTCAGGCACTACCTGAAATGAATCTAAGCGGTGCAGCACCTCAGGCACACGGTGCAGCGTGTCTTTGTACAACGCATCTTTTGCACCCCATATCCCGTGCACGGGGCATGTCCATCGGTCTTGCAAGCCCAAGAGCACGTCGGTTCTGGCAATGCGACGTTTTCGTAAACGGTCTCTACTGACGTTATGGATTTGTAAATCTATGACTTCTTCGCTTGCGCTACTTTCATCCGCAAACATCATCGATATCAAGTTGTGACGGTGGACGGCACGTTGTTGCTGCGTGTCCATGTTGGGCGTCATACCGCGCATAGGAAGGGAGTTTTCAAATAAGCCCAGCGCTGGTATTCCCACCATGATCATTTGTTTAAAAAGCTTCGGTTCTTCTCCCGCTAACAAGCCTGCAGTCAAACCGCCGAATGAAAAGCCTATCAAGTCCACTGCTTGGCCTTCAAATGCATGGTGCAGCACTTCGCCAACATAGGGCGCTAAGGAATCAGCATCACTGACTTGTGGAGGCAAAGCTGAGTCACCACAGCCGGGTAAATCCAAGGCCCACACACAGCGTGATTTCGCTAAGTGCTGCACATTGCGCACCCAATGCGTCCAACTGCCAGAACCTCCATGCAACAACACCAAGGGTGTTGTGTCCACGGCATGCTCTTGACCCCATACATGCCACACCACATCGCCCCATGCATGGCTTTGCACTTTGCGTTGTGCGTGTTGTTGGGCTTCTGCAATCAATGGCATGTGTGTCGTTCCATGAAAAATGCCCGCTGAAACAGCGGGCATTTAAAGTGGTTGCGCGAGGAGGATTTGAACCTCCGACCTTTGGGTTATGAGCCCAACGAGCTACCAGGCTGCTCCATCGCGCGACAAGAGGGTTAGTGTACCTTAAGAAGCGCTTGTTTCGCTAGTAGTGACGTCTTGTATTTCAGGACGATCCACTAATTCAACAAAAGCCATCGGTGCGTTATCGCCTACGCGAAAACCCATTTTCAAAATACGTGTGTAGCCACCGGGACGTGCTTTGTAACGTGGTCCGAGTTCGTTGAACAATTTGACGACGCTATCGCGGTCGCGCAAACGATTAAAAGCCAAACGGCGATTCGCCACAGTGGCTTCTTTGGCCAATGTGATCATGGGTTCAATAACGCGACGCAATTCTTTGGCCTTAGGCAAAGTGGTCTTGATGGCCTCGTGCTCAATCAGCGAGTTCATCATATTGCGCAACATCGCTAAGCGGTGTTCGCTGGTGCGGTTGAGTTTTCTTAGTCCGTGTCCGTGACGCATGGTGTTTCCTTTAGTATTTTGCCGGCCGCCGTATCAGGTACGGCCAGGTGACGGAGTCTTCTTTATGCTGATAAAGCGATCAGCGGCGCTCTAAGCCTGCAGGTGGCCAGTTCTCGAGTTTCATGCCCAAGGTCAAACCACGTGAAGCCAAAACTTCTTTGATTTCATTGAGTGACTTACGACCCAAGTTAGGGGTCTTGAGCAACTCGTTTTCAGTGCGCTGAATCAGGTCACCGATGTAGAAAATGTCTTCTGCCTTGAGGCAGTTGGCAGAACGTACGGTGAGTTCCAATTCGTCGACAGGGCGCAACAAAATAGGATCGTAGTTTTGATTGCCACGTGGAGCTTCGGCCATCAGGCTGGAGATTTGGTCGCCTTCTAACTGTGCAAACACAGCAAGTTGCTCTACCAAGATTTTGGAAGATGCGCGCACAGCGTCTTCTGCAGTGATGGCGCCGTTGGTTTCGATTTCCATGACCAAGCGGTCCAAATCGGTACGTTGCTCAACACGCGCGTTTTCAACGCTGTAGCTCACACGGCTCACAGGTGAGAACGAGGCATCCAACACAATGCGGCCAATCGATTTGCTGGGCTCTTCGCCATAACGACGCACAGTTCCAGGCACATAGCCACGGCCAGTTTCAACTTTCAACTGGATATCGATCTTGCCACCTTGTGACAAGTTGGCGATCACGTGACCTGGGTTGATGATTTCAACGTCATGCGGTGTTTGGATGTCAGCAGCTGTCACGGCACCTTCGCCATCTTTGCGCAAACTCAAAGTGACTTCGTCGCGGTTATGCAACTTGAAGACCACGCCTTTGAGGTTCAACAAAATGTTGACGACGTCTTCTTGCACGCCGTCGATGGATGAGTACTCGTGCACTACGCCAGCGATGGTGACTTCCGTCACGGCATAGCCGACCATAGAAGACAACAACACACGGCGCAAGGCGTTACCCAAGGTGTGGCCATAGCCACGTTCAAAAGGCTCTAACGTCACTTTGGCACGGTTGTGGCCGATTTGCTCAACGTGGATATTTTTTGGTTTTAACAAATTAGTCTGCATTCAGATTTCCTCTCAATACCCCCGGCTCGTTACACCGGTAAGGCAGGTTGTCTGGAACCACGCAACATCGAAACACTGCATGGGGTGCGTTCGGCTGAAGACTTCAGCCTGAATTAACGCGAATAAAGTTCGACGATCAACGATTCGTTGATGTCGGCTGCGAACTCGTCACGGTCAGGAGACTTCTTAAAAGTACCTTCCGCTTTGTCGACATTGACTTCCACCCAAGCTGGCATGCCAACTTGTTTTGCCAATTCCAGAGCTTCGAGCACACGGCCTTGCTTTTTAGACTTCTCGCGCACGGCGATGATGTCACCTGCTTTGACCAAGTAAGACGGAATGTTCACTTGGTTGCCGTTGACGGTGATTGCTTTGTGTGAGACCAATTGACGGGCTTCTGCGCGAGTGGAGCCAAAGCCCATGCGGTAGACCACATTGTCCAAACGCGACTCCAAAATAAACAACAGGTTTGCACCGGTGTTGCCTTTTTTCTGGTCGGCTTGTGCAAAGTAGCGGCGGAACTGACGCTCCAACACACCGTACATGCGTTTGACTTTTTGCTTCTCGCGCAACTGCAAACCGAAGTCTGATGTGCGCTGTCCTGAAGTGCGGCCGTGTTGGCCAGGTTTGGTGTCGAACTTAGATTTATCTGCAATCGAGCGGCGTGCGCTCTTTAAGAACAAATCCGTGCCTTCACGACGGGATAGTTTGGCTTTAGGGCCTAAGTAACGTGCCACTTGAATTTCCTTCTCTGATCATCTGCTCACTAAAAGTGAGGAGCCGCTGGTCGTAACCAGTGGCGGTGGGCTTTGGTTTGACAGTTTTAAGCGCGAACGCTTAGATACGACGACGCTTTTGTGGACGGCAACCGTTGTGCGGTACCGGAGTCACATCAGCAATCGAGTTGATGCGAATACCCAATGCAGCTAAAGCGCGCACTGAAGATTCGCGACCAGGACCTGGGCCTTTGATTTCAACGTCCAGGTTCTTGATGCCTTGGTCAACAGCTGCACGGCCTGCTACTTCAGAAGCAACTTGCGCTGCAAATGGAGTGGACTTGCGTGAGCCCTTGAAACCTTGACCACCCGACGATGCCCATGACAATGCATTGCCTTGGCGGTCGGTGATGGTGATGATGGTGTTGTTAAACGATGCGTGCACGTGCGCAATACCGTCAGCAATATTTTTGCGGACTTTTTTGCGAACGCGTTGTGCGGCGCTATTTGTAGGTGCTTTAGCCATGTGAGTGCCTCAATCCAATTATTTTTTCAGCGCCTGCGCTGCTTTGCGCGGACCCTTGCGTGTACGGGCATTGGTGCGTGTGCGTTGACCGCGCATGGGCAAGCCACGGCGATGACGGAAACCACGGTAGCAACCGATGTCCATCAAACGCTTGATGTTCATGGTGGTTTCACGACGCAAGTCACCTTCGATGGTGATACCAGCGATCTGGTCGCGGATTTTTTCTAAATCCGAGTCATTCAGATCTTTGATCTTTTTTGCGTAGTCAATGCCGCAAGCTTCGCAAATTTTGCGAGCGCGTGTGCGACCGATACCAAAAATAGCGGTTAAGCCAATTTCAGTGTGCTTGTGTGGCGGAATATTAATGCCAGCGATACGTGCCATATGCGTCCTCTTTAATGCAGTTCAATCAACCCTGACGCTGCTTGTGGCGTGGATCTGTACAGATCACGCGCACAACGCCTTTGCGTCGGATGACTTTACAGTTGCGGCAAATTTTTTTGACCGAAGCCGAAACTCTCATTTCACTCTCCTAAAACCCGTTGTGCCTGGACTTAACCAAGCGTTGTTTTAAAACTTGCTTTCTTTAGCAGCGAGTCATATTGCTGGCTCATCATGTAGTTTTGCACTTGGGACATGAAGTCCATAGTGACCACCACAATAATGAGCAACGATGTGCCGCCGAAATAGAAAGGTACGTTGTATTTCAAAATCAAGAACTCTGGCAACAAGCACACAAAGGTGATGTAGATGGCGCCGACTAAAGTCAAGCGCACCAAAATTTTGTCAATGTATTTGGCGGTTTGGTCACCTGGACGAATACCAGGAACAAACGCACCGCTTTTTTTCAGGTTGTCTGCAGTTTCGCGGCTGTTAAAAACCAGTGCCGTGTAGAAAAAACAGAAGAACACAATGGCAGCTGCGTACAACATCACATACACAGGCTGTCCTGGTGCCAAAGCAGCAGAGATATCTTTGAGCCACAGCATGCTGTCGCCCGAACTAAACCAGCTCACCACCGTAGCAGGTAACAAAATAATGGAAGAAGCAAAAATGGGAGGAATCACACCAGCCATGTTGAGCTTCAAAGGCAAATGGGATGACTGACCGCCATACACCTTGTTGCCGACTTGTCTACGTGCGTAGTTCACCAAAATCTTGCGTTGACCGCGCTCGATGAACACCACGAAGTAGGTAACGCCCGCAACGACCAACACGATCAGAATCGCAGCGATGATGCTCATAGCGCCTGTGCGAACCAACTCCAACAAGCCACCGATAGAGCCAGGCAAGCCAGCAGCGATGCCAGAGAAAATCAGAATAGAAATGCCGTTACCTAATCCACGTTCGGTGATTTGCTCCCCGAGCCACATCAAAAACATGGTGCCAGCAGTGAGCGTGAGCATGGCGGTCAAACGAAACGCCATGCCGGGTTGGTTCACCAAACCAGCAGATGCTTCTAGCGCGATCGAGATACCCATGGACTGGAACAAGGCCAGACCTAAGGTGCCGTAGCGTGTGTATTGCGTAATTTTGCGACGGCCGGCTTCGCCTTCTTTTTTCAACTGCTCCAGCGTTGGCAACACATAGGTGAGCAACTGCATGATGATGGACGCAGAGATGTAGGGCATGATGCCCAAAGCAAAAACCGTAAAGCGTGACAAAGCGCCACCAGAGAACATATTGAACAAACTCAAAATGCCGCCTTGCTGGCCTTTAAAGAGTTGTTGCAACTGGTTTGGGTCAATTCCAGGAACTGGAATGTGCGCGCCCACGCGATAGACCACCAACGCCAATAGCAAAAAGACCAGACGGCGACGGAGGTCGCCGAACTTGTCGTTGTTGCCAGTTGTAGAGGTAGCCACGTGAATGTCTCTAAATGGAATTAGTTAACTGAGCCGCCAGCGGCTTCAATCGCAGCTTTAGCAGCAACGGTTGCGCCAATGCCGTTGAGCTTGACTGCTTTTTTGATCTCGCCAGTTTTGATGACCTTGACGACTTTGGCAATTGAAGCGACCAAACCAGCGGTTTTCAAAGTCAAGATATTGACTTCGGCTTCGCCGAGTTGCTCAAGAGCAGCCAAGGTGACTTCAGCGTTGTACTTCAAGGTGGTGGACTTGAAACCGCGCTTAGGCAAGCGACGTTGCAAAGGCATTTGACCGCCTTCGAAACCGACTTTGTGGTAGCCGCCTGCACGTGATTTTTGACCTTTGTGGCCACGGCCGGCAGTTTTGCCTAAGCCTGAACCAATACCGCGACCGACGCGACGCTTAGCGTGTTTTGCACCGGGTGCATGTTGGATGTCATTGAGTTCCATAACGAACCTTTAGAGGACTTTGACCAGGTAACTGATCTTGTTGATCATGCCGCGCACAGCAGGCGTGTCTTGCAACTCACTCACAGAGTTGAGTTTGCGAAGACCCAAGCCACGGACAGTGGCGCGGTGCGACTCTTTGGTACCAATGGGGCTACGCACCAATTGGAGTTTGACGGTTGGTTGTGCAGATGTGCTCATCGAATGCTCCGATATCAGGCGAAGATGTCTTCGACGTTCTTGCCACGCTTGGCTGCTACTTCAGAAGCCGTGGTGGAATTTTTCAATGCGTCCAACGTGGCGCGAACCATGTTGTAAGGATTAGAAGTGCCATGGCTTTTAGCCACGATGTCGGTGATGCCCATCACTTCGAACACCGCGCGCATAGGACCGCCAGCAATGATGCCGGTACCTTTAGGTGCTGGAATCATCATCACGTTAGCGGCGCCATGGCGGCCGTGGACTGTGTGGTGAATCGTGCCGTTCTTCAAAGACACTTTCATCATGTTGCGGCGGGCTTCTTCCATCGCCTTTTGCACGGCTGCTGGCACTTCTTTCGATTTGCCTTTGCCCATGCCAACGCGGCCATCGTTGTCGCCAACGACTGTCAACGCGGCGAAGCCGAGAATACGTCCACCCTTGACCACTTTGGTGACGCGGTTGACCGCGATCATTTTTTCCTTCAGACCGTCTTCTGGTCCGTCGGTTTTGGTGTTTGCCTGTAATTTAGCCATATGTGTTTTCCAATTCTTGTTCGATCAGAACTGCAAGCCTGCTTCGCGGGCTGCGTCGGCCAAGGCCTTGACGCGGCCGTGGTAGGCGAAGCCAGCACGGTCAAACGCTACTTTTTCAACGCCTGCGGCTTTTGCTTTTTCAGCAATGCGCTTGCCAATGATTTGCGCTGCATTGACGTTGCCGCCTTTGCCAGTCGCGCCCAATGACTTGCGAACGTCTGCTTCTGCGGTTGAAGCCGCAGCAATAATTTTGGTACCACAACCAGAAATCACGCTGGCGTAGATGTGAAGATTGGTACGGCTGACGGTCAAACGTGCCACGCCTTGGTTGGCGATACGGATACGGGTTTGACGCGATCTGCGCAGTCGCTGCTCTTTTTTGGTCAACATGTTGCAGCTCCTTATTTCTTCTTGGTTTCTTTGATCGTGATCTTTTCATCCGAATAACGGATGCCCTTGCCTTTGTAAGGCTCAGGGGGACGGATCGCACGAATCTCAGCAGCCACTTGGCCTACGCGTTGGCGATCAGCACCTTTGATGATGATCTCGGTAGGAGCAGGTGTTTCCACCTTGATGCCGGCAGGCATTTGTTTGTCAACAGGATGCGAGAAACCAACCGCTAGGTTGAGCTTGGCACCGCTGGCTTGGGCTTTGTAGCCGACGCCGACCAACAACAACTTCTTCTCGAAGCCTTTGGACACGCCGATCACCATGTTGTTAAACAACTGGCGCAACGTTCCGCTCATGGCGTCAGCTTGGCGCGAATCGTTTGAAGCGATGAAAGTGACAGAACCAGCGTTGTTAGCAATAGTCACTAACGCGTTAGTAGGCATCGTCAGGGTACCGCCGGTACCTTTGACGCTAATTTGTGATGCGTCTATCGTCACGTCCACACCTTGTGGCACGGTGACTGGCATTTTTCCAACACGGGACATGTGTATATCTCCTTATGTTGGTTTAAGCGACGTAGCAGAGCACTTCACCACCGACACCGGTAGCGCGCGCTTTGCGATCTGTCATCACGCCTTTGGGCGTCGTCACGATCGCCACGCCCAAACCGTTCATCACGGTAGGGATAGCATCGCAGCCTTTGTAGACGCGCAAGCCAGGACGGCTGACGCGCTCGATACGCTCGATCACTGGACGGCCAGCGTAGTACTTGAGAGAAATCTCAAGTTCGCTTTTGCCAGCGTCTTGTTTGACTTGGAATCCATCGATGTATCCCTCTTCTTTCAAGACTTGCGCAATGGCAATCTTGACCTTAGAGGAAGGCACCATGACGGTAGGTTTTGCCACCATTTGCGCATTGCGAATGCGTGTCAGCAAATCGGCGATTGGGTCACTCATGCTCATTGAATATCTCCTGCCCGATTACCAGCTGGCCTTGGTGATGCCGGGAATGTTGCCTTGGAAGGCAAGTTCACGGATCTTGGCGCGGCCGAGGCCAAATTGGCGGAAAGTGCCGCGTGGGCGACCGGTGATTTCACAACGGTTGCGTTGACGGGTGGGGTTTGCATTACGTGGTAGTTTTTGCAAGCCGAGACGTGCAGCAGCACGCTCTTCATCGCTGCGTTTTGCATCGCCTGCGATGGCTTTAAGTTCCGCATGCTTTGCTGCGTACTTTGCTACCAGTCTGTCGCGTTTGAGTTCGCGTTCGATCAAAGCTACTTTAGCCACGTGTCACCTCAGTTCTTGAACGGGAAACGAAAGCCAGCGAGCAGTGCTTTGCACTCGTCGTCAGTTTTGGCTGTCGTGGTAATGCTGATGTTGAGGCCGCGCAGTGCGTCTACTTTGTCGTACTCAATCTCAGGGAAAATGATTTGCTCTTTTACGCCGATGTTGTAGTTACCGCGGCCATCAAAGGCACGACCGGAGATACCACGGAAGTCACGCACGCGGGGCAACGCAATGGTCACGAAGCGGTCGAGGAATTCATACATCTGCACTCCACGCAAGGTGACCATGCAACCAATAGGTTGTTGCTCGCGGATTTTGAAACCAGCGATCGCCTTCTTGGCCTTGGTAACGACAGGCTTTTGGCCCGCGATTTTGGTCAAGTCGCCAACAGCGCTGTCCATCACCTTTTTATCGGCCACGGCTTCGCTGACACCCATGTTCAGAGTGATTTTGGTCAAACGCGGCACTTCCATGGGTGACTTGTAGCCGAACTTGGCTGTCAACTCAGGAACGAGTTTTTCGCGATAGTGTTGTTGTAAACGTGCCATGGTTATGCCACCTTAATTTCTTCGCCGCTGGACTTGAAGACACGCACTTTGCTGCCGTCAGCCAGAACCTTGATGCCCACGCGGTCTGCACGACCGGTTGTAGCGTTGTAAATAGCCACGTTAGACTGGTGAATCGGCATGGTTTTTTCAACGATACCGCCTTGCGAACCCGCCATGGGGTTGGGCTTGGTGTGTTTTTTCACCAGATTGATGCCTTCAACCAATAAATGACTGTCGTCTTTACGCAGCGACACAACGCCACGCTTGCCCTTGTCACGTCCAGCGAGAACGATGACTTGGTCGCCTTTACGAATCTTGTTCATGGACCAGTCCTTAAAGAACTTCAGGAGCCAAGGACACGATCTTCATGAACTTCTCAGTACGCAATTCACGCGTGACTGGTCCGAAGATGCGGGTGCCAATAGGCTCCAACTTTGCGTTGAGCAACACGGCTGCGTTGCCATCGAATTTAACAAGCGAGCCGTCGCCGCGGCGAATGCCTTTGGCAGTACGCACCACCACAGCGCTGTAGACCTCGCCTTTTTTGACGCGGCCACGCGGAGCGGCTTCTTTAATGCTCACCTTGATAATGTCGCCAACGCTTGCGTAGCGACGCTTTGAGCCGCCAAGCACCTTGATGCACAACACGGATTTAGCACCCGTGTTGTCGGCGACGTCTAACCGAGATTCAGTTTGGATCATTTCTTGTATTCCCAACTTGCACCGGTTTTATGACCACCCTTGTGAAACAAGGACTTGTCAATCAACCGATCAGTCTTGGGCCCGTCATCCACGCCACGAACCACTCGCGACGCTTCAACTTGGGGCAGATAATCCCGCTTGTTTGAGCGGAGCCGCAGATTATGCCACGTTTTTCTGGCTGACGTCAACCAAGCGGCTTAACCACCACAAGGTGTTGTAAATCTCAGACAATGGCAGCAAACCAGAAAGCGTGATTAAGACGCCGCGAGGCATCTGACCGATTCTTGGGGGCTTCTTTTGGGCCGCTTTTTTCTAATTGTTTGGCATTTAACTGGCCACCTTCATTTTTCAGACCCCTATGACCGCCTCGAACACCCCCACCACATTGACCGACTACCCAAGCACACCGCTTCCGCACATCTCCTTCATAGGTGGCGGCAATATGGCGAGCGCCATCATTGGCGGGCTGGTCAAACAAGGGGTCTCACCTGCAAATTTGACGGTGGTAGAGCCCTTCGAAGCGTCGCGTGAAGCCTTGCACTCCCAATTCAAGGTGGTTGCCATAGAGCAGGCAGACAAATCTTTAGAAGAAGCAGATTTAGTTGTCTGGGCCGTCAAACCCCAAAATTTGCGTGAAGCAGTGGGTCAAGCGGGACAATTTTGCAAGAATGCGCTGCATTTGAGCGTGGCGGCAGGAATCCGAAGCGATAGCTTGGCCCAATGGTTGGACTCGCAACGCATCGTGCGCGCCATGCCCAACACGCCCGCCTTGGTGGGATTGGGTCAAACGGGCTTATTTGCCAGGTCTGGCGTGTCAGAAAACGACAAAGCGTGGGTCGAATGGCTGGTCGCTAGTACGGGGCAGTTTTTATGGGTCAGCGAAGAGGCGCAATTAGACGCAGTTACTGCGGTTTCGGGGTCTGGCCCCGCCTATGTCTTCTTCTTTATTGAGGCAATGGAAAAAGCCGCTATAGAAATGGGCATGTCGCCCGAACACGCCAAACAACTCGCCATTGGTACTTTTGTTGGTGCAAGCCAGTTGGCGCAGAGTGCGCAAGAACCTGTCTCGGTATTACGGGAACGTGTCATGTCTAAAGGCGGCACCACACATGCCGCTATTACTGCCATGCAATCCGCACAAGTCGGCGCGTTATTTCAAGACGCCATCAAGGCTGCGCAAGCACGCGCCCAGGTCTTGGGCGACGAGTTTGGCAAAAACGATTGAGCGACAATCCAGTCATTATTTTTTGATTCTCTGGAACCATGCACAAGCTTCTTTCACTTCTTCTCGCTTCAGCCTGTATTGCCCTCTCATTTGGAACATCTGCCCAAACCGTAGCACCCGTCCCGCCAACGGCTCAACCTGCAGCGCAACCAGCCCCCTCGGTGGCGAACACAGACAAAGTAGCTGCCCCCGACCAAGCCAAGGCCGGTAAAAAAAGCAAAAAGAAAAAGCTGAAGAAGAAAAAAGCCCGTCAAGCTAAGGCGCAGCAATAAGCAACCGTTAGTTTGAAGTGTGGCGCCTGCAATACGGCGTCATTTATTTAATAAGGCATTAGGGCAAAACTTGTCGCTATGCCTGCAAAAACACTGGCGCCCAACCAGTGGTTTAAGCGAAATGCTTTGAAACACCCTGCTCGGGTTCTGTTTCTAATCAGTTGAAAGTGCCACGCCACCTGCGCTGAGGCCACAACAAGTGCCACGCCCCAAGGCCATCCGAGCGCTAGGTCTTGCAACAGCCACCACCAACCAGACAAAAATACTGCATAGAACGCCATCACGGCCATCACGTCGTATTTTCCTAAAGTGATTGCCGAAGTTTTCATACCGATATGCAAATCGTCGTCGCGGTCAACCATGGCGTATTCGGTGTCGTAGGCCAAGACCCAAAATAGGTTGAAAGCTAACAGGGTCCATGCTTGCCATGGCACGGCTTCGTTCAAAGCAATGAGATTGATGTCTTGCCAAGCCAATGCCGCGCCTTTGACAGCAGCAAACGCCATCGGGATTCCAAAACTAAACGCCACGCCGAGAACGGCTTGGGGCATAGATACCACGCGCTTGGCATAGGGGTAGAGCAAGGCTGAGGCTAAGGCTACAAATGACCAAGCAATCGCTGCGGGGTTGGTGGTGAGTATCAAACCAAAGGCCGTCAAGGCCAAGGCCGCGCCTAACAAAAGCGCTTCCCGCACAGACACCGCTCCACGCGTGACAGGACGCTGGGCCGTGCGTTTGACGTGTTTATCGAACTCGCGGTCTGCCACATCGTTGATGCAACACCCTGCGCTGCGCATCAGGATGGTTCCCGCTATAAACACGCTTAGCAAATGCCAGCCTGGCCAACCACCCGCTGCAATCCAAAGGGCTGAAAGCGAAGGCCACAAAAGCAGCAACCAGCCTGCCGGACGATTCCAACGAATCAAATCTAGATATAAGCGCCAGCGCGGCTCCATGGGCTTAAGACAAACGCGTTAAGCCAGCTAAATCGCAGGCATAGACTGCATTACGTAGTGCAGCAATCGCTTCGTAGCGGGTGAAACTGCGCCGCCACGCCAACACAACGCGGCGCTTGGGTGGTTCGCCGCCATCGTCGTCCATGATGGGCAAAAACCGCACATAGGTTTCTTCGTTTTTCTTGCGTTTGGTTTGGTTGTTGAGCGCGTCTTTAGGAACACTCGAACGCGGCACCAATGTCACGCCCATGCCCGCAGCCACCATATGCTTGATGGTTTCCAGCGACGATCCTTCGAAGCTTTTTTGAATACCAGCGGCGTTGGTAGAAAACCTGGCGAACTCTGGGCACACCTCCAACACATGGTCACGAAAACAGTGGCCGTTTCCGAGCAGCAGCATGGTCTCGTTTTTCAAAGCGGTGGCGCTAACTTCTTTGAGTGCCGCTAGCGGATGGTTGCTGGGCACCGCCGCCATAAACGGCTCGTCGTACAAAGGGGCGGTGGCTAAACCGGCGTCTGGAAAAGGCTCGGCCAAGATGGCGCAATCGATCTCACCAGTACGCAACATCTCTAGCAACTTGACGGTGAAGTTCTCTAACAACATCAGCGGCATCTCGGGAGACTTTTGGATGACGTTGCGCACTAAGTCTGGCAAAAGGTAAGGTGCGATGGTGTAAATAACACCGAGTTTTAACGGGCCAGCCAATGGGTTTTTGCCACGCTTGGCGATTTCTTTGATGTTGGCAGCTTGCTCCAACACGCTTTGCGCTTGGCGCACGATTTCTTCGCCCAAATCGGTCACCGCAACTTCGTTGGCGCTACGCTCAAATAACTTGACGTCGAGTTCTTCTTCGAGTTTTTTGATCGCCACCGACAACGTGGGCTGCGACACAAAGCACGCATCGGCCGCGCGGCCAAAGTGCTTTTCGCGGGCGACTGCCACGATGTATTTGAGTTCGGTCAGGGTCATGGGGTCAGGCTTTCAAGAAGTCTGATTTTCCACCTAACCAACGTTGCACATGGCGCTCGGCAAGTTCTGGGTGTTGGTCGAGCATGCGGGGGGCTAGTTCTCTGGCCCAGTACAACAGTTCTGTATCCACCGCCAAATCGGCAAAGCGCAGCATGGCAGCGCCAGATTGCCTAGCCCCTAAAAATTCTCCTGGCCCGCGAATTTCTAAGTCGCGTCTTGCTATCTCAAAGCCATCTGATGTTTCGACCATGGCCCGTAAACGTTCGCGTGCGGTCTCACTTAAACGACCGCTTTCTCCGGTTGCAAACATCAGCACACAGGCGGATGCCGCTGCGCCGCGGCCTACGCGGCCTCTGAGTTGGTGGAGTTGTGAGAGGCCGAATCGCTCTGCGTGTTCGATCACCATGAGCGAAGCGTTGGGGACATCTACGCCGACTTCGATCACGGTGGTACTGACTAAAACACCCATGGTGCCACTTTCAAACAATGCCATGACAGCTTTTTTTTCTGCGGGGGGCATACGGGAGTGGAGTAAGCCGACCATGACGGGCTTGGCGCTTGGGGGGTTCAAGGCTTCAGTGAGTAGCGCATGCGTTTCGGTGGCGTTGGTGAGGTCTAGCGCTTCGCTTTCTTCGATTAATGGGCAGACCCAGTAGACCTGTTGGCCTTCTTCGAGTTGTTGGCGAATGCGGACGATGAGTTCGTCGCGTCGGGTTTCTGCGATGAGTTTGGTGACTACGGGGGTGCGGCCGGGGGGGAGTTCGTCTAGGGTGGAGACGTCTAGGTCGGCGTAGTAGCTCATGGCTAGCGTTCTGGGGATGGGGGTGGCGCTCATCATTAGCATGTGGGGTTCTAGTTGATTCGCGTTGGCTACGTTGTTGCTTTTTGTGTTTTGGCTAATTACTTTTTGGTTACTTGGATAGGGTTCTGCAAGCGAAGTGGGGGCAAATGTGGCTCCGCGCTCCGCTTCTGATGTCGCCACATCTGCCCCCACTCCACTTGCAGAACTTTTTGTATTGGGAGTAATTTTTTCCGGCTGACTTTTTGTGCTGGTTGCTGTGTGCATTTTTTCTCTAAGAGCCAAGCGTTGCGCTACGCCGAATCTATGTTGCTCGTCGATGATGGCTAGGGCCAAGTTTTTAAATTGCACTTGTTCTTGGATGACTGCGTGTGTACCGACTACCAATGCAGCTTCGCCACTGGCTATGAGCGCCAGTATTTCTTTACGCTCTTTTTTCTTTTGGCTGCCGGTAAGCCATGCAACACGTTTTCCTAATGGTGTTAGCAAAGGCTCTAACCAACCTATGAGTTTGCGGAAATGTTGCTCGGCCAAGATTTCGGTGGGGGCCATGAGGGCGCATTGCCAGCCGTTGTCGATGGCGATGGCTGCCGCCAATGCGGCGACTACGGTTTTGCCTGAGCCAACGTCGCCTTGTAAAAGGCGGTGCATGGGGATGGGGCGCTGGATATCGTTGGCGATTTCTTCTCCAACACGTCTTTGCGCGTTGGTTAGGCCAAAAGGCAAAACGCCTAAGAGTTGTTCTTGCAATCCAATTTTATGAAGCCCGAGTGCTGGCGCACGCAAAGTGGCGCGCTCGCGTTTGGATTGGAGTTGTGAGAGTTGTTGCGCCAGCAATTCTTCGGCTTTGAGGCGCTGCCAAGCGGGGTGGGTGCGGTCTTCTAATTGCGCTAGCGATACGTCTGGGGTGGGGTGATGCAGAAAATGCAAGGACTGCTCTAGTCCCCAAGTTTCAGTGTTGCTTTGCGCTAACGAAGGTGGCGTTTGTCCAGTTGGAATGGTCTCTACAAACTCGCCTTGCCTTGCTGCTTGCAGCACGCCGCTGTGAACGGCTTTGCGTAAATACGATTGGGGTAGGCCTGCGGATGTGGGGTATGTGGGGGTGAGAGCGTTGGGTAGTTCTCCGCCAGCGGCATTAAAGCTGGGGTGCATCATGGTGCGACCCATAAAGCCGCCGCGGACTTCTCCCCGTAATCGCAAACGATTGCCCACTGCTAGCGCTTTTTGTTGAGAAGGGTAGAAGTTAAAAAATCGCAGAGTACAAGTGTCGGAGCCATCGTCTACGACTACTAGCAATTGCCTTCTTGGTTTGTAAGCCACTTCGCATGATGTGACAGTGGCTTCAATTTGCGCTACGTCGCCTTCGCGGGTGTCTGACAGGCGGACGATGCGGGTTTCATCTTCATAGCGCAAGGGCAAATGCAAGGCTAAATCGATCGCGCGGTTCAAGCCCAGTTTGCGCAGGGCTTTTTGCGGGGCGGTCAAAGGCTTAGATGCTGACTGCTTAGCTTGTGGCTCTGGCGCTTTTTTAGCAGTTGGCTTGGCGGGTGAGGGCATGGGCTTTGATTGTGCCCGCGCTATATGTTGCATGCCCAAATAAGCCTGCGAAAATACCTTTTTCACTTGGAACGGGCCCGTCCTGCCCTCAAGCACATGCCAAACACTTACACCCTGAGCGATTTCGATTTCGCGCTCCCGCCAGAGCTGATAGCCCAGCACCCTTCTGTTGAACGCAGCGCCTCGCGCTTGCTAGATGGCCGTCCAGGTTCTGCGGTTACAGACCGC
>Ga0209085_1000531_pt1 | contig 27577 bp, 25 predicted proteins | sample C_131016_EF_Meta_FD_187310 | JGI IMG/M metagenome (GOLD analysis project Ga0209085, IMG submission 187310) | Freshwater microbial communities from Lake Croche, Canada to study carbon cycling - C_131016_EF_MetaG (SPAdes) (version 2) | ecosystem: Environmental > Aquatic > Freshwater > Lake...
GTTGTCCTTGAGGGAAGTTATGAGGATCGTGGATTCTCGCTCCGCAAGATCAACGGGGGTTGGCGTTTTTATAGCAACCCAAGTTATTCGGCTGTGGTTGGAAAGTTCGTCCTAGATGGCCAGCAATCTCGCTTGACTCAGGCTGCTCTAGAGACACTGTCGGTTATCGCTTACCGCCAACCAGTTTCACGAGCGCGCGTGTCCGCTATCCGCGGCGTCAACGTAGAAGCGGTTATGAAGACCTTAATTACCCGTGGCCTTGTTGAAGAGTCAGGCCTGGAGCATGAAACAGGGGCGATTTTGTATAAGACCACCAGCTATTTCCTAGAGCGTCTTGGCCTGAACTCACTTGAAGATCTCCCAGCGCTAGCGCCCTATCTGCCAGATCTAGATGGCCTAGACGAGATCCTCGATTCGCTTACTGACTAGCCTTTCCGCTACCCTTACCTTCTGACTGTCGGGAGGATAGCCATGGCCCAAATGAGGCTTAATAAGATAATCGCTGATGCCGGTATTACTAGCCGTCGCGGAGCTGATGAACTAATCGAAGATGGCCGAGTTGCCGTCAACGGAATCGTAGTTCGCGAGATGGGTAGCAAATTCGACCCTGAAACAGATCAAGTAATGGTTGATGGTGAGACAATCACGCGTACTTTGACTAAATCTTACCTTGCACTTCATAAACCCAAAGGGGTTCTGTCTACCATGTTCGACCCCGAAGGACGTCCTTCTCTGGATGACTTTATTGACCTTCGCAAGGAGCGTCTTTTCCATGTGGGTCGCCTGGACAAGGACTCTGAAGGTCTGATTTTGCTCACAAACGATGGGGATTTAACCTTCAGAGCTACCCACCCTTCCTTTGGACTTGAAAAGACCTACATCATTGAATTTGATGGAATTTTGCCTACCGGGGTTGATAAGGTGCTTTTAAAGGGGGTCGAGCTCGAGGATGGAATGGGTCGAGTTTTGACCTTCAAGCAGCTCTCTCCAAAGTGGATTGAAGTATCAATCCATGAGGGTCGCTATCACATCATCCGGCGACTGATGGAGGCGGTAGGAGTAGATGTCCTGCGGTTGATCCGAACCAAGTTCGGTCCGATCTCCTTGGGCGATACCCCCGAAGGTCGCTGGCGAGACCTTAACGATGGAGAGTTGATGAATCTACGAAAGGCTTTAGATTTATAACCTTTTAACCATAAATAGATAATACGTGAAATACCTATTTATAGTTTTATAGATAATTTTGGGAGAGAATATAAATTTATCGATATTCATCACGCTCATTTTGGTGTTCAGATAGCAATTTATCGATAATTGTTCTTGCTGTGCGACGATGAAGTATCTCGGCAGGTGTAGATAGCAAAAGGTACGAAAAGGCTTAATGGTTTAACAATTTTATCGACAAGCAAGTTTTTAAATGAACGCTAAAAATGGTTAGGAAAGGTACCCTTATCTCATGGCATTACGCGCAATCCGTGGAGCAATCCAAGTTCCGGCCAACACAGCGGGCGATATCGCCGCAGGTGTTCAGGAACTTATTGCCGCGATCTTGAAGGCCAATGACCTGACCCCAAGTGAGGTCATCTCAGTCTTTTTCACCAGCACCGTTGATTTAGATGCCGCCTTTCCAGCTGCGGCATGTCGGGAGATGGGCTTTGCCAATGTTCCACTTATCGGCTCAGTTGAGGTCGCCGTACCTGGAGCTTTGGACAAAACTGTTCGGGCAATGCTCCATGTTGAGACAGCGCGCACGCCTGAGCAAATTACCCACGTTTATCTTCATGGAGCAGCCTCACTACGCAGAGATATAGCCCAATAATGCTGACCAAGGTGCGCATAGTTGGCTCCGGATTAATAGGAACCTCCATTGGTTTAGGGCTGGTTCAGCGTGGAATCGATGTTGAAATGGTTGATTCTGATTCTTTGGCACAGTCTCTGGCCAAGGATTTAATCGGTGGGGTAGTAGTGGTTGATCCCGACCTAGTGATCTTCGCTCTTCCTACTTCCGGGCTGTCCCACGTCATTCAGGCGGAGATTGCTATAAACCCACACTCAACGTTTATGGATGTTGGTAGTGTTAAGAATGAAGTTATACTTCAGGTTAAGACTATTTCAGCGCTAACTACAAGGTTTTTGCCCACCCACCCCATGGCGGGCCGGGAAATCGGCGGTGCAGGCTCTGCAAGAGCCGACCTGTTCCAGGGGCGCAGTTGGATACTTACGCCTGAAGCAGATTGTTCTCCAGAGTCTAAGAACCTAGTCCTTGAGTTGATTTCGATCCTTGGGGCAACCCCAATTGAGCTTTCCGCCCAAGATCACGACGCCGCTGTAGCGAGGATTTCACATCTGCCCCAAATCGCTGCATCGTTGGTGGCCAAGCAACTTATTGGCACCCCAACTGAATGGATGGAGTTGGCGGGTCAGGGGCTGCGAGATACAACACGCATTGCAGGCTCAGATGAGAAGTTATGGAAAGACATCATTCATAGCAATCGCGCTGAAATTTCTGAATTACTAATAAGTCTACAAAACGATCTAACCCAGATGATTGAATCACTAGATGATCCAGTCAAGATTGCAGAGTTAATCGCAGCGGGACGAGACGGCAAAGCAATGATTCCCGGAAAGCACGGCGGTAAAGCGCGTGAATATAGTTTCTTACCAATTGTTATTGATGACAAACCAGGACAACTTGGCGCAATTTTTAATGAATGCGCTGCGATGCAAGTAAACGTTGAAGATTTAAACATTGAGCACTCACCTGGTCAATTAAGTGCGCTGATTACGTTGTCATTATCTGCAGCTGATGCTGAAAAATTGTCGTCACACCTAAGCTCGATCGGATGGAACGTTCATCCGATTCGTAAATAGAAGTAGGCTAAGCATATGGGCATAATCGTTGCAATTGATGGCCCGAGTGGCGCAGGTAAATCAAGCACAGCGAAAGCAATTGCAGTGCGTGCCGGTTGGAATTATTTAGATACTGGTGCTTTATATCGCGCTGTTACTTGGCTTGCTCTCGAACATGAATGCGAAGAAGGATTCTCAATCTTGCAAGCCATTAAAGATCATCCAATTAGATTTGATGCAGATCCACAGTCACCAAATGTTTTTGCTGGGGATACTCAGATTACGCATGCAATTCGTGGAACATCTGTTACTGAAAATGTTTCCCGTATCAGTGCAATCCCCGAGATTCGTCATGAACTTCTTAAATTGCAGCATTTCATCATTGACTCAGCAGAACGAGGAATAGTTGTTGAAGGCCGCGATATCGGAACTGTAGTTGCGCCCGAAGCAGGCTTGAAGATTTACTTAACCGCAGATTTGGACGCACGTGCCGTTCGACGTGAAACTGAAACTGACGATAAAAGTGTTGATGTTAAAACTTCCCTAGAAAATCGCGACACTGTTGATACAAATCGCACAGTTTCACCCTTAACCAGGGCAGCTGATGCCGTTGAAGTTGATTCAACATATTTGGATTTAGATGAGACGATCGAACGCATTTGGGAGCTGTTAAAGAAGCGCAATTTGTTGGGTTTACCGATCGTTGCAATTTTGGGCCGACCGAATGTTGGCAAATCAACTTTGATTAATCGTTTCTTGGGACGACGAGAAGCGATCGTAGAAGACACCCCAGGTGTAACTAGAGATCGAGTACAGTACGAATGCGAATGGGGCGGACGCCGTTTCATCATCATGGATACCGGTGGTTGGGAAGCTAAGCCCGATGGAATCTCTGTTCAGGTAAGTGCTGGATCAGAGTTAGCAATGCAGGAAGCAGATGTACTTGCTTTTGTTGTTGACGCACAAGTTGGTGCACTTGATGAAGATGACACGTTGGTTCAACATTTGCGCAAGGCCAAGAAGCCTACGATTTTGATCGGCAATAAGGTTGACGGAGAACGAGAAGAGGCAGAGGCTCATAGTTTATGGAGTCTTGGTTTAGGAGAACCTCGATTTGTATCGGCTCTGCATGGCCGAGGTAGCGGAGATTTGCTAGATCACATAGTTGCCGTATTGCCTGAAGTTGGACGAGCACAGAATCAAGATGGTTATCGAAAAGTCGCCTTGATCGGTCGACCAAACGTAGGTAAATCGTCGTTGTTCAATGCAATCGCAGGGGAATCATTATCAATTGTTGATGATGCTGCTGGTACAACAAGAGATCCTGTTGACTCTCTACTTTCTTTTGGTGGATCGACGTGGAGATTTATCGACACAGCTGGTTTAAAAAAGCGTGCTAATCAGGATTCTGGAACTGATTACTACGCATCACTTCGAACAGCAACCGCACTAGAACGTTGTGAAGTTGCAGTTGTTGTCTTGGATGCTTCAGAGCCGATTACAGAACAAGATCTTCGTGTCATCACAATGGTGGAAGAGGCTGGTAAAGCCATGGTGATTGTGATGAACAAGTGGGATCTGGTTGATGAAGATCGACGCAATCAATTAGATCGTGAAATCGATCGTCACCTAGACCAGGTCGAATGGGCACAACGAGTAAACATTGCGGCTAAAACCGGATGGCACCGTGACCGATTAGCACCGGCCCTTCGCACTGCACTCGACAGCTGGGAACGACGAGTACCTACGGCAAAGCTCAATTCATTCTTGGGAGCACTTATCGGTGCGACGCCGCCACCTGTTCGCGGTGGAAAGCAGCCAAAGGTTTACTACGCGACGCAAGCAGGTATTGCACCTCCTAAGTTTGTGGTGTTTTCTAGTGGTTGGATCGAAGCTTCGTATCGTCGCTTTATTGAGCGTCGTTTGCGGGAGGAGTTCAAGTTCCCGGGAACCCCGGTTCAGGTGGCGGTTAGAGTCAAGGAGCGCGATAAGGAATGACTAGTTCAGTGATTAGCGTTCCCAACGCTCTCACCTTTCTACGCTTTCTCGGCATCCCGCTTTTTATTTATCTCACCCTTCACTTAGAAGCAGATGGCTGGGCAATAGTTGTCCTGATCATTGGGGGAGCAACTGATTATTTTGATGGGAAATTAGCAAGGGCATGGAATCAGACTTCGCGCTTTGGAGAGTTAGCGGATCCGGCAATCGATCGTTTGTATATTTTTGCGATCTTGATTGTCTTCTTGATCAGAGACATTGTACCAACGTGGATGATCGTCATTATTATCGGACGGGATCTGGCACTTGCTGTAATTACCATAGTGATGAATCGCAGGGGAGTTCCTCCGTTCACGGTTACCTACTTAGGTAAAGCAGCCACCTTTAATTTGATGTACGCATTCCCATTTTTACTGTTAGCCCAATCTGACGGGGCCGCAGGAACGATTTCATTTGTTTTGGGGTGGAGTTTTGCCATCTGGGGCATTGCCCTCTACATTTCGACAGGTATTAACTATGCACGCCAAGGCATTTGGCAGATAAGAGGAAACCATGTCATCAATTCCTAATGAGTTGTCCTATACCAAGGAACATGAATGGGTTTCAGCTGTTGAACTGACCTACACAATGGGAATCACTGACTACGCCCAAGCAGCACTAGGTGACATTGTTTACGTGCAACTTCCTAAAGTTGGTGAAGCAGTTGTTGTTGGGAAAGTTTGCGGAGAAGTTGAGTCAACGAAGAGTGTTTCTGATATCTATGCACCGGTAACTGGAACAATTGTTGCGATAAACGATTCACTATCGAATTCGCCAGAAACTATCAACTCGGATCCATATGGAGCCGGTTGGTTGGCAAAGATCGAGGTCACCGCAGCTCCGTCAGATCTACTTTCGGCTGCCCAGTACGCAGAGATTACCGCTTGACCTTATTCCTCTAACTCTCTAGTGTCACCCTTAAGTTGACGGTGAGGAGGTAGAGATAATGGCTGCAGAGCAATCGCAGAATGAGTTAACTACCACGCTTCATCTTGGAGTTCGAGAAGTTAGCAATTCCCCTGCTAACTATTTGGAAGAGCAGATGGCGCTGATGACGCCAGAAGATCGTTCAGTTTTAACTGAAATTCAGAACTCCAATGGAGAAAAGGCGATGATCGTAATCGCTCGAGGAGCCCACAAAGGCTCCCGTTTCTTGGTCACTGCAGAGGGCGCAACGATTGGCCGATCTGGAACCAATGCCATCTTCCTAGATGACATAACTGTTTCTAGAACTCATGCAACGATAGAAAAGAACGGAAATAGTTTTGTTTTAAAAGATGCAGGTTCTCTAAACGGTACCTACATCAACAACGTTTCGGTTACAGAACATTCACTCGTTTCAGGTGATGAGTTCCAAATCGGAAAGTTTCATTTACTTTTTATTGGCACGAACAAATAAATATTTAGTCACCAAATATCTAGGGGAGTAGTCATGGCTGTACCAGCACGCGCGTACTTAAGCATCGGTGAAGTTCTCAACCGTTTGCGAGGAGACTTTTCAGACATCACGATTTCAAAGATTCGCTTTTTGGAATCTGAGGGTCTGATTGAGCCACAACGTACGCCTTCTGGTTACCGTAAATTCACTAGCTCTGACCTAGAGCGCTTGCGTTACGTGCTCTTGGCCCAACGCGATCAGTATTTGCCACTGAAGGTAATCAAAGACAACCTCGATGCAATCGATCGTGGCTTACAACCAGCTGCTGTTGGCGGAGTCGCTCGTCCAAATATTGGGCTAGCAACAATTGATGGAGAAATGGCACCCAGCGCATTTGGTGAAGTCAGTGAGATGCGCCTATCTCGTGAAGAGCTATTGAAAAATAGTGGATTAGCGGAAGAGCATTTGGTCGAACTGGAAGGTTATGGATTGATCGCACCTCGTGGACGTCATTACGACGGAGATGCACTTGCGATTGCAAAGGCTGTAACAGAGATGGGCGGCTTTGGTATTGAAGCTCGTCATCTACGTTCATTTAAATCAGCAGCAGACCGTGAGATTGGTTTAATCGAGCAGGTCATTACACCGTTGACTCGACAGAAGAGTGCCGAGTCAAAGGCACGGGCCGAAGAAGTTCAGAAAGAAATCGCTTCACTGTCTATTCGCCTGCACGCAGCACTTGTGCGCGGTGGCCTCAATCGCCTTCGCTAACAGAATAAATATCTGATGTTGATACCTATGGAGGTCATCGGCGTTCGCGTCGAGATGCCTTCGAACCAACCCATTGTTTTGCTCAAAGAAATAGATGGTTCCAGGTTTTTGCCTATTTGGGTTGGTGCGGTCGAAGCAACTGCGATTGCATTTGCCCAACAAGGTGTAGAACCACCACGCCCGTTAACTCACGACTTAATGAACAACGTGCTAGATCTCTTGGACGTCACTCTGACTGCGGTACATATGACGGAAATCAAAGATGGGGTCTTTTACGCCACGATGCTTTTACGGGATTCCACCGGGGAGCAGCGGACGATTTCAGCCAGACCGTCGGATGCCATAGCTCTTGCGGTGCGGAGTCACAGCAACATCCTGGCCACCCAAGAGCTCTTGGATGAGATAGGGATCGAAATTCCTCAGGGCGATGGGGAGAACCAAGAGGTTGAGAAGTTCCGCGAATTCTTGGATCAAATCAACCCCGAGGATTTTGTGGGATAGGCTAAACCCTCAACCTAAAGTAGAGGTTTGGGTCGTGTCGTTCCTAGGAAGAAGGGCAATGCGGGTTTACATTTATCCCACTCCCCAAGAGAAATGAGCCATTCCCCGTGAGCCCAGAAGAGCTAGAGATCGGCTACAGAGGCGCTACTGCATGTTCTGCTGCAGGGATTACATATCGCCAATTAGATTATTGGGCACGTACCGGATTAGTTGAGCCAGGCATTCGTACTGCAAGTGGCTCCGGAACTCAACGCCTGTATGGCTTTCGTGACATCTTGGTTTTAAAAATTGTTAAACGTTTGCTTGATGCTGGTGTATCACTTCAGAATATTCGTACAGCTGTTGATCATTTGCGCAGCAGGGGAGTTACTGATTTAGAAAGAATTACCTTGATGAGTGATGGGGCATCGATTTACGAGTGCTCAAGCCCCGATGAAATTATCGATCTTTTGCAAGGTGGCCAAGGAGTTTTCGGAATAGCCGTCGGCAAGGTGTGGCATGAGGTTGAAGGTTCTCTGTCTGTGCTTCAGGGTGAAATCAACGGCCATGTCGTAGGTGGGCAAGATAACGACGAACTCTCACTGCGTAGAAAGAGCAAAGGCGCTTAATCTCCCTTATTCTTCATCCCTGCCCTTGCACTTATAGGCGAGAGGCTTTGAACAGGATGAGGTTTCGCGATGAGTCGTTCGTTTGAGGATCGCCATATTGGTCCAACCTCACATGATGAGGCCACGATGCTGCAGGCATTGGGATACTCAGATTTAGATTCTTTTATCAAAGACGTTGTGCCGGCAAACATTGCTATAAAAGGTGTTATTGAGGGCGCGTTAGATAGCGGTAAGAGTGAAGTTGAAGTAATTGCCGAGCTGCGTTCAATTGCATCTGAGAACAAAGTTTTCTCATCTCTGATCGGCACAGGATATTACGGAACCATCGTTCCACCAGTTATCAAGAGGAATGTTTTAGAAAATCCATCCTGGTACACCGCATATACGCCGTATCAACCAGAGATTTCACAAGGCCGTCTTGAGGCTCTTTTTGCTTTCCAAACTATGGTGTGTGAGTTAACTGCACTAAATATTTCTAACGCCTCGATGCTAGATGAAAGCACTGCAGCAGCAGAGGCTATGACACTTGCGCGCCGTGCTTCGAAGCTAAGTGATGACGCTGTGTTTTTGATCGAAGAGCATGTGCACCCACAGACAAAAGCAGTCGTAATTACGCGAGCAAAACCGCTTGGAATCAAAGTTGTAGAAATTGATTCGGGCCATGTGGTGCGCGATGGCTATGACGGTGAATTCTTCGGTGCACTGTTGCAGTATCCGGACACAACAGGAACAGTTATTGATTACACAGCTTTTGCAGAGTATGCGCATTCGCGCGATGCATTAGTTATCGCGGCTACAGATCTTCTTGCCTTGACCTTGCTCAAAGCTCCGGGGGAGTGGGGCGCAGATATCGCCGTTGGAACAGCTCAGCGCTTTGGAGTTCCAATGGGATTTGGTGGACCACACGCAGGATTCTTGGCAGTTCGCACTGGACTGGAGCGTTCTATGCCTGGCCGTTTAGTTGGTCAGAGTATTGATGCAACGGGTAAGCCCGCGTTTCGTTTAGCGTTGCAAACACGTGAGCAACATATTCGTCGTGACAAGGCGACTTCAAATATCTGTACGGCTCAGGTGCTACTGGCAAACATGAGTTCTTTTTATGCGATGTGGCACGGACCAGAAGGTCTTAAGCAAATCGCAGAACGAGTCCACGGTTTCGCCGCGCGACTACACGCTGCAACAAATGACAGAAGCGACGTTATTTTCGACACTGTTCATATTGTTGTTGAAAACGCTGATGCTATTCATGCAAAGGCTGAGGCGAAGGGAATTAACTTCAGAAAGATCAGTTCAACCGAACTACGTGTTTCCTTTGATGAACAGACCACAGAAGAACTCTTCGTAAAGGTTTTGGAAATATTTGGGGTGAAGGATGCAGCAGGAGAGAAGATTCCGGCACAATTTCTGCGAACAAGTAAGTATCTAACTCACCCTGTTTTTAATACCAATCACAGCGAAACTGCAATGATGCGCTACCTGCGCAATTTAGCGGATAAAGATTTAGCACTTGATCGCACAATGATTCCGTTGGGTTCTTGCACAATGAAATTGAACTCTGTTACAGAAATGGAAGCTGTGACCTGGCCAGAGTTTGCATCGTTGCACCCATTTGCACCGGCAGACCAAAACGTGGGTACTCGAAAACTGATTGATCAGTTGTCCAAATGGTTAGTGGCAATTACAGGCTATGACGCGGTATCGCTTCAACCTAATGCCGGAAGCCAGGGGGAGTTCGCTGGGCTACTTGCAATTCGTAATTACCATGATTCACGTGGAGATCAGAGTAGAAATATCTGTTTGATCCCATCTAGCGCTCACGGAACTAATGCAGCCTCTGCTGTGATGGCGGGCATGAAGGTTGTTGTCATTGATTGTGATGAAAATGGAAATGTTTCAGTAGAGGACATAAAGGCAAAGATTGCAGAGCATTCTGGCGCGCTTGCAGCCCTGATGATTACTTACCCTTCAACTCACGGTGTATTTGAAACTGCAGTCTCTGAAATATGCGCATTGATCCATGATGCAGGCGGCCAGGTATATGTAGACGGCGCAAATCTGAATGCATTGGTGGGTGTTGCACAACCTGGAAAATTTGGCGCTGATGTTTCTCACCTAAATCTTCACAAAACATTTGCTATCCCACATGGTGGGGGTGGACCTGGAGTAGGTCCGGTAATTGCGCGAGCTCATCTTGCACCGTTTTTACCTAACCATCCGATGGATTCGCTAGCAGGACCAGCAACCGGTCCTGGCCCAATTTCTGGTGCACCGTTTGGTTCGGCGAGCATCTTGCCGATTTCCTGGGCGTATATTCGTTTGCTAGGGGGAGAAGGGTTAACCCACTCAACTCAAGTTGCGATTTTGTCTGCTAATTACATGGCACATCGACTTCAAAATTCTTATCCAGTGTTGTACACCGGTGCGAACGGTCGTGTTGCACATGAATGCATTTTGGATATTCGCGGACTGACTAAAGATTCTGGGGTCAGCGTTGATGACATCGCAAAGCGGTTAATGGATTACGGTTTCCACGCACCGACAATGTCATTTCCGGTAGCTGGCACATTGATGATTGAACCAACCGAGTCAGAAGACATACGAGAGATTCATCGATTTATTGACGCCATGATTTCAATTAGAGCTGAGATCCAAGAAGTCATCGACGGCACAATAACCATTGAAGCTTCGGCTCTGCGCCATGCACCTCATACCGCTCTTTCAGTCGTCACAACTGACTGGGAGCGCGAGTACAGCCGTGAAAAGGGCGGATATCCGGTAGTTCTGGAAGGTTTAGTGACGGGCGAATCAATTGGTTCCAAGATGAAGTACTGGCCACCAGTTGGTCGAATCGACGGGGCCCACGGAGACCGTAATCTGGTCTGCGCCTGCACACCGATGGATGATTATCGATAGCAGGGGTTGTTTACCTTTTCTAATGTTACTTTACATAATGTCACTTATCGGCGTTAGATATACGCTCGGCGGGCTACCACCAGCAACCAAATAAGCGTGAAAATGCCCGCCCAATCCCCATAACGATCCCGCGGCGAACTATGTTCTATGAGTCCAACATCAGCAAATACATGATCGGTTGTTCCCATTGATGTTTGCCGAAGTATTTTGCCGTTGAAATCAATTATCGCCGAAATTCCAGTTGTGGACACGGAAACAACATTTCTGGAGTGTTCAATAGCGCGAATCCTCGTTATCGACAATTGCTGAGCACTTTCTGCTGATGTTCCAAAGGTCGCACTGTTGGTTTGAACAACCAAAAGATTTGAAGATTTTGCTGTATTTGCAAGGATTTCATCATCTAATAGTTCAAAACAGATTACTGGCGCGACCCTAGCCTGACCTATCGAGAAGATCTTCTGCTTATTTCCTGGAGAAAAATCATTAACTTGGTTAACGAACGGCGAGATTTTCTTAGCTAGAGAACGTAAAGGAATGTATTCACCAAAGGGTGTCAAATGTTGTTTAACATAAATATCCTGAACTTTATCGCCCCACAATATTGATGTATTTAGAAGTTTCTCACCTTTTCCGGTGATTGCTCCAATAATTAATGGCTTATCGAAGGATTCTAATTGTTCATAGACATCTTTGTTTGTGTATGGATCTACATCAACCGCATTTTCTGGCCACACGATAAAGTCGACATTTTTACCCTGAGCTAACGCAAGTTTTGTTTCATTTAGATGATTATAGAAAACTTGTTTTGCTCTTGCGTTAAAATCCAAACCCAATTGTGGGACATTGCCTTGAATCATGAGGACGGATGTTTGACCTACCGTCGAAATACTATTTGGGATCACCAATGCAAATAATGGAACTAGGAAAATGAATATCATTCTTTTGTTAACGGCGCAGTAAACAAAGGCGGCAATAAGTACTGTTATGCCCGAAAGTGAAATGGCTCCCCCGCGAGATGCGATATTCGCATAAGGCGCATCAGCCTGGGAGTAAGCAACTCTTGCCCACCCAAAACCACCAAATGGAAATCTATTTCGAATTTCTTCAAGCACCACAAAGATCAATGGATACGCAGCTATCCCCCATCGGCCTACTAGCGCTAGTGGCAGATACAGCGAAGAAAGTCCCACGGATAAAATGATCCATGGCGTTGAACCAACGTATGTGCTCGTCCAATGTAACAAAACTGAATTGAAAGTGAATGCGAAAATGAAGGTTGATAACAGTTTTCGATCGGTTCTATCTATCGCGTACATATGCACTGTCAAGGCGATAGGAGCTAGCCACCACTTACCTATTGGTTCAAATGCCCCGCTTAACAACATACCTGCCAGGCTTGAGAGAAGTAGATTTACCAACGAACTTTTACCAACCTAGCGCGCTGATCAATCGATCAACACTTGCACCCAATGCATATTGTTCTTTGAATTGATAAATCTGTGAGAGATCCTGGGGGGCTTTGGGAATCGAGAGATCAACCTTCGGTAATGGAGCATCACGCGCAACTCTGACTAACTTTGGTGCGATCTTCAAATAATCAGCGCCCGCAATTATCTTCTTAGCAAGGGCCGGAGGCAAAGATTCGTGTGCAGCGTGTGCAGCAGCTAATGCATCTTCGACGGTAGCAAAGTGGTTTGCAATAACGGCCGCCCCCTTTTCGCCTATCCCCTTGACGCCAGGCAACCCATCAGATGGATCCCCACGAAACATGGCGAAAAGGTCATAGCGATCACCAGGAATTAAATATTTATCGGCCACATATTTAATATCAACTAGATCATGCTGTGAAATTCCTTTAGCAAGATAGACAACTTTGATATCCCGTTTGTCATCAACCATCTGAAATAGATCACGATCACCGGTAACAATTCTTATGGGTCCTTTTTCAATCTCTGCATACGTTGCCATTACATCGTCGGCCTCGTAATCATCCACGCCAACAACAGGTATTCCGAATAAATCGAGCAGATCAAGCAGAATTGGAATTTGTGGAGTGAGCGTTTCCGGCTCTTCTTCTTCCTCGCTGTCTTCTTCTAGACGGTTAGCTTTGTATTCTGGAAATATGTCCACTCTCCAACTTGGACGCCAATCACCATCGAGGCAAGCAACTAAGCGATTTGGTTTGTAAACATTCATTAGCCGGGCTGTCATATCAATATAGCCACGAATTGCGTTAACTAAAGTTCCATCTGGGGCCAACAATGTGTCTGGCATTCCGTAGTACGCGCGGTACCAAAGCGATGCACTATCTAAAAGCATCAATGTCATATTTCCCCCATTAAATAAGCAACCACACCGCGATCGATACGCTTGACCGCATCCTTACAGATGGGTCGCAACTTATCGCTTGCCCCTGCAATTTGATTGAGTAGATCGATTAATTGCTTAGTAGATCGAACAAAATCGCCAACAGACATATCAGAACCTTTAAGGACGCTGTTAAGTGAATTGCCACTCGCCCATTTGTAAGAGATGAAGCAAAACCCGGCATCAGGTTCGCGTTGAGTTTTGACACCAAAGTTACTTTCGATCTCTTCGAGTGCGGCCCACAAAGAAATTATCTCGGTGATAGTTGATTGAACTTTTTGGCTTGGCATCTTAGGCGCCAAATTTTCGGCAGAGCGTGACTCAAAAATCACGCATGAAACAACCGATAACAGTTCGGTGGCATTTAATTCATCGAATAATCCTCTGCGAATTGATTCAGTTAAGAGCAGATCGGATTCAGCGTAGATCTTGGTAAGAATCTTGCCTTGAACTGTTGGCTTTTCTCCCTGAATGTAATCAAGATGATCTAAAACTCGACAAATTTGGTCAAAGGTTTTCGCAATCACATGGGTACGACTTTCAACTCGTGTCGTTAGTCCTTCATTTTCTCGTGTAAGCCGACCCGCACGCTCTGCCAATCGCGCGTGATCTTCTCGCTCGGCGCATCCATGTGAAGGATGGTTTTTCATGGCCTTGCGCAAATCAGCTAGCTCACCTTCCATATGTCCGCGTTGTCTGTTATCAAAAGTTTTGCGTTGATCCCGCCGGCTTAGCAATACTTCTACTTCTTTAATCGAACGACGCAATCGTGCATATTCAGCGAAATCGCCAAGATGACATTGAGACTCTCGAATCAGTTCTTCAATTGCAGATTCATTTTTCCGAACCTGTCTTGTAAGACCCACGACAGCTCGGTCCGCCTGGAACTGGGCAAAAGATGATTCCAAAGATCGTCGGGCGCGTTCGCGACCGAACTGTGCAATCAAATTTATTGACATGTTGTAGGAGGGTGAAAAAGAGGAACGAAGTGGATATGTTCTCGTAGATGCCAAACCAGCGGCAGATGCTGAATCAACAGTTGGGGACCATTGGATGACCGCATTTCCTTCAATATCGATGCCACGTCGGCCGGCACGACCCGTAAGTTGCGTGTACTCCCCCGGAGTTATTGGAACATGTGCTTCGCCATTGAATTTAATTAGTTTTTCCAAAACAACGGTGCGCGCTGGCATATTTATGCCAAGAGCTAAAGTTTCAGTGGCGAAAACCGCCTTTACTAAACCACGTTGAAATAGATCCTCGACCGCTCCTTTAAAGCTTGGTAATAAACCAGCATGGTGGGCGGCTATTCCGCGTTCGAGCGCGCCGAGCCATTCCTTGAAGTTAAGAACTTCCAAATCTTCTTCGGCAATGTGTTGTGTGTACCGAAGAGCAGTTCGTTTGATTTCTTCTCGCTCTTCCGGTGAGGTTAGGCGCAACCCAGCCTGCAAGCATTGCTTCACCGCTGCATCGCAACCAATGCGAGAAAAAATGAATGTGATTGCCGGTAAAAGCGCTTCACCTTGCAGTTTTTCAATAATGTCAGCTCGTGACATCCGATCACTCGGTTCGGCGAAACGTCCTCTTCGATTTCTCCCAAGTGATGCGCGTCTGGTCATTTCGCGTTCTCGATTCAGGACTTCGGGGTTAACTCGTCCGGGAGCATCGAAAAGATCTAGTAGGCGGCTACCAATTAACACATGTTGGAACAGTGGAATTGGACGAATTTCGCTAACGATAACTTCGGTTTCTCCACGAACTTCACCAAGCCATTCACCGAATTCCTCAGCATTAGAAACAGTGGCTGAAAGCGAAATTACCTGAACACTTTCCATGAGATGAATGAGTACTTCTTCCCAAACAGCTCCACGAAACTTATCGGCTAGGTAATGCACCTCATCCATTACAACACAGCCTAGATTTGTCAGAGTGTTAGATCCGGCATATAACATATTGCGCAGAACTTCGGTAGTCATTACTAGAATTTCAGCTTCGCCATTGATGCTGGTATCGCCGGTTAAAAGACCAACTCGATCTTCGCCGAACTTTGCTACAAATTCGGAGTATTTTTGATTCGACAAGGCTTTTATCGGAGTCGTATAAAAACATTTTTTTCCTGCCTGCAGCGCATAGTAAGCAGCGAATTCACCAACAACTGTTTTTCCCGCACCGGTAGGTGCGGCGACTAGGACACCTTTACCGTCTTCAACAGCATGACAGGCGGCTATCTGAAATGGATCAAATTCAAACTCAAAGGTCAACAAGAAATCAGTTGTAATTGGATGTTGACCTCGCAATTTAGCGGCCGCGTAGCGTTCGGCAGGTGTAGTCATGCGACCCACGTTTGTACTGCGTCGCGGATACATTCAGCCGATACCGGCAACTGACCGATGCGTTCTCCATCTGAATATGCGATTGCCTTAGATTCAATACGCACGGATTTGCTCCGCACGATTTCCACCGCAGGGTGGGATATATGCGTTCCAGCAAACACTCGAGGAAAGACCTTTACGAACTCTAACTTTGAAATTGGATGCAAGACCATCACGTCGAACAACCCATCCTTGATGCTCGCATTGGGACAAACAAGCATTCCTCCCCCGTAAGAACGACCATTTGAGACAGCTATCAACATCGCTTCGGTTGAAATCGTTCGGTCGTCCAAGGTGATTTCATAATGTCGAGGTCTAAAACGAGGTAGTTCAATTGCGATTGCAGCGTTGTACTTCATGGGACCCTTCGGCCAATTCATCGTATTCGCTTTTTCATTGACAATTGAATCAAAACCCGTAGATAAAATGGCACCAAACCATTCACCGTCAACAAGACCTAAATCTATTGATGAAGGCGTAACTGAAATAACAGCGCTTAATTGTTCATCAATTTGATCTAAGCTCCACCCCAGAGTTCTTACGAAATCATTACCAGTTCCTGCAGGAATTACTGTGAATGGAATTTGAGCTGGAACGACTACTTGCAAAATAATATGTAATAAGCCGTCGCCCCCAACGGCAATGACACCATCGCAATTCGGATTCTTGGTAAGAAAAGTTCGCAGGTGATCAGCTAATGCAATCGAAGAATTTCCGGTAACTATTGTGAAATCGATTCTTCGCTGATTCAAGAAACCCGCAACATAGGTCCCTACGGTTGAGCCTCGACCCTGTCCAGCAACAGGATTAATTACCAACGCCCACATGCGAGGACCCTATCGGCTAATCCTCGATAGATGTTGGAGACTCAATACTTGAGACACCGGTTTGAATACTTTCAGCCTTTTTATCTCGACGTTTATCTACTAATAGGGCTATTCCACCAGCTAAGAAGTACAGCATGATCAATGGCACGGCTAACAACATCATCGTGAATGGATCTGCCGTTGGTGTGAATGCCGCTGTAAACAAAACTATAGAAAATACCCAACCGCGCCATGGTTTCAAAATTGTCTGTCCTCGTAAGAAACCGATCAAATTGAATGTAATCAAGAAAATAGGTAACTCAAATGCAAGTCCAAACAACAAAATAATTCGCATCACAAAATCTAAATAGTCATCAAACCTAACTAAGTTGTTGAGTGCGTTTGGCGTGAAACCGAAAAGAACTTTGATTGCGACAGGTAAAACCAAATAACCTAAGGTCGCACCGATTGCGAAAAATGGAGTAGCAGCAGCAATGAAGAAGATCGTGTTCCGTTTTTCTTTTCTATGTAATCCAGGTGCGATAAATGCCCACAATTGGTAGAGCCAGAAAGGCGCAGAGAGAATCACTCCAGAAAGTAGAGCGACTTTGATCTGCAAATTTAGCGGGCCAAGTACACCGTTGATGTACAACGAGCCACAGCTGGCGGAACCAGCGGCTTGGGCAGCTTTGAGATCGCACACTGGCTGCGCCAACGTTGTAATGATCGTGTTGTAGAAATACCAACCAAAACCAGAAGCGAGGAAAATCGCGACAGATGCGCGAAAAACCCTTTTACGAAGTTCTCGTAAGTGATCTAGTAACGGCATCCGCGCGTCTTGAGTAGACGCCATGGAGTTACTTCTCTGTGGTGTCTTCTTCGTTGGCTTTCTTCTCTTCTGCAGTCATTTCCTTCATTTCGCTCTTGAAAATTCTCATTGAGCGGCCGAGGGAACGTGCAGAATCAGGAAGGCGCTTTGCACCAAACAAAACGAGGACAACAATGAGAAGAATCAAAATATGACTTGGCTCGCGTAGAAACATCCTTCAAACTCCCTGCAGATTGGTTGGGCTAACGGGGTTAGATTACCCCAGCACCTTGGCAATTGGTAGGCGGGGTTACTCAGCTTTGTAACGATCAAGCAACAGTTGAGCGCTTTGAGCCACTTCGGCTCGGATATCCAATGGCGAAATCAGAGATACGGCACGACCCGAGGCCATCACAGATCGTTCGATCCACTGACGAGAGTACGAGGAAAGTTCTATCGTTTCACCAACATGAACATTTGAGACAGCAAAACGCTCTGTCATATCACGTGAAGAGTGCATGACTGTGATCGAAAATGACACTTTTGTATTCTCTCGATTGCGACTTTCTACAACCGGTTCAATGTCAATGGGTTGGGCTTCAAGGATTCGATCTACGCGAAATTCACGGGAATCCTGCGCCGTGCAGCAGTACCCCCGAAGATATTGGTGATTATCAATTGTTACTAATTCGTACGGAATGACATCTCGAACCGATACTTGATCCTTGTACATTGAATGATATTTGATTACGAGCCCACCATTTGCATGAATTGCATTTGCGATACTTGAGGCAACTGTCCCTGATGAGGATGGAACTGCCGACAATTTAATCGGGACACCTAGGACTTGGGTCAGCTGCATTTTTAGAGAATCTATTGCAGTCAACAAATCCTGCCGATGATCCGGAAGCGAAGAAGCGATTAGGTCAAGCCCAAGTAGCAATGCAACGCCCTCTTGAAAGGTGATACTTCTTGGTTTGGATAATGTTGCAGCATTTCTAATGCTGACAAAGCCTGACTCGAATTCGAGATCCATCAATTCAAGCGGGGTGTACCCCGGTAAACCGCACATCCACAGAGTCGTCAAGTCGGCGCTCATTTGTGCTTGCGAAACTTCAAAATGCTTAGCTAACTCTTTCAATGCTATTCCCTGATGAGTATTGAGATATGGGACCAAGTCCAACAACCGAGCAGTTCGCAAGAGTGGGGCAGAAATATTCTTACTCATGATTTCTTACCAAAGCTTCTAATTCTCTTATTACATTCTGTTTAAGTTCGGACGGTTCTTGGACGAAGACATCTTCTCCATGCCACAATATTTGAGCGGTCATCGATTCCATGGAAAAAAGTGGAATTTTTATTTGTTCCCACTCCCCTAGATCTTTGACAACTGTTCCCATAGTCCTGAGCAAATGGGCTTTACCTTTTCGGATATCGATTATCGCGAAATGACGTGTTGTTGTGCCATCCGTTTGATCAAATTCAAATGCAACCGGGAATTCAAAGTGTTGATCGTTTTTGCGCATTTGAATCGAACTTCCAACTCGATCCAATCTAAAGGTACGAACCTCCTGTACTTCTTGATCAACTCCAGAGAGATACCAATATCCAGCTTTAGTGGACAATGCGATTGGAATAATTGTTCTGGGCTCAACGTTTAAATCGGTAGAAATGTAATCAAAAGACAAATAATTCGTACTTGCGATCGCTTCAGTGATCATATCTAAGTCCTCGGAACTATTGGACAACTTGGGCGATAAACCTGGAATATCTATCGGGTCGGCGGGAACGCCAAATGCACTTAGCTTCAAAATCGCACTTTGTGCTGCATCTGCTAACGCTGCACCCTGCCACGCTTCGGCAGCCAGTGAAAGTAGTGAAATTTGAGTTGGTGTTATTTCTCCAAGATCCAATTGATAGTTTTCAGACCTTATTCTGTAACCAGATTCATCACTGAAGAGTGGATCGAAACTTCCAACATCGATAGTAATTCCCAAACTTCGTAGATCATCTTTATCTCGCTCAAACATTCGTTCTTTTGTATCCGCGCTGCCTTCGTAGCCGTCAACAGTTCTAAATATTTCTGATTTTGTCAGGTACCTCTTTGTTGCTAATAGAGCGATCGTTAGATTGATTAATCGTTCAATCTTCCGAGACACCGTAGGCACCTTTCGCCGGACGTCGACGACGAGCAAGCACCTCAACTCCCGGTGCCATGCGACGACTTTGAATGAGAAAACCTGTATGTCCGATCATTCTTTGCTGTGGTCGAACCGCCAAGCCTTCGTGATGCCAACCTCTGACAAGAGTTTCGGAGCTTTCTGGTTCAGTAAAGCGACCATCTTCTTTGAGCGCCTCTGCGGTTGCGGACAATTGAGTGGTTGTTGCGACATAGGCCAAGAAAACTCCACCAGGACGTAATGCTTTGGCGGCGGTATCAACGCATTCCCATGGCGCGAGCATGTCTAGAACAACACGATCAAATTCGGAATCAAAACTTTGATCTTGTAAATCACCGACTACTAAACTCCAATTTTCGGGTGCTCCTTCGAAGTACGCATCAACATTACTGCGAGCATTGTCAGCGAAATCTGCCCGTCGTTCCACCGAATGTACTTTTCCTGTAGGACCTGTTGCTCGAAGCAACGACATTGTCAGCGCTCCGCTTCCGACACCTGCTTCCAGAACTCGTGCGCCTGGATAAATATCAGCTACTCCAATAATCATTGCCGCATCTTTTGGGTAAACGATTGTTGCACCGCGCGGCATTGTTAAAACGTAATCAGCCAGCAGGGGCTTGAATGCAGTGAACTTCAATCCTGCCGTTGTGCTGACAACTGAACCTTCGGGCATTCCAATCAAATCATCGTGAGTAATCCAACCCTTGTGCGTGTGCCACTCTTTTCCGGGCGTGATGGTAAAGCTGTATAGCTTGCCCTTTGGATCGGTCAATTGAATGCGGTCGCCGGCTCCGAAATACCCAAGGTTAGACACGGGAGCATCTTAGGCGAATTTAATACGGCAAGTACGAGTATCTTCAGCCAGGTGAGTAACGAACAGTCTTTGCGGCTATCGCCAAGTGCGGTCAGTGAGTATGAAAACTGCCCACAGCAATACAAATACCGCAAGATCGACAAGTTGCCAGAACCTCCTTCCTTGGATGCCGAACGAGGAACATTGGTACACACAGTTTTACAGGATCTCTTTGAGATTCCAGCGGCTGGTCGAACCGTTGAATCTGCTGTTGAACTTCTTCCTTCGCGCTGGAGTGCGCAGTTGGCGGACAAGCCAGCGCTGCTTGAAATGGTTACTAACGAGAAGGAATGGCTTGACCGCGCATCGGCACTTTTGACTACCTATTTCTCATTGGAAAATCCGACAACCTTTGAAGCGACACATCGGGAAATGCACTTAGAGAACGATTTTGATTCAAACATCTATTTGCATGGTTACGTTGATCGCTTAGATATCGCACCAACTGGTGAAGTTCGAATAGTTGATTACAAGACTGGAAAAGCACCTAAACCCGGATGGGAGGAGAAAGCACTCTTTCAACTTCGCGTATATGCGCTTCTGTATTGGAAAAATAATGGTGTGCTCCCCCGACTTTTGCAATTGATCTATTTGGGTGATGGAAAGCTTGTTAAAAGTAACCCAACAATCTCCGAATTGGAGTCAACTGAAAAGGTTCTGCGCCGCGTAGCAAAGGATATTTTCATCTCGATTGAAAAAGATTATTGGCCACCGAAGCCTTCACGTCTTTGCGATTGGTGCTATTTCAAAAATATATGTCCAGCTCACACTAACTAAATAACACTTGCAAAATCCTTCTTTAGATCCTTTAATTTCGAATAGGACAACTGTTCTAGCGATTTGATAATGCGAACTCGCTTGGACTCTTCGACTGTAACAAGATGCGGGACACCGATCAAGTAAGCCCCGCTCGCAACAGCTGCGTTCATACCGGTTAACGAGTCTTCGAAGATCAGGCAATTGGAGATATGTGACCCACTCAACGATGCAGCCTTTAGATATCCTTCGGGATCTGGCTTCGTTTGTGTGACATCGTCTGCACTGATTGAAAATGGAAAAAGATCGTGGCCCAAGTTATCTAGGACAGCGTCAACAATATTTCTAGGACTGGCAGAAACTAAGGCGGTCTTAACTCCGTGCGACTGGAGTTCTCTGACTAACTCGATAGCTCCCGGCATAGTCGGAGTATTGCCACGCATTCTTGCAACCTGCGTATCGATCAGGGCTTGAGTGAAATATTGGGGAGATTGTTGCTGGGCACACTTATCAAACATGTATTGGCCCACTTTAGAAAGTGGTCCGCCAAGACAAGCGATCTGATCAACTTCTAGCCAGGTATATCCAAAGGGCTTAGTAACTTCGACTTCGGATAAAAACCATTCCGGTTCAGAATCAACCATGAGGCCATCCATATCAAAGAAAACTGCTTCGAAAAATTCACTCATTTGCTGTACTAATTAGCGTTAAAGTATTTTGCTTCAGGATGATGAACAATGATTGCAGAAGTCGATTGCTCCGGGTGAAGTTGGAACTCCTCGGAAAGCTCAACACCTATCCGCGCAGGTTCTAACAATTCGCACAACTGGACTTGCTGTTCCAAATCCGGACACGCTGGATAACCAAATGAGTACCGAGAGCCTCGATAACCCTGATCCAAAATTCCTTGCAGATCGGCAGAATCTTCAGATTTAACCTGTAGTTCCTCTCTCATTCGCGCGTGCCAATGTTCAGCAAGGGCCTCAGTTAACTGAACTGAGAGGCCGTGAAGCTCCAAGTACTCACGGTAGTTGTTGGCTGCAAACAATTTCGCTGCCGCTTCGCTGACGGTTGAACCCATGGTGACTACATGGAATGCGACCACATCTGTCTTTCTTGACTCTTTAGATGCAAAGAAATCACTGATACAAAGACGACGATCACGACTTTGACGTGGGAATGAAAAGCGAAGACGCTCTTTGCCTTTGTCTGGCCCTTCATGATGCAGAATTACTAAATCATTTCCTTCGCTATAGCATGGGAAATAACCGTATACGACTGCCGCGTTTAACCAACCATTTGCTTGAACTTGATTGAGCAGTGCACGTAAACGAGGGCGACCTTCTTGCTCAACAATAGTTTCGTATTCGCCACGGTTTCCCTTAAGTCCCCACTGCCCTACAAAGAGTGCGCGTTCATCGAGCATCCCGGCATAGTCTGAAAGCTGAATTCCCTTGATCACACGTGAACCGAAAAATGGTGGATTCGGAATTGAATTATCTGAAGCAACATCACTTCGACGTGTATCGACAGGTGCTTCTTCAACCTTGGTTCGCGTATTAGCCACACGACGCTCTCGCAGTGGAGGCAACGCCGCACCCTCTTCCCCGCGTTTTACCGCCATGATTGAATCCATCAAACGTAATCCTTCGAATGCATCTCGGGCATAACGCACTTCACCCGGAAACATCGATGCCAGATCTTGTTCAACATAAGCTCGAGTTAACGCTGCTCCACCTAAAACTATTGGCCAGCGCTGGTCTAATCCGCGTGCTGTTAACTCTTGCAAATTTTCCTTCATGATTACAGTCGACTTAACAAGCAAACCACTCATACCTATTGCGTCAGCATTACTGTCGGTTGCACCATCAATAATCTGATTAATCGTCTGCTTGATTCCAATGTTTACAACGCGATATCCGTTGTTGGTCAAAATAATATCCACCAAATTCTTGCCGATGTCATGGACATCTCCGCGGACCGTTGCAAGCAACATTGTTCCGCGACCTTCATCCCCTGATTTCTCCATAAATGGTTCAAGCAGAGCAACGGCAGTTTTCATAACTTCGGCACTTTGCAAAACGAACGGTAGCTGCATCTCGCCCTTACCAAATAGCTCTCCAACAACCTTCATGCCTTCGAGTAAATGAGAGTTGATGATCTCTAGCGGCGGCATACCTTCAGCCATTGCAGATTTCAGATCATCTTCTAGGCCGACCTTTTCGCCATCGATGATTCGACGTTGCAAACGATCGAACAACGGCAAGGCGGCCAACGCCTCAGCACGAGCGTTTTTACTAGTTGCTAGCTCAACTCCATCAAACATTTGCAAGAATTCCTGCAAAGGATCGTAGGTGCACTCGTCGCCATCGAAAACTCTGCGGTCATACACAAGATCTAGTGCGACCTGCTTTTGTCGCTCATCTATTCGTGCCATGGGAGTAATTTTTGATGGATGAACAATTGCCGAATCAAGTCCTGCCTGTACACATTCATGCAAGAAAACAGAGTTGAGAACTACTCGAGCGGCTGGATTTAAACCAAATGAAACATTACTTACCCCAAGAGTCGTTTGCACCTCAGGGAATTCAAGTTTGAGTCTCTTAATGGCTTCAATAGTCTCTATTCCATCCTTGCGAGTCTCTTCTTGTCCAGTAGCGATTGGAAAGGTCAGGCAATCAATCAAAATATCGCCAATGTTCATTCCCCAGTTGTCGTGCAGGTCATGAATCAAGCGACGCGCAATTCGCAATTTCCATTCAGAATCACGAGCTTGTCCTTCTTCATCAATAGTTAGCGCAACCACACTTGCGCCGTGTTCGACAACCAGCGGCATGATTTTGGCAAATCTAGAAGTTGGACCATCTCCATCTTCATAGTTAACGGAGTTAATTACGCAACGACCACCGAGATGTTCAAGTCCTGCCTTTAGAACGGCAGGTTCAGTAGAATCTAAAACGATTGGCAATGTGCTTGATGTTGCAAAGCGCGAAGCCAGTTGACTCATATCCGCTGCGCCATCTCGACCGACATAATCAACAGATAAATCCAACATGTGCGCACCATCTCGGATTTGATCGCGTGCGATCTCCACGCACTTTTCCCAGTCTTCGGCTAGCAATGCGTCGCGAAAAGCGCGTGAGCCATTTGCGTTTGTGCGCTCTCCAATCGCCAAATATGTTTGATCTTGTCTAAATGGGACATACTGATACAAAGATGAAGCACCTGGATCAAGTGAAGGTGAGCGTTGACTGATCTTTCTATTACTGAGCTTTGCGACAACCGACGCTAAATGAGCCGGAGTTGTTCCACAGCATCCCCCAACGAGTGAAATTCCATAGTCAGTTACAAAGCCATCCAACGCGGTTGCAAGTTCATTTGGATTTAGTGGATAGGTAGCACCATTTGGCCCAAGTTGTGGCAAACCTGCATTCGGCATAACTGAGATTGCGACCTTCGCATTTTTGCTCAAGTAGCGAAGATGTTCTGACATTTCGGCAGGTCCTGTTGCACAGTTCAAACCGATTAAATCAATGCCCATCGGTTCTAGCGCATTTAGCGCTGCGCCAATTTCCGAGCCCATCAACATTGTGCCTGTCGTTTCGACTGTTACTTGTGCGATCAAAACGATGTCGTTGTTAGACTCGCTGATCGCTTGGCGACATCCATTGACGGCGGCTTTTACTTGCAAAAGATCTTGTGAAGTTTCAACAAGTAGTGCATCACACCCGGCGTCAGCTAATCCTTTTGCAGCCGTGTAGTAAGCGATTCTGAGGTTGTCATATGTTGTATGACCAAGACTAGGTAGCTTCGTACCTGGTCCTAATGAGCCTAAAACAAAGCGAGGCTTGTCAGGTGTAGAAAAGGCATCTGCAGCTTCACGAGCAATTTTTCCACCTGCAAAAGCCAGCTCATAGATTCGGTCTTCGATTCCGTAATCAGCCAAGTTGGACCAGTTCGCACCAAAGGTATTTGTCTCAATTGCATCAACACCTGCTGCAAGATATTCGTCGTGAACCGAACGAACAATGTCAGGACGACTTACATTGAGAATCTCGTTGCAACCCTCGTGATTTTGGAAGTCGTCGAGCGATGGATTAGCCGCCTGGAGCATGGTGCCCATCGCGCCATCGGCGATTACCACCCGTTCAGAAAGGGTACGCCGCAGCAAACCATCAGCTTTATTCGGCGTGTTCATCTGCCCAAGGTTACCGTAAGGTTGCTTTCGTGGAGATTCATCACATACCGATACTGCGCGATCCAGTTATGGTCGTAGCGTTTAGTGGTTGGAACGATGCTGCAGAGGGCGCATCGGGTGCTTTAGAACACTTACTAGCTGCCTGGTCCGAGAAAGATGACGATGTCGTGCCACAACTTATTGCCGATGTGGATGCTGAAGAATTCTATGATTTTCAAGTCAATCGACCACAGGTTTCAATTGATGATTCATCTATACGAAGCATCACCTGGCCTGGTACGCAAGTCTTTGGATTAGCAATTCCTACAATGCAGCGAGACTTAGTAATTGTTACCGGTGTCGAACCATCAATGCGTTGGAAAAGATTTACCTCAGATCTTCTAGATTTGGCCGATGATCTAGAAGTTTCCTTAGTGATAACTCTGGGTTCGCTCTTAGCCGACTCTCCTCACACTCGCCCGATCACAGTTACGGGAACTGGTGCACATCCAAACATCGCCGATCGATTGGGTGTATCGGTCTCAAAATATGAGGGTCCAACAGGGATCCTCGGAATAATTCAAGATGGTTGTTTGCGTCGCGGGATAGACGCTATTTCACTATGGGCAGCTGTACCTCATTACGCGTCTAATTCACCATCACCCAAAGCTTCGTTAGCTCTGATCAACTCCTTGGAAGATTTTCTGGATATCTCTATTCCGTTGGGCTCATTGCAAATTGAATCCGACGAGTGGGAGAAATCAGTTGATCAGTTAGCCGCAGAAGATACCGATGTAGCCGACTACGTTAAAGCCTTGGAAGAAAGTAAGGATGCAGCAGAGCTGCCCGATGTTTCAGGAGATTTGATTGCAAAAGAGTTTGAAAGATATTTACGCCGACAAAGCGAAGATTAAATCTGCAAACCTAGTAATGCATCCAAGACGACCATAAGAGATTCAGAATCGCCTCCTGTATCACCCGCGCGTGTTCGACCGATCCAAACATTCAAAGCAGCTATTACCGCTGGTGTGTCTAAATCATCAGATAACAAAGTAACGATTTGTTCAATCAGATCTTTAGTAGGTGCAACTTCGGGTAGAGCCAAACAAGAGCGCAAGTTGGCCAAATCAAGCTCTGCTTCAACCAGAAGCAGATCAGTCCACATTCGATCAGCACGATAATGATTCTTCATCAGTGCCCATCGAATCGCCATTGGATCTCGCCCTGCTGCGACTAATTTCGAAACAAAGACCAAATTTCCCTTGCTCTTGCTCATCTTCTCGCCGTCTAGTCCAATCATTCCGGCGTGAACATATGTACTAGCTAGTGGCTTTCCTGAAAGAACTTGTGCCTGTGCTGCACACATTTCGTGGTGTGGGAAAATCAAATCAGAACCACCACCTTGAATATCAATCAAAGAGTCCTCGGTTGATGAAGGTTTCAGATACTCAATTGCAATAGCAGTACATTCAATGTGCCATCCTGGTCGACCAACTCCAAAAGCTGAAGGCCAACCGGGTTCATTGGGGCGTTGGGACATCCACACTAAGCAATCGAGCGGATCCTTTTTGCCAACACGAGTTGGATCTCCCCCACGTTCTGCAAATATTTTCATCATGGTTGCCTGAGATAGATGAGACCGCTCACCAAAATGCGTGTCCGAATGAACTCTGAAGTAAAGGTCCTGATCAACAGGATAAATGCTGTCCCGTGCAGAAAGTTTTTCTATCGCCGCAGTTACAAGTGGAATTGCATCAACAGCGCCTATGTAGTGTGCAGGTGGAATCACTCGAAGATTAATCATGTCGCCTCGGAAGAGGTGGATTTGCTGGTGCGCCAAATCAGTCCAGTCAACTCCATCGCGATGTGCACGTTCCAATAATGGATCATCAATGTCGGTAATGTTTTGCACATAACGTACTTCAGAGCCACCCGCACGTAAATATCTGTTTATCAAATCGAAGGTTAAATATGTTGCGGCATGACCAAGATGAGTTGCATCGTATGGTGTTATTCCACAAACATACATTCGGTACAAAGGTTTTCGTTCTAGAGTTTCTTTTTCACCGGACTGTGAATTTGTAAGCGTAAGAGTAGGAAGAGTGATCGAGGTATCGATTACTGGGATTTCAACATCGTTCCACGATTTCATGTCGTTATCGTAATCCCAAAATCAAAAGGCAGGCCACGGAACCGCAGG
>Ga0209085_1000533_pt1 | contig 27536 bp, 33 predicted proteins | sample C_131016_EF_Meta_FD_187310 | JGI IMG/M metagenome (GOLD analysis project Ga0209085, IMG submission 187310) | Freshwater microbial communities from Lake Croche, Canada to study carbon cycling - C_131016_EF_MetaG (SPAdes) (version 2) | ecosystem: Environmental > Aquatic > Freshwater > Lake...
GAAATTCTGAGTGGGGTATTTCATATTTTGGAACATTTAGAACATTTATTGGTCCACTTGGTAGAGATAATCCAAGTTTTTGAGTATTTACAATAGGTTGAAATTCTGAGTGGGGTATTTCATATTTTGGAACATTTAGAACATGTATTGATCCTTCTGGAGGGGTTATACCAATTTTAGGTGGTTCTGTAATCGTTTTCTCAGGTTCTGGTTCTACTATAATACGTGTTTCATACTTTGGTAGGTCTGAAACGCTAAATTTTTTATTTGAGCGTAACACTTCGATTGGTACTTGTTTTTCTACCTCTATCTTTTGATGAAACTTTGGTAACTGTGAGACACTAAATGGACTCTGTGGCTTTCCGATCTCTACCTTTGGTACTACCTTTGCTACTACGGGTTTTACCTGTACCTTTGCTACTACCGTTGGTACTACCTTTGCTACTACGGGTTTTACCTGTACCTTTGGCTGTTGATCCGATATTACTTGTGATAAACGAAATGCCTTTGGCACTTCCTTTGGTTGAGCCTTTACTACCTGTGGAGTGCTAACTGGTTTTACTATGTCTACCCTTGGTTGAGCCTTTACTAAGTGTGAAGTGCTAAATGGTTTTACTGTGTTTACCTTTGGTTGAGCGTTTACTACCTGTGGAGTGCTAACGGGTTTTACTGTGTTTACCTTTGGTTGAGCCTTTACTAAGTGTGAAGTGCTAAATGGTTTTACTGTGTTTACCTTTGGTTGAGCGTTTACTACCTGTGGAGTGCTAACTGGTTTTACTATGTCTACCCTTGGTTGAGCCTTTACTAAGTATGAAGTGCTAAATGGTTTTACTGTGTTTACCTTTGGCACTTCGTTTGGTACATGTACCTTTGCTTGGACGATTACCGAAGGTGGTTTTGGTGAGATTTCAATATAATCTTCGTATTCAATAATCCTACGAGACATCCTTAATTTTACACCATATCTTTATTTGATAAAATCATCTTTGCGTTCGCTAAAATACTCGTAAAGCTTAGCATTATACGTTGGATCGGTTAATTCAAATACTCCATCTTTATTTTTAACAAGTATGTCGTTAATATCAGTAATATCGTGAAAAATTTCATTTCTTGTAACATATTGTCTCTTGTTAAGATCTCCATGAAACATGTGATATATTTTCACAGGTAAATATGTTATTGTTGGTTCCCCGATATTTTCAGCCCACCTATCTATACTGGATTGGTAAAACGATAGATTTTGGCTTCCGCTATAACTTTTACCAAATAGTCTATAGCTAAATAATATATCGCCAGATCCTATAATAGCCTCATCAATAAAGCCCGCTTGATTATACCATTTTCTGGTAAATCCCCAACCGAATCCAGTATGATACATTATACTATTTTCAGGATTCCATATTAGAATATCTTTATCCGGAGATTTTACATAACTATATGCAACCTTTTTTTCTTTTTTGTAGGTTATGTCTAACCAAATTGCCGTTTCAAAGCACTGACATATATCATTTGTCTCAAGTACTTCAGATAATAAATTATACCAGTTAGGCTCGTCAAAAATGATATCTGAATCCATTAACAGAAGTTTAGTATACTGTTTAGGAATCTTGGTTTCCAGAATTCGAAATAAGTTTTCTTTTAAAAAGAAATATGATGATCCGTAGACGTGAATTGCATCCTGAATAGTTGGTTTACTACCAATAATTACATATTCTATTGTGAAGAAAGGTATTCCTGCTAACTTCATCTTTTCAACTGTATACAAATAATTCATAATGATTCTGGATGATCCTGTATAATTAAATAACGCAAATCCAACAGCAATATCATCTTTCACTGGTGGGTTGTATTTAATATTTGCTATAAGAGACTGCTCCATTTTATTGATAGTATATAAACAAATGCCATCTAAAACTCTTAGGGTTGGTTCACGCAGACAGGTATATAACGGTTCAGCAGAGAAGACGCCCGGCGGACTAACAAAAACAGATTTGATCAAGAACAAACATGGTCGTATTGTTTCATCAAAGAAGCATCATACCATGCGTAGAAAAACGGATTAATAGCCCTATAAAGAATTCTAATTTTAAAGAGAACATGGCCGCCATGTGCGCTCCGGGCGACTTCTCCTTTCTCAAGAAGGAAGGCGACGATACCGACGTCATGTTGAAGGACATGTACGACGCGGTCAGCGTGAGCGAGAACTGGGACAACCTGAAGAGGTTCGTGCCCGGTGACGGCGGTTTTATGTTCAGCGAGAAGCCCGAGTGGTTCTCTCGGATTGACAAGGCCGTCAAGTACGGCGGCCACAGCGGCTCGTCACATGGGTGGACGATGCGCTGCATTGACTATATTGCCAAGCACGGCTGGGACAACTTTGTTTTGAAGATGTCCAACCCCGACGGCGAAACCCAGAAGCGGCTCCGTATCGCAGAGCTGCCATACTCGATCATCGAGAAGACCTCGCAGCTCAACGCTGCGCGTCTGCGGCTTTCCAACATCAACCCAATTGTGTCGTGGCCTGCAGAGGACCGCCTGCGTTCGCAGGTGGTATATCTCGAGCGAGAGCTTGAACAGCTCGAGCGCGAGCTGGACAGCCTCAGCAACTAATATGCCTTCGGGCACAAATTTTTAACTTAAACGCACCAACAGAAAGAATAGAAATGTTCACTGTTGAAGCGAAGACGGTTCAGACAGGAGCTGTTCGCACGCTGATCGAGGCTCTTCGGTCTATCCTTGTTGAGATGTCCTTGCTTTTTGATAAGGATGGCATTCGCATGGTAGCGATGGATAACACTCGTACCGTCCTTGTCCATCTTCGTCTACATGCTGATAAATTTGAGAAGTATTCATACAACCACAACACGCCTAAGTTTGTGATCGGTGTAAACACTGATCATCTGTATCGCATCGTTCGTACGGCTACCAATGATGACACTCTGTCATTTTACGTTGACAAGGATGACCCGAACTCTCTTGGTATTCTCATGGAGAATGGTGAGAAGAAGCAAGTCCACAAGTACAAGTTGAACTTGCTTGATCGCGATGAGCCCGACCTTCAGCTGCCTGACACTGAGTTTAGCACTCGTATTACTATGCCTTCGCTGGACTTTCAGAAGATTTGCCGGGATATGACACTTCTTTCAGCAAAGACTGTTGAGATTACAAATGTTGGGTCTTCACTGACCTTCAACTGCAAGGGTCATTTTGCTTCACGGACAACTGTGATGGGTGATGGAGAGGCTGATTTCAATATCCACAAGAAGACGTCTGAGGAGATTGTCAGTGGTCAGTTCTCTTTGCCTCATCTGGTTCTATTTACCAAGTGTACTAACCTGTGTAACAATCTGGAAGTTCACATGAAGAATGGTTGGTTCCTGATGATTCGTTATGTGGTAGCAAATCTTGGTGAAATTAAGCTTTGTTTAATGCCGTGCACGGCTTAGATACATTCCCATGGGGCTTAATGCAGTAAACAAACACCACATAGAACCCATAAGGCTAATTTCTGGTGTAAAGCACATTTATATAACATTGCTAAAATGTATCTTAAACCACCTTAGAAGAAATCAAGTTGTGCTTGATGCCTTGCACCGCATAATAGAATAGTAATTATAATTATATTTATGTACATTGGATGCATATTCTCATATGTTGAATCGTAATTTGTTCCAAATATATGATCATAAAAATCTGGTCCAAAGTTTACGGATGGATCTTTGTGATGCCTGGAATGAGTATCTGAACCGAATATGGAGTAATTAATGATGTGAACAGAAATGTAAACTAAAGACGTGAATATAATGATCAAGGGGTGTATAAGTTCAACTCCAAATAAATACTGAAGACCAATGGGTATAGCAATGTATGAAATCATTTCTCCTACTGTTTCGATAAACAGTTCTAATAACCTGGACTGAAGGTATTTGCCATGGTGAAGAAAAGTATGGAATATGAAGCTATTTTTAGGTAATATATGGGTAAATCTATGACTAAAATACTGAAATGCTTGCATCATTGTTCCTTGGAGAATAATTTGAGGAAATGACAGATAGGGAAAACCAATAATAAATATCGCAAGAGCAGATCCTAATTGAATAATAATGTAACTTGAATTCATTTGATTAAATGCGCGATATTAAAGGATTAATTGGCCCGCAAATTAACAATGATAGAAGTGATTTTATCATATATTTATCTATGGCCATCAGTATCACTTTTAATGATATTTTCAACTGTTATTCTTTTTTTCTTGAATACAGCACTTGCAGTTACCATATGCTTTATATACGCAATGTCATCTGAACAGATGATAGATTCTTTATTTCAAAATATACTTGAATTTGTTAGAACTCATTTTAAAGACATTATTAAAAAGCTTGAAAATAACTTGAAAGAAACTTTTGAGATAAAGGTGCATCATTCTCTTCCAGAAAAAACAATAAATGTGTGGCACCCACATGAGTTACTAAGCATAACACCATCGATACATAATGTATTTAAGCTGACATCTTCTGAATACAAGCCAACCAGGTTGGTTATTATTGATATTATTTTTATGATTCCATTTGTTCGGGATTTAATGAAATTTGTGAAAATGGTGCCATCTGATTATTTTTCTATCAAAAAGGTAGCAGAACAACAATCAGTATCAATTGTGTTAGGCGGGGCAAAAGAAATGGTTACAACAGAAAATGATAAATATAAGCTATACATCAAAAATCGTAAAGGAATATTTAAGATTGCACTGGAAACAGGTACTCCTCTTGTTCCGATCATAACATATAACGAATCCAAACTATTTCCCTGGTATAAAAATGATATTATTAATGATTTCAATAGTATGTTATACAGCTTATTTCATATATCAATACCAGTTCCTACATTTACTTCTGTTTATAATTGGTTTAGTATACTTCATCATCCATTAAAAAAGATCACAAGTCATGTTGGTCAAGCAGTTATGGTAGAAAAAATAGAAAATCCAACTGAATCTGATATTCGTCGTATCAGAAAAAAATACATTAAGAATCTTAGAGTCTTATTTAATTCTACCAATCCAGGCAATTATATTTTGGAGATTACTTAGGTCTTGCTGTGTGGGAAGTATACGTGACATCATCTGTCACCTTGTAATACGTAAGATCAGCATTCAAATTAGACTTCTCTGATACCTTAGTGGACAGATTCCAGATCTTGATGATGTGGAACTGACCCTTAGGAGAGATAGAGATACCAACAAGCGATTCCTGATTCTTTACCAGTAGTTCATTGGATGCGCAATGAACCATCAGGTCGATGAAGCTTGTCTGTGCTTGCGACGCATCAATCTTCTTTGACCAAGCTCCGCCATTCTTGTTCTCCTCACACTCCCAGAGGGGAGGAAAGCCCTTCTTCATGAAGAAGAACATGCCACACTCCCATGCCTCCTTAGGAATGTTATCGACAATGCTCCAGAATTGTTCAGGTGTTGTAATGTCAGCTATCATAATGTAGCTTGATAGTGAATAGTCCCGATTGTCGGGATCGTGATACCACAAAACCCAAGTGTGCTCGAATTTTGTGGGATCCATATTTGTTATATCTGATATATGTTTGTATCCGTTTAATCCATTTTGAACAACTCCTCGCCATCATAGTTCCAAATCTCCAACGGGAACTTTACCTTGGAGTTCAAGATCGTAATCTTTTGCTTGTGATCATCAGAAAGCTTGAACCCCTTCTTAATGGCATTAATTACCAGCACTGGCTTACACATCTTTCCAGTAAATTCCTTGGTCAAGGATGAGTAGATCCAGTTCGCAAAGAGTTGGTTAATATCATCTAAGGATGGTTGATTAGCTTTCTTTGCTTCATAGACAATACCCCGATCACCAATGATCTCATAACCATCAAGTTGTGGGGTCTTAGTCCCATATTCAGGAATGGCAAGCATCATCTTTTCATGAATTACAGGGTTGAAATCACGAAGCTGAATACGACGACGCTCAAGCAGTTCATTGAAGAGACTCTCCTCAGAACGTCCCTGCTTCTTATTCTGAACGCGCAATACATTTGCATAAACTTTCTCAAAGAGATCGATCGTGATATCGTGCTTGGTATCAAGTCCATTCTTAGTTGGGATAGTCGGAGGACAGATCTTCTGCGATCCAGAAACATTAATAAGACAGATGAATCCATTGTGTTCATTATGAGGTTCGCTGCCATACAGTCTCTTATAAGCATTACCCTCCAGAAATGACTGAATATACCGACCATTCTTGAAGACGTAGAACCCACTGGCGGCCTTTGTTTTCTTAAACCACGAGTTCTTGATGTTTTCATTCAGCATATATGTAGCAATGTACGCTTCAGCTCCAGATACCAGCTTATCGGTATGCTTGTCTGTCTTATCGCAAACATCAGCAGAGATCACGAATGGCTCAATGTACTCACCATTTAGGAACATCTGAATGCTTCGGTTGAGAATTTTAGGGTGAAGCATCCACCGATGAGCAAAGTCAACGCGAATGCGGTTGATTAGATCATCCGACTTAATATTCATCAAGTCCTTAGTTGATGAATACAGTTCAGTAAACCCCTGCTTACCAATAGGAAATTGGATCAGTACTCCACTCTGATCGGTCATTTCTCCATCCCAAGTTCCACCTATTACTACCTCGTGTTCATCGGATGTGAATGAAGTCTTTAGGCGATATACCTGTCCCTTATTTTTCCACTGAATTCTCCAAAGTTTATCGGTGTTGTCAAGAACAGACAATGAGGATTTTAGGCCGCATCCGTGCTCATTTAGTTCAGTCGTATTTTCATCATTATTTCCGTATGTAAAACATCTGGCCAGGTCTTCTGCTTTAATTGGGAATCCCTTTCCATTGTCTTCGATGCTTCCCATATTTGTATCGAAATCAATATCGACATGAATCTTTGTCGGATTCGCAGCGATCGAATTATCAATCAATTCTGCGATTGGCTCAACATGACTGGCATATGGAGCCTTGGTGAGAACACGGAACTGACTCTTAGGTGAGATTCGATTAGAGAACTTAATCGTGGACATTTTAGGGGTATTTTGCTGGTTTAAAAATGAATTCGTTTTCATGCTATGTGACACCGAGAAATGGACTGTATTCAGAAGCTGAAAGAGCATCTTGATCGCTCAAAGATGAACCATAATGAAGAAATTCTGAAGGAACAATCTCTAAAGAATGCCCACATATATTGCGTGTTGAATGGTATTTCAGCCCAGCATTACGGACCACTGATTGAAAAATATATTCGCGAAAAGAATAACTTTACCAAAAATACTGCAGCTGACTGTAATGGTGATTGTTCAAAGGATAATAAAAACGCAGAAGTAAAGGTATCACTTGGCGGTGCCAAACACAATAAATTTAATTGGGTTCAGTTACGTGTTTCTCATAATATCCACTATTACATTCTTACAGCATATCACCTTATTAACACAAATGTTGAAACCGGTGGTGAGTTGTATGTGTTTAATGTGCCAAAGGAGAATATGATTACTCTTATTGCGAAGCATGGTGGCTACGCTCACGGAACATTGAATGAACATGGTGCGATCACTTTGGCCGATTTAAACGTTTGTGGAAATAAAAAAGAGTATGCTTTGAGACCTTCATACGGAGACAAGTGTTGGTTGGATATTCTAAAGTTTAGAGTGACAGAAGAGTCGCTCTAATAAGATTCAGAATACAGCCATACGAGTTCTCCGCGACCGATCGAGTTCTGTCTTGCTGTATCCTTGCTCAGCGAGTAATCTAACGACCTAAACCGTTTAATCAATTCTGTCACATCAATTTTTGATTTAATCCAATGCCAACTTTTTGGTCTCAGGGTATGAAGATCGGCTGTGACTATTTTTCCGCATGTTCCGCCATATGCCAATAACGCAAAGTCTGCTGTATTTGGTGGTGTGGGCTGACCATTAGAATCAGCTGGACCATATGATAGAAATTCCCAGTCCGGATGTTTCATATTTAGCTTTACAATATCTCTGTCTTCTGCTTGTTTTTCCCATATTTGAAAGCAGCACTTAACTTGCATTGGGGGAGTAAACGAGCATGGATCGGATGGGATTTCATCATCATGAATAAGATGAAACTTTGGATGAAGCCTGTTCTGAATACTGATTCGTCTAAATGTTCTTGGTACAATAAAGGCGATTACAGAACACCATTCAGCTGAATGGTTAAAGAACTTTACTGCAAGGGAACTGACTCTGCCGAATGGAGGATTGCCTACAACAAGAATGTTCGGAAGATCGGGCGGATTATATTCGAAGAAGTCTTTTTTGATAATGTCGGGATGTTCAGGATCGATATCAAGACCTATCTTTTTAGAGGTTGGAATTTGAGAAAGGAAGCTCCCATTGCCGGCACTTGGCTCAACAACTAAATCCCAACTATCCCAAGCATATAAGGTTCGTATTGTCTCGATACATTTTGTTGATATCCTTGAAATAGTATAAAATTTATCTAATCCAGCTTTGCGAACCTTATCCGCCATTTGAGGTATTTTGATAGGTTGAAAACGAATTCGTTTTCATGTTGTCAAGTAATAAGCAATACAATGGTCTCAAGCGCTCTAATCTATTCGGTTCGCTTTGGAACTAAGATCACACTTCCTGAAGGAATTCAGGCAAGTATTGCTAAGCTTCGATTGGTGCCGGCATCATACCGTCCCGTCAGACCTATTCGGTCTAAGAACGTATATCGTAAACGCGATGATTCTGATAACTGGCGTACACGGGCTATTGCTGATTGTGTACGCAAGGTACGAGAGACTGATGATCCTCAGTACGATGAGATGTTTAGCATCTTTAATAAGGTAGCATCGCAGAATCTTGATGCTCTATCTCAGCAGGCAATTGGGATTCTCAAGGCACGGGATGAACAGTTCCGTCTTCGGGTTACTACGCTGCTGTTTGACAAGGCGATTAAGGGATCAGCCTTTGCTGGTATTATGGCAGATCTGGCGAAACGTCTTAATAGTGTAATTCCAGACGTATCTGACGATCTTGAAGCACACGTACAGATGTTTGGAACTCTATACGATATGAGCGGAACACTTACCTTCCCGAAGGTTTCTGAGCCAGATTTCGAAGATAAGGTTGTTGCTTGGTCAAAGCAGAAGGATGTCCGCCGCGGATATGCTCGTTTTCTTACTCATCTATACAGTCGTGAGCTTGTTTCTGGCCAGGCTCTACAGGAGTCAATGCAAAAGGTTATTACTGATTTGAATGATACTCTTGTTCAGCCGAAGTCTGAGCAGAGCGAAGAGAATGTCACGCAGTTTGCTGACTTCCTCTTCGAGATCGCAAAGCTCCTCAAGCCAACTGCTGTTGAGCTGCGTGGTCTGATTCAGAGCAGTGTTGATACTATTCTGAAGAAGCCTCGCGCAGATTTGCCCAGTCTGAATATGCGTTCTCGCTTCAAGCTTGAAGATGCTATGACATGCGTTAAGGTATGTTGAAATCAAAGATATCAAAACAATAAATGTCTGTACCATCCGCGACAGTTCTACTTCGTGCGGCTCAGGTCAGCATCGACGAGGATAAGCCGATCTACTTTGATTACTTTCGTGATAGTGTAGAGAAGAAGTGCTGTATCGGAGTTCAGGGTACTACCAAGTATCTTGTAAAGTCAAATGATGAGTACACGTCTACGATCCAGTCAGTTTTTAAGTGCGAGACCTGTTTCATCGTTATGACGGAGAACAGTCTTTACATTGTTGATGCTGGCATTCCTATTAAGCGCGTTATGGGGTCTACAGAGGAACCCGCTAAGTAAGTTAATGGAGTTTCCACCGCCACATTATGTTCTTTTTGAACCACTGAATGACAAAGAAACAAAGAACGCATGGGAACGGTATAAACAAGACCATTCCGATGTGTGTGAATTTGATGAGATTAGTGCCGCATCTGTATTTTCAGTAGAAACCTTTGCTCCATGGTTTGATATGTGGATTTCAAGTGTTCCTAAGAAACAGTCTACACGCCTAAGAGTTCTTCTGATCTGGCACTCTGAGTTTCTAACCTTTGCTTGTCAGCAGATGCTTCGTCGTCAGCTTGAACAGAGATCATTTAAGAACCGAGTTTGGTTTCACGTTGAGGATCCTACTACACTTCAGTCAGCAATTCTAAGCAGATGTATTACAAAACGAATGCCCAATTTTATACACGAAGCATCATATAAGGAAGTATGATCCGAGTATTTACCGACGGAGCATGCCGTTCTAACGGAAAGGCCAATGCCGAAGCAGGATATGCTGGCTATTTTCCTGATAACAAGGACTGGTCCTTTGCTACTAAGATGCCTGAATCAGAAATGCAGACAAATCAGCGAGCAGAGTTAAAGGCGATCCATGATTCTGTAAACGTGATCTTTGAGAAGTGCGGGTCTCCAGCAGAGACAGCTATTCATATTTATACGGATTCTATGTATTCCAAAAATTGCTTGACTACTTGGCTTCCTGGGTGGATGCGAAACAAATGGCGAACTGCGGAAGGCAATGATGTCAAACACCGTGATCTGATCGAGCACCTATCTTTGCGTTTACCCAAGTTTAAGGAATATACAATCACCTATGTCAAGGCTCATACTGGAAAGACGGATGAACTCAGTGTTGGGAATGATATTGTAGACAAGATGGCAGTGTCTGTTTTGCTTCCAAAGGAAGAAGTGAAGATCATTAATCGAACGGACGGAATATTTCCAGATTTGGCGCTATCTATTATGGGACCGCCAGTAGAAGAGACTAAGATCATAGAATGGTGTAAGACTCATATGAATCTTCTCGATCAACAGGCTTTGAAGGTAGGACTATTCGGGGCATTTCAGAAGACGGTTAAGAAAAACGGATATAATACCGAAGTACAACGGATGAGTAAAACACGCGTAGTTCGCTTGACCACAGGTTTAATTAAAGAAGGAGTTACTATAGTAAAGGAAGAATGAGCGCATACGTGTTCTCGTCTCCCACTTGCCCTCCCTGCCAGACCCTAAAGCCCGTTGTTGAAGACCTGAAGGAAGAATTCACGTCTCTTCAATGGGTTCACGTGAACATCAAGGATGATCCTGCGGGTCTTACTCAGAAGTATGGCGTGAAGGTTGTTCCTACTATCGTTGTTGAGACCAAGAAGGGAATTGAATCGCATTCTGGAACAGCCGCTATGGGATATTACCGTATCCTACGCAACGCTACGCAATAGAGTCAGTCACAAGCTGACCATTTTTATATAGTTCTGCTACAAAGGTATTCTCATCCCCTCCACCTTGGACGGGTTGAGAGTGTCCAGTTCTATAAGGGCACTTTCCATCAATTGGAACTGACCCATCTGGGCACTTTGATAGACGCCCCTGAATATGCCCTTGCCCGTTGTTGCTGCCAGGTAAGTTGTACGGGTTTAAGCTTGCATTACCAGATGCAGAAGCAAACGAGATAGCACCAATTATAATTCCAGCAAGAGTAGATAGTAAGATATTGATTAGTACACTTCCATATACAGGCTTGTAGGACATTGAACATTCGCCAAAGATGAATGTACCAAACTGAGCAATCCAAACAATTCCAAATGCCAGAAGTGTGCTTGTCCAAGGTCTCCCTGTATGCCAAGACCAGCAGAGGTAATAAAACCCAATGATCGCTGTTGACATGAACGCAGTTGGGAAATAAGGCGATTCTACACCTTCAAGTCCCGGGATTGTACACCACATAAGACCAGATGTATCCTGAGCGCTTAAGTTTGCTCCCTGACTTGTGGCAAACATCTGTGTTCCGATCCCAATAACCAAGATTGACGCAACAGCTGCTATAGAAGGAATTGATAGTCTCGGGCCTTCCTGATTTACAACATCACCTGCTATTCCATATGCCAGAAGAGCGAATGGCATCATGTTCGCAATAAACGTAACAAATGTTGTTGGGATTTCACCAATTCCAGTAGGAAGACTATCTCTGTTTCTGTAGAGAAAGTATATGCCCAGACCAAATAATACAACGCCTAGTGTGGAGCTAACGCCTTCAAAGACACCTTTTTCTTCGTTGTCCATCCTTATTATATCTCATGCGAGATGCTTTTCGTAACAAAACCTATCAATGATATAAATGAGTATATTCTCAAGTAACAATTGGCCACCATCCTGTTCATCCGCAAAGCAAAGCCCGATCAATCTAACACAGTCTGGCGCCAAGCCATGTAACTTATCGTGTGATCTTGTTATGGATGATGGAAATGTTACGCAGGCATCTGTGTCTGTGTCAAATGAGGGTTTGATCTTGGAAAGTTCATCGAGTCTTGGAAGCTGTAAATTCAGAGGTGAATCCTATGTTTGCCAGGGTCTTTCAATCAATCACCCAAGTCACCACACTATTGAAGGAGTTCAAGCAGATGGAGAAGTTACTGCTATATTTCGCAAGCCTACTGGTGAGTTAATGTGTATGAGCACACTGTTCCGAATCAACAGCGCACAAACTCCATCATATGGGTTTTTTAAGCAGTTTGTACCATATGCAGTGACTACTGGAGAGACTAAGCTTCAGATGCGTGATTGGAGTATCTCTGCCTTAGTTCCTCCTGAAGCAAGCTATTATGTCTACCAAGGTTCAACTCTTGTTCCTCCGTGTGTTCCTTGTGAATGGGTTGTTTTTAAGTCAATGATCAACATGGATCAGGGTGATTTTGCGTACCTTGTTCGGAACGCAGAAGCAGGATCCAGACCTGTTCAAGGGTTAGGTGATCGTGAAGTCTTTTTTAACGATACCAATAATGTTCCGGGAGGTCCTATGCCGCATGATAACAAGTTTTACCTGAGGCTGCGACCAACTGGTAATACTAAGATTAACTCAAAACTGGAAACGAAGACAGTCGATTTGAAGTCAAAGATAGGACAATCAAAGGCGGATGCAGAAGAGGAGGCAAAGCATCCTACAACTCTTCTTGGACAGGCAACTAAGGCAAAGGATGATTATGTAGCACAGGTTGGAACATTGGGGCTTGTACTTGCCATTGTTGGCGTAATAGCAGTAGCAATAGGTATATATAAGGGATATGGCAGCAGCGAGGCTACGCCAATTACATTTGAATTTATGAGAGGGTGGGCGATATGGACTCGTGAAAAAATAGTTTGGTTCTACAACTATGTTCTTGGATTTTTCGGATGGTTTGCTTCATACATTTATGGCATCTTTGCTTGGATGTACAATAGCACCTTTGGTCTGATTGGTTCGGTTACCGCATTAGTCCCTGGCTTAATCAGCAAGGGTGAGGCTCTTGCTAAGGATGCCTTAGAAAAGGCAGCTGAGAAGAGAGCGGCTCGAGCATTAGTCCCAAAGTGATTCCTGATCTTCTGCGAGATGATCGTACGTATCATGATATTCTGGTTCATCATCATAGTTGATTTCCTTCTTTGGCTTACGAGGTTTCTTCTGGACCGTAATCCATTCATCTTCCACAGGAATTGGTGGAGCTTCTACAACAGGAAGAGGCATGACCTTTGGTTCTTCGCGTCTGCGGATGAAGTTAGGCATTACAGAACGTTCGAGTTCTTCTTGCTTTTTCTTTTCTATCTGATACTCTGCCATTCTGGCATCTACGCGATCTTTGATTTCGCTTTCGATACGTTTCTGCTCCCATTCCTTCGCCTTCTCCGCATACGATACTGTAGCGCGAGAAACGACTGGACCATTGCCACTAAGTGATGGAAAATCCTTATCCGACGCCTCTCGGATTGTTTTTATAGACTCTTCGATCTTTTGATCAACTGTCTTTTCTTTACGAAGTCTTGGGGGAACATAAGCCATTTTGTTAAGTATAACATGAATATTGTTAAATCCATTTTAAAAATGGAACTTACTGTAATGTTGTGTATAAACTGTAAGAATGGTGCTAGCAACAATTGTGGCATCGAATGGATCTCTGAGTGAAGTAACTATTCCAGCAAAGACAACTGATGTGCTGGAATGGATGCGTAAGAAGTACAAGCAGAATGATATTCAGTTTCAAGGAAAGATCCAAGATCCGCTGAAGGAAGACCGATGGCTGGCAATCTTCGCCAAGGTCTCAGACGATGATGAAGATGCAAACCAGCATATGCTGCCATCTCCATTGGATGAAGAATCATATTCGGGTTCGATCATTATTCTTGCTACCACGTCTGATACAGATGAGTATGAAAAACTCGTAACTTCATATGTGAGTCTGAGCGTTGAGGACTACGAGACACTTTACCATGAGTGGTCATTCAATATGTCAGATGATGAGGAGGAGGCTCCGGAAGAAGAAGAGGAAGAAGAAGACGATGTTAGTGAGGAACCTGACGAGGCTCCACGGGCTGTTCCTCAGGTTACGGTAAAGACGATCAAGACAAAGAATGTATTTGTAGAGTGTCCTATGCGGGATAAGGTTGTTCAGAACTTTACAGAAGTAACATCATCGGAGATCGCAGGTGAACTGGAGGCTCAGTTGCTTTACAGTATTGTGAACTATTGTAAGCTGAATGGAATCGATGTTGATTGGGCAAACCGTGTATTCTGGAATACCTATCGAAGCAAGGCCATTTCTCTATATGAAAACTTGCGTACAGATGGTACCGTTGCAAATACAGAGAACTGGGCAAAGAAATTACTGTCAGGGGAAGTAGACCCTAGGGCATTTGTTGAGATGCCTGCAGAAGAACTATGCCCCTCTCGTTGGAAGGCCGCACTCGATAAGATCGTCGAAACAGAAATTCGACTATATTCAAAGAACGTGAGCGCGGCGATCTACTTGTACTGCTCTCGTTGTAAGAAGAAGTCGAAGTGTGACTACTACCAGATGCAGACACGTTCCGCCGATGAGCCCATGACAACATTCGTCACTTGCCTTGAGTGCGACCGGGAATGGAAATTTTAGGAACTACTGGGCTTCCTGTAGAAGGGGGTGGAGTAGGCCTAAGAGGGGGCGTGACATCAGAACCGTCTGGGTCGATTAATTTTACAACTACCTTTGATTTGACATCCGGTGTGAATGATTCTGAGTTCTCAACGAATACATGAATAGGATCTAAACCGTTTGTAATTTCAGGTTTAGAAACATTTGTTTGATCATGGAATTTTTCATTAAATATAGCTATGATCGGATCCGGAACCTGAGGGCTTGTTTCTGCTAAACGTTCCAGCTGTTCTCTGATAATTTTTAGCATGTCCTTTGCCTTCATTCTTTCTTTGCGAGGTAAGGCTAATTCTATTACAATAAACTTATGTATTTTTGCATAAGTCATTGCGGAGATTTTGTGAGCTTCCGAACGTTTAGCAAACCCAAAGTAGTTTGAAACTGTGTTCATCACTCCAACACTCAGACTAATGAGACCAATGACAATACCAGCTGCTTGCGAGTTGCCAAATAATGATTGAGATGCAATTGATCCAGTTCCAGCAATTGTTGAAAGGACTATTACAGGCAAGGCAATGTTTGTATCATATGTAGACACTCGTGTTTGTGATTTGCTATGAAGCCACGCATAGCATAAGGCACGTTCACCCTCTCGTGATAAGATTTCCTCCAGTTGTTGATTCCAATGAATTTCTTCAGTTTGTTCCATCCCTTTGTTTTCTAGTAAAGTGAATAATGGTATGGAACTTAGAAGACAACCCGCTCAAACACAGGGAGTTAGAGATTTATAAGTATGTGAAGAGGCAATCAGGTGATACCAATTTGGCTCACACCGTTTCCAGATTTGTTGACTTACGAGAATATCTCGATGCTCATTCATTCGACAGTCCAGCAGAATTACGCAAGAATGTGTTATCTCATGGAGTTCCGATCTTCTCTAAAAATGAGTCTGAACATCTTTTTAAGCTTGTTGCTAAAACTGGAGGAGCTGATGTAGACATCGCAGATAACATTATTAATCAATGGGTTGGATACATGTATGAGTGGCAGCCAAGCTTCATTCAAGACGGCATTGATATGATTAGCCCATATGTCTTCATAACTAAAACACTGGAATCAGGTCCCTTTGGACCATTGCTCAGCATTGCCTTGGATGCGGTAACTGCCACGTTACCAACAATAGCAACGAGTGTAGAGAATTTAACACCAGAAATTATTGGCTTCTTACCAATTCCAGAAGCAGGTCCTGTTGGGGCGATCATAGGTTGGATGATAGCATCGGTTTTTGTTGTTTTATCAATGTTGGTTCACCTTTCTCGTGGGCACTTTGGTCAGGCGTTCATTATCTCGTTCTTGTTAATACCATTTCTGGGAACGACCTTATATAATGGCGCATTATCTGGTGAAAAATTTGTGACAAAGACTGTAGCAAAACGCGAGAAGTTAATCAATACCGTATCTGATTTGTTTGGAGAAATTCCTGCTACAGTCGTAGAAGCCGCAGTGCCCAATCCCTTAGAACCGCCTGAAGATTCTTCAAAAAAGAGAGCAGAACTACTGGAAACGGGAAAGAAGACAATATCGGACTTAGCATCTGCTGTTGGGCTACCTACGAGCCTTCATGACCTTGCTGATAAGATAGAAGGCCCAAGAGGAGGCAAACGGCTTTCAAGACATAACCATAGCAAAGGTAAATGGCGGACCCAGAGGAGATCAAGACTGTAATAAGAAGTTGGGTATCCCTTGATGACGAAGCCCGCCAGCTTCAGGCTCGTCAGAAAGCAATTCGGGAAGAGAAGACTCGTCTTTCTGAATCGATTCTGGGGTTTATGCGTAATAATGAGGTAGACAACTTTACACTGGAAGGCAATGGACTTGGTACTATTTCTCGCAGTGTTCGTACATCTCGTCCACCTCTGCGTCGTGACCTGATTCGTACTCAGCTACTCCTTCAGTTCTCTGACCAGCCCCAGCGTGTTGCTGAAGCTCTTCGTGCGATCGAAGGAATTCCGGAAGGAGATGATATGTCTGTTGGAGGAACACAGCGTGAGCTTCTATCGCGTCGTATTCCCAAGGTTCGAACAACTGTTAATTTGAACTAAAAATAGTGACCCTCTCTGGCCACCAATACGTACTAGTACACGCCGAACTCCCAGATGTAGGAGCCGCGGCCGCCATTGCTGAACGACCACGACACATCTGTCGCCTTGCACTGCGTGCAGTCCTGGCAGCCACAGCCCCCGGTTTTGGAGCCAACGTACTCGCCAAGCTCGTAGCCGTTGCTGGCCAGCCTGTACTTCTTGCCCACGACCAGCTGGTCGGGGGACTTGATGACCTTGCTCGGGTCGACCTGCTCGTCGGCCGCGAAGCCGTACTGAAGCGTGATCTTGCGCCCGAGCTCCTCATCGGACATCTCCGAAAGGTCGGTTGTCGCCGCCCACAGCGCGAGGCTGCCGACGGTCGCCCAGTCCGACGACCCCCACAGCTCTCGCAGCTTGGTGATGTCGTTCCAGGGGCTTTTGGTCTTGTTCGCGTCCGCCCAGCGGGCGATCCGAATCCGCGTAGCGGAATCCATGATTCCTGCGGTGTAATCATAACATTTCTATAATTTTAGAATCCATTTTCTAAAATACAAGGAACCTCCAGCTTGTGATATAGGTCAACCCTTCCACGACGAATATAGGATGTATCAAGTTTATCAATGTCTTCTTTCGGCGTGTTGCTTGTTAGAATTATAATTAAATTTTTACGAAATTGCAGGTTATCAATAAACTTTGACCATGAGTGTTTATCCGTGACACTGGTCGGAATCTTGTGGTTTATTGATATCTTATTATGATGTATATTTTTAAGCAAAACATCAATTTCATCTATCGAAAAAATTATTGGTTTGTCTTCGTCTTGTAACCAATCTTGCATGGATGACAATGCCTTATTAATAGTATCGCCCGGGTCTGTGGGATTGAACGTGTTACAAAAATGGCAGTTTAGTGATCTTGCCAGAAGATAGCCAACAGAACTTTTACCAGTACAAGGTGGTCCTTCTATGAAAATTGTACACCTCTTCTTCTCAGCAAACACTCTGCTTATATCTTCAACAATAAGAGCTTGACCAGACGTAGGATTCATATTTACTAAGTTAAGCAAAACACGTGAGTAATAAAAATGCTCGTATGATCCATATCTATAAAACGATGATATATTATCATTAGTATTTTCGTATTCTTTAGTTACCGTAAATTTCGGAAGAGATTCTTCTGGTAGTTTGATCAGCTCGTCAAAAACCGAAGAAGTAGTAATAATTATCAGTTTATTCATTTCTCCCATTTCATTGTAACCTATATATCCAACCAACTTTTTACTCCATATCCAGCCTGATATTATCTTCTTAAACCCCTTTGTTAACGATGTGTCTGTGCAGGAACATTCCTTTTCAAGTTTTTTAATCACGTGGTTCGTTATTTCCTTGTCACACTGTATCTGAAATTTATGAATGTCATAACATCTGAGTAGACACTGACATGCGATTATAACAAAATTAGAGTAGTAACTTGCAAAGCCTAACACGACTACTGCCAGAGACAGATCGAGCATTTACGGGTTAAACTCAATAATGCTTAAACGTTTGTACTTTTAAGTTTTATCAGAGCATCTCGAGCAGAAAGTTGTTCTCCTTGCTTCTTAGTTGTACCGGTTCCTGTCCCGATATGTCTTCCCTTTCCATCTACTGCTGCCATTGTGTAACCATTATTTGATGATATCATTACGTATGTTGGGGTGTAGTGAAAGTTTGTTTGACAGAATTTCTGTAGTTGATCCTTAAAGTTTGTATCATTTCTTAAGATTCCAGGAATATCAATATAGGTCTCGATCAATGATACTACAAACGGATATACTACTTGAAAGTTATATTCGCAATCTGTCCAGAGAGCGCCGATGAATGCTTCCAAGATATCTCCGAGTTTCTTGACATTGTAACGTCCATTACACGCATCTTCATTGTGCTTTGAGATAATATAGAACTCGTTTAGTTTCATCTTGCGAGTCAGTTCGCCTAACATGTTGTTACATACAATCTCTTTACGCAGATTGGTGAGAAATCCTTCTTGCTGGGTAGGAAACCTAATAGAAAGATATGTGGCTGTAGCTGCTCCCAGAATTGAATCTCCAAGATGTTCTAAGCGTTCGTATGATTCTGGAAACAGTTCAAGACAGTCCGATGGTCTTTCTGCTAACTGGGCTATATCTCCTTGTGGAGTTGTATATTCTGATCGCTTGACATAAGACGAATGAACCATGGCATTCTGAAAGATACCTGTATTTTTTACAGAATACATGCACTCATGCTTCTGCAAAATCGCATGTATATCCTTATGGGTAAACATACGATTTCGAGGATTATAGGGGTTATACACTGGAACTTCCATTGCTATGATAGAAGTATGGGGTCTTCAAGAAAGTCCGTTTTCAAGTTCGTTCTTGTCGATCAGACATAAAAAATTGGGATTATATCCCATATTACTCGTCTGCATCTGGGACAACGCGCTCAATCGCAAACTTGTCTTGAACAAGTGAGACTTGGTGGTTGTGCTGGATGAATCGATAGCACGAGTCGGCTGACTTGATTGTGTTCTGATCAGCAAAATACTGATCGAGGTACCGGCGCAGGCTGCTCTTCGAAAGAGACCATGGCGCATTCCACGTCTGTGGCTTGCGAATTCGGATCTTTGAGCCATCCTGGCTGATTGCCAGTTCGTTGATAGCCGCGAAAGCGGGCTGCCGAACGATATGGACGATGCGGTCCTCGATTAGCTTGCGCTGCTCTCGAAGCGGGTAGATCTGCCCATTCAGGGCACGTAGGCGGTCATCGACCGTCTTGTACTGAAGAACCTCCTCACGAAGGCCTGCGACAAGCTCCTGATCAGGTTGCGCCATTTTGTTAGTTATATGAGTCAAACGGAAAAATCCGTTTTCATTCATCGTAGTCTGGAATACATCCTCCAATGTGCTCGCGCTGACCGCAAAGGCTGTGTTCACAGCCGTAACAGTATTTCGTCTTTTTCTGTAACTCCTCTTTCTGCAGGTTAAGGGCAGGAAGATAAGCGGTTTCCCATCTGATAATCACGTATGTATAGTGAGAAATCGAATAACCAGTGCTGGTTAGCAGTGCTTTCTTCGAGTCTTCTATAATTCCTTTACCGATCTCAATCCACTCGTCGACAGCAGATACTGTCGTGAGAGATTCGATGATTTTGATGCTGATCATTTTATTATTAAATAGGAAACCATAGAAAAAATCCGTTTTACCAGATACACGTGTTTAGGTCCCACAACTTTATCTGCCGATCTACTGAAAATCCATAAGACCTTTCTTCCCGGCAGAGTTCCCACGCTCAAACCAGAAGAACCTCGAAGTACTTCATCTCAATTATCATTGACAGAACCATTACAGTCCTGAAGTCTGTTTTCTTGTAAATTAAGAATCCGTTTTAAATACAAATGTTTGGTGGCGAAGAAATAGAACACCTGAGAACAGTTTATAATGCCGAACATCCAAGGGAACCTCCTATACCCAGTGGGACCACTGAACAAATCTGGAAATCTTTACAGGAAAGATTCCACACTAAGTGCACAAGTGGGAGATCGGAATGTATCATATCACATATGATGAACCGTCCTAAGGCCCCAGACGCATGGATGGTAAATCCTACCGAATGGTTATCATCCTTAGACATTGAAAAATCCGAAAAGGAATACCAAAAATTGTTTAAGAATTATGTGTTTTTAGGATGTATCCCAATTGACTTTGATCTAAGGTCTCCCACAGGAAAGTGCTTGGTCGATGCCTTGTGTTCAGTGAGTATTAAGAATCTTTACCGCAAAGGTAAGACACAGATTGGGATTGTATTTAATACTGATGTTCACACTGGCCCTGGTGAGCATTGGATAGCTTTATTTTGCGATATTCGACCAGAACTTGAGCAGCCACGCATTACCTATTTTGACTCTTATGCCCACAGACCAGAGAAGGAAGTCCAGAGACTGATGAAACGTTGGAAGGAGGAGTGGCAGTCAACTGGTGTTCATGACAAGCCCATGCTGACAACCTACAACACGATTCGTCACCAATTCAAGGATTCTGAATGTGGTATATACGTATTATACTTTCACTACTGTTGTTTGAATAACATTCCAATGGATCATAAGATTCCTGACGATGTTGTGAATGTATTCCGCAGGCTTCTTTTTAGAGAGAACTAATAATAAGATGGACGCATCGATTCAATTTCTAAGAGAGCACGGGGCTACCCTAACTATTATAGCAATTGGCGTAACAGTTATTGCGTTGACAGCCGTATATGCTTGGGCAGCTGTTAGAGGAAATCCAGAAACGGTAAAGATGCTTGCGAAGACAACCTTTGGGACATATCCTAAGGTTACTGCTCTCACTCCTCTCGGGTGCCCAACAAATGACACGACTAAACTATGCGATTACTACATCGCATCCTCTGCTTATTCCGTCTTTCCAGGATCGGCCACTCGTGACTATATTTCTGATAATGTCATAACACTTGCGATCAAGGCAGGAGCTCGCCTGGTAGAGCTTGATATTTATGCTGGAGACAACGACAAGCCTGTTGTTGGATTAAAGAACGAAACACTTGGGTATAATTACGCCTTAAACTCAGTAGACTTTGAATCCTGTTGTATTGCTGTAGCTAACTCTGCTTTTAACAAGGTAGAAACTCCGCTTTCAAGCGATCCATTTATTCTGAGCCTCGTATTTCACACTGATAAGAGAACGGTAATGGATGCTACTGCTCAGATATTAAAGGACACATGTCAGAGATATATGCTTGGTCCTGAATTCGCATACAACCGCAAGAACTTAGCACAGGAACCAATCTGTAATGTAGCTGGAAAGCTAATCATTGTATCTGGTGGAAACATTAAGGGTACTCTGATCGAAGAACTCGTGAATCTGTCATGGTCAACATCTAATCTGCGTAGGTTGACTTATATGCAGGCATCTCAGCCATATGATCATGATGAACTGATTAATGCAAATCGTACAAATATTTGTATGGTCGTACCTGACATAGTTCCAGATTTGAAGAACAATAATCCGACCATACTTTTCTCATATGGATGCCAGTGGAATATGATGCATTATGGTTCCTTAGATTCCATGATGGAACTGTACGTTGGCCAGTTTCAGCAAGGTAGTGTGATCTTAAAACCGGAAGAGTTGCGATACAAGCCAGTTGAAGCAAAGACACCAGTCCTTCCCGACCCTGCTACTCATTCATTTCAGCCCATGGCTCATAGTTCTCCAATTTATGATTCCAACCCAGTAACTGGTGATAAGTCAATTGTCATCTAATGAACTTTCTTCTGCGTTAATCAATAAAATGGCAAACAAGTGGCTTGTTCACATCAAGAAGACGATGAAGACAATGAAGGCGAAGGGCACATACGTCAAGGGTAAGGGTCTCAAGCAGGTGATCCTTGCCGCTAAGAAGACATGGCACAAGGTCAAGACGGGTGGCGGCAATGGTGATTTAGTTGATGTTCCTCTTGATGATGATGCCCCGCCGGCTGCCCCGCCGGCTGCTACTACGGGAACTGAGGTTGAACCTAACTCAGCAGCAAATATTGCCGGTAGACGTCGTCGCAAGACTCGTCGTCGTCGCCACAGCCGTCGTCGTTAGAAAAAATGAGTATAACTAACATATAAAGACAAATGGGTGGCGGTCTACTTCAACTTGTTGCTTATGGCGCTCAGGATGCATACATTTCAGGGAACCCACAGATTACCATTTGGAAGGGACTTTTCAAGCGCCACACAAACTTTGCTATGGAGCCCTTTCGTGTAAACTTTTCCGGTCAGATTCAGTGGGGTACCAAGCAGACGGCTCTAATTGGTCGCCATGCCGATCTGCTATATTCAACATATGTCGAGGTTGCTCTTCCTAAACAAACGGCAAATGGCGAAGACTACTACTGGAACAACATCGGACAGAACCTGGGTTTCCATTTAATTCGGTACGCGGAGGTTGATATTGGTGGTCAGGTTATTGATCGGCTCTACTCTGAGTACATGGTTTTATGGAGCTCATTATCGCTTCCTCATAATACTCAACAAAATCTAAACACAATGTTAAGTGGAGGTGCGGCCGAGGGTATATCAACACTACCTAATGGACAGCAGTGTGCGACGGACGGTCGTAAGCAGAAGATGAACGTGGTATACATTCCTCTTTCCTTCTTTTTTACTCGTAATCCCGGTGCTGCGCTTCCCCTCATTGCTCTTCAGTACCACGAAGTGAAGATCAACATACAATGGGCTGATCCGCAGTTCATTGCTGGAAACTTTACGGATACAGCACTTGGAGATTACCCCCCAATCCAGGATCTTCCTCAGGCGATCCAGGCTGCTCTGTACATTGACTACATTTACCTGGATACGGAAGAGCGCCGTCGTATGGCACAGGCCAGCCACGAATATCTTATCGAACAGACCCAGTTTAACGAGGATAAAGGAATTCGCGGAGCAAATAATCGTATTGACTTAACATTTAACCACCCTGTAAAGGAACTTCTATGGGTTGTACAGCCTTCTCATTACACTGACTGTAGACTTGCAGCCAATCGTGGCGTGACTTTTTTGCAAACGTTTAGTTATGGCACAGACCCTGTATTTGAACAGTGGATTCAAATTAACGGTCAGGATCGCTTAGATAAGAGATATGGTACTTATTTCAACAGTGTACAGGCATACCAGCACCATTCTGGGACCCCAGCAGGAATTGGCGCCTATTCTTACTCATTTGCTATACGCCCCGAAGAGCACCAGCCGTCTGGAACCTGTAACTTTTCCAGAATTGATACAGCAACCATTGTAATGAACATGGCGGGTGGCAATACGGTTGGTCCAAGGGAAGATGACAGTGGTGATTGGAACGTGCGCGTGTATGCCGTCAACTACAACGTTCTACGTGTCATGTCTGGCATGGGTGGTCTTGCGTACAGCAACTAAGAACGTTCTTCTGGGAAACTCACCGTCTGCTTAATTTTTTCCAAGTACAAAATCCCATCCATTAGCTCTTCTTGAGCATGTTGAATCCACTGTAAAAACGTTAGGTCATTACGATCCAATGTTTTTCCATACTTAACTTGTCCAATCTCTGCTCGCTTTTTGAAAGCAGAGATTACACTCGATACTACTGAATCATACTCCATTTCATCTTAGATATTTTCCAATGTATAAACTAAAAAATGAGCTATCTTTTTCTGGGACTCCTGCTTCTTCTAGTATTACAGATTGCTGGAAGAATGCTACCGGGAGGTGTTGCTACGGTTCTTCATTATGCTGGCTTAGGTTTGGTTCTTTATGGGCTTTATCAGCTTGCTACCAGCTCATGAGGATATCATCCATCCGACACTGGCCATCGGCATCATCCTTCTTCTCTTCCTGCTCAACAAGCGCATTCGCATGAGCAAGTTCCGCAGTATACAAATCATGCTCCTCATGACCCTCAGGCAGACGAGACTCATCAATCAGAATATCAATAAATCCAGTACCACAAGGAGGCTTCTGACCAAACATGATGTTTGCTGAGACGCCGCGCATTGTATCAAACTCACCTGCTACTGCCGCATCAAACAGGATCTTGGATGTCATCTCAAAGGAAGACTTGGCAAGAACACCATTCTCCAGCTTGTTCATACCAAAGCGATCAATCGCAATGAGATAGCCATGGTACGTCATAGCATCTACCAGCAGACATGGGTGACGATAGTTCACTGAATCAGCGCCAAACACATCCATCATCTCTTCGTAGAGTGCCATACGTGCAGCTTCAATACCGAACACGTTTAGAATCTCATGGATGTCATTCGAGAACGTACGCGTGGGATCGACGTTCGGGAATACAAAGAGATCAAGCAGGTTGGTTCCTTCTGAATCCAGAACCCACTGGTGATTGGAAACATACCCCCCAACACGCTCATCAAAGATGATCTCATCCTTCTTCTCGCGAGGGAATACACGCCCAATTCCGTCAATGCCAGTCAGCGTAGTGTCCAGCAGCTTATCCTCGATGAAGCGGAGAGATAGGGCATTCTTTGCTACATCATTGCCAAACGTGATACGCATTACCAGTTTATCTGATGTATTTGTATCAGGATGAATACAGTCGAACACACGCAGAACCTTATTGCTTTCAATCTTGGTACGGATCTTAGGCATGTCCAGGATATTGCGTGAAAGCATCTGATTAGGGTCCAGTTCAAGGCGAATAATCCAAGGAGACACACACGTCTGACCATGGCTCACACTGAACTTCTCGTACGATAGTAGAATCTCGCGATCCTCCTGAACAATAGTATCTGATGACAGAGGGTTGGGATCGTAGTAGATTCGTACAGACTTGGTGATGTCGCGTAGAGTTGTCTTTTGAATCTCCTTCATGCTTGAGATGGCTCCTTGGTGATCGGCCATGTTTGGCATGAGATAGATGATATTTGAAGGGTTCTTTGGATTCTGTGAAACACTGAGAAGCTCTTGGATACGAGGAACACCCTGCGTGGCATTTGCCTTGGCAGTACCAGCCTGGTGGAAGGTGTTCAGGGTGAGCTGAGTCGTAGGCTCACCAATTGACTGAGCAGCAAGAGGACCAACCATCTCTCCTGGGTGAACAAGTGCCTTCTTGTACTTGTACTTGATATCACGGATCAGCTCATCGAACAGAGCAACCGTAAAGCGATTCACGATAATTGACTTCTTGGGAGCCAAATTATAACGAAGCAGGCAGTGAAACAGATAGTTATCTGCCATGTATGGCGTCTTACATAGCTTATCAAGTTCATCTACGACATAGCTGGGCGTAAGGTCAGTCTTTACAAGATAAGGATTGCGATACTTCTCTACAAGGCGCTGAAGGTGAACAGGAGCACGTACTTCAGTCTTCTTGATGAACCGAATGACTCGCGTGACGAACATATCGCGATCAGTTAGAATCTGGTCAACCATATCATCAGGAGAATCGGCTGTATCAGGAGATACAGCCTTGAAGTCATCCTTCGTTGCTGCGAACTGAGCATAGATCTGCTCCATGGTCATCATACCAAGCTCACAATCCTGCTTTTCAATCCCAGTAGCATCAATGCCATCTTCGCCATATAGGAACTGAACGATCGATCCATTGATATCACGAACAGTGCCGTCCTGCTCTACGTGAATATCTTCCATCAGCTTTACCAGTCGGCGCTGGATGTAGCCAGTATCTGACGTCTTAACGGCAGTATCAATCAGACCCTCACGTCCGCCCATGGCGTGGAAGAAGAACTCAGCAGGACGAATGCCTGAGATGAATGAGTTCTCAACAAAGCCACGAGACTCAAGGCCATCGTCATACTTTGCGAAGTGAGGAAGCGTACGGTTGTCCATGGTGTACTTGATACGCTTACCGTCAACATACTGCTGGCCCAGAAAGGCAACCATCTGAGTGATATTCACCTCTGCTGTGCCCTTGGAACCAGCGCCCTTGTCTGACATGATGATCATTCGGTTATTGGGTGCCAGCTTGTCTACAACTACACTGTTAGCCTTGCTGTTCATCTCACCGATTGCCGAGCGAATGTTGTTCTCAAGCTCCTCACCATCAGCACGCCCAGACAAGTTTAGGAACCGACCAGCATGAACGCTGGACATTACATCTGAGATCTTCTGCTTGCTGTCCACGATGGCCTTCTCGATTGACTCATATGCTTCAATTGATGCGATGAGATCTGAAGGACCTGTAGAGAAACCTGAAAGCAGATTGTACTTGGTTACGATGTTCTGGAGGGAGTTGATGAAAGTTCCACAACGTTCTGGGCCAAACTCGTTGTAGATTGCGTGTACAACACCCTTAGAAGGCTTCTTGAGAGCACCATCGTTGAGTACGCCCTTCACAAGCTTACCATTCTCGATCTGAACATTGCCATTGAAGTTCATGAGAGGGAAGGCATGTGATACAACATCTGTACCAGCCATTGGAAGATCCATACGCTTGAACTCAGAGATAGCACGCGGGCTACGAGCCAAGATATTCATTGCGATATGCTCCGGAATCGTGACATCAGGCTGTGAGATGCGATAGGCACCAGTCAGAGTATCCTGGAAAACAGAGATAATAGGCTGGCATGTACGGGGTGATACAATCTGGCGAAGCAGAGTTGCGATGATGCGTAGTTCGGTAGCCGCTGCGATACTCTGAGGCACGTGCATGTTCATCTCATCGCCGTCAAAGTCAGCATTGTAAGGCTTGGTAGCGGATACGTTGAGACGGAAGGTTGAGTAAGGAAGAACGCGAACACGGTGACACATCATAGATGCCTTGTGAAGAGATGGCTGCCGATTGAATAGCACAACATCGCCATCTACAAGGTGACGGTGAACAACATCACCTTCCTGAATGTCCAGATCGCGATTCACAAATCCCAGACGGAATGCCTTTCCTTCGTCCTTCTTAAAGACGTTCTTGGCACCTGGATACTTATCGGGACCATTCTTGATGGCGGCCATAAGACGATCGCGGTTGTAAGATGTAACAATCTCAGGGAAGGAGAGATTCATTGCGATTTCCTCTGGAACACCAAG
>Ga0209085_1000534_pt1 | contig 27534 bp, 30 predicted proteins | sample C_131016_EF_Meta_FD_187310 | JGI IMG/M metagenome (GOLD analysis project Ga0209085, IMG submission 187310) | Freshwater microbial communities from Lake Croche, Canada to study carbon cycling - C_131016_EF_MetaG (SPAdes) (version 2) | ecosystem: Environmental > Aquatic > Freshwater > Lake...
ATAAATGTAAACCTGAACAAGTAAGTAATAATGGTATTACTGCTTTAATGTTTGCATGTAATAAAGGACTAGAAAATGTAGCTATAAAATTAATTGATACTTTCTATTATTTTTGATTTTTCATATAATATTGATATATATTGCATTATTGTATTAATAAAATCTAATAACGGTTCTATATTGAAATATATATTTTCTTTAGGTTTATATGTGATTGAATCATTTTTAATAACTATATCACAATTTTTAATTATATTATTATATAGTTCATAATTATTTTTATTAATATATTTATAATTATGTATTGATGACATTTATATAATTTTATTCTAATATTTATAAACAATTAATTATCTTTTCAATATTTTTATATATAAGATATTAAAGTTCCAAATTAATCGGTAAAATAATATCACATAAAATTGTAAAATATTATTTTTTGTAATACTCATTTATTTTATTGAATTATTAAATTTTTTTACTGTTTAATTTAGACTTTAAATGTTTTTACCGATGAAAAATTTTTATGATTCTATTACTTAAAAACATGTTTATAAATTTATACATATAATAATATATGGTAAGATTATGTTATAATTGTGATGATAAAAATGTAGATACTGTTTGTACAAAATGTTTTAATAATATGATTTACAAAACAGATGCAATAAAAAAATTTGGCATATCAGAAGATCAACTTGATGATTTATTTTGTATAGAATTTCAAAATTTTCATAAAAGGAGTATGTCATGTTACAAATATAATAAAGATGATTTATATAAATTGCAAGATGAACTTATAAATACATTACCTAAAGATGATAAACAACTTAAATTATTAATAAAAAAGAAAAATTTATTAGAAGATGAAAAAAAGAGAGATAATGATTTAAAGGATATGAAAAAAAATGTAAAAATACAATTATATGATATGTTATCTAAATTAGATAATAAATATGTTAAAATATATAAAGATAATATAGAAGAATTAATAGAAGAAAAATCAAATATTAATTATACTATAAGTGATATATCATTACAAATTTATAATAATATAGAAGGATTAATTAAAAGAGAGAAAAAGAAAAATGATGATTTGATAGAAAAAACAGAAAGAACCGAAAAAATAAATATAAAAATTGATAAAGATTATAAAGATTTTAAAAATATATTAGTAGTATCAGAATGTTATATTAGTTATATAAATAATCTAATGGATTATAAAACTTGTATAAATGAAATTGATAATATAGTCAAAGAAAATATAGAAAAAAATGAGAGAATTGAAAAAGTAAAGAAAAAAATAGAGAAAGATTATAAAGAATTTCATGATATTATAGTAAAATCTGTTTGTTATGAAAATTTTATAAATAATGTAATAACATTTAAAACATTCATAAATGAAATAAAAGATATTGTTAATAATGAGAAGGAAAAAAATGAAAGAATTAATAAAATTAATATAACAATTGAAGAACAATATAAATTTTATAAAAATTTATTTTATAAATCATCATATTATGACAAATATATTAATGGTAAATCTAGTTTTGAAAAGGTTATTAATATATTTGATAAAATATATTTAGATGAAAAAAATAAAAGAAAAAGAATTGTTAAAATAAATTCATTTATAAAATCAGAAATAGAAGAAGAATATCATGATTTAATAAAAAAAGATAATAAATATATAGATTTTGTTAATAATGGTGATATAAATGATATTGTTGATATTATTAATGAAATCAGAAATTTAGTTCTGATTGAAAAACAACTAAAGATAAAAATGCAGGAAAATGCAGAAAAAAGAAGAAAAATATTGGAAAAAGAGGAGGATAAAAAAAATACTAGAAATTTTTTTTATAATAATCCAGCTGGATCATCAGATATACCCAAAGATATAAAATATGACATTTGTAATTCTCTATATAATTTTTCTAAAAATTCTGATATAAATGAAATATATCTAGATCTAGAAAATGAATATATGTTTTTTCTTAAAAATAAATTAGAATATTTACATTTAAAATATAATTGTATTGAGAAAAAAAATGGTATAAATAAGATATCAATTGTAAAAAATTGATATTCAAATCGATTATTTACATTATTAGATATACATATCAATAGCATTATAAATGTCTATAACAATAAAAGATGTAGTAAATGCATTTAATAATTGTGATTATGCATTCTTTATATATAATTATCAAATTATACGTCATTTTTATTATAATAATATATTTTTTGATAAAACAAAAACATTGGAAAGTTTTTTTGTTTCTAGATTATTTGATTATGATGAAGAACATGAAAAAATTTTCATTATGTTTAAATATATAATTGAAAATGGAGTTATTGATCCAGCGGTTTATGTCAATGGTAAACTTCTATTAGCAACATGTCTTTCTAGTTTTATGTCATGGGATATTGAAAAGGAAAGGATAGAATTATTATTTAAATATACATTTCCTGAAAAAATAAGAAATTTTAAAGATAGCAATGGAAATACAATTTTGGATATTCTTACTAGAAATCATTTTATTACTGATGATTATTATGATATTATATATAATAAATTAGTAGAAGATGTTGGTATTGATATTGCTGATATTGAACTATATAAAAATTTTTTACATGATGTTATTATGAGATTAAATATTAAATATGCAAGAATTGCATTACATATTGGACATAATCCTAATTATTATAAAGGCAATGATTTTGAAAAAAGAAGAAATACTGCACAAATTCTATTATATAATTATATGTATACAAAAAATAAAGATATAATAAAAAAAATATGTGATATTATTGCATTATTAGTTGCAAAAGGATTGAATAAATATTATACTGATTTAGATGGACGTAATTTAATAGATTATATATATGATTACGGATGGGGGGATATATATTATTCTGATATTGATAATAAAAATAATAGTATAATATATAATAAATTATACTATTGTTTAATATTATTAGGGTTTCCTGAAAAAACAGGAAATAAATCAAGTGTGAAAGAAACATATAATATAGATGATTATACAGAACCAATGAAATTATTATATAACAATAGATATGAAAAAAATTATATAAAAATAAATAGTATACTAAATGAATTGCAAAAAATGAAAACAAATGGTGAATTATTTTCTAAAATAAATAAATTACATAATAACATTTATGATGAATTTTGTATAAAAGGTCCATGGAAAGATAGTATAATTTCTGATTATTTAATAAAAGAGATATCATTTGAACAAATTAAAACTAATAATATGAATAATATTAATTGTAATTATAAAAGAATTAGAGATAATTATAATTTAATGGATGATAAAGAAGATAAGGATGATATTTTATAAAGACTATTTTTTATAATCTAGGATCTAATTTTTCGCCTATTTCTTCATTATACAAATATTTCATAACTATTTTTTTATATTCATCAGAATCCTTAATATCATCATATTTAATTTTTAGCATTTCCATTCCTAATTCAAAATCTTTTATACTCTGTTTAATTTTATTTGCAGTTGTTTTATTTTCAATTAATCTAGATAATTTTGGTTCAATCATATAATCATATCCGTAAATTATTGTTAAATATGATGTATTTCTACATTTCATCATTGGTAATAATCCAGGTAACACATAATCAGGTTTGAAAACTATACCTTCATAACCTTGATCTATAGTTAATTTATTAAAATATGATTTTATCTGTTTTAATGAATCATCAAAATTTTCGTTTGTTATTTCTATAACTATTTGATCAATTAAATCAGTTTTATCATGCAATATTGTATACATTTCAGATTGGCTATATTTATTATCAAGTAATGGTATTGATTCTGTATTATCATCATATACTATTTTAAGAATTCCGAACGGTTTATAACATATAGGTTTATCTTCAGCATATAATTTCATTTGTTCATTATAAGTTTTATATAATGATTTTGTAGTGGCTAAATCATGTAAGTATTTGCTATCTTTAATTTTATATTTTTCTTCAGCTAATTTTATTTTTGCTAATTGGCTATCAAAATCAAATTTTTCCATTAATTCAATTTCTGTTTCTAATCCTTTATCGACAGGTAAAAATTCATGTTCAATTAATCCTTTGCCTAATAAAGACCATGGTAAAAGTTCACCATCAATAATAATCATTTTTATTTTATTATCTTCCATAAATTTATTTAATCTATTATGCATTTCATTTATAATAGTATCTACATTAACATGACATATAAAACCATTTCTTGTGACACAATATGATTTAGATAAATATTCTTCTCTATATAAATACATATTTAATCTAGAACCCATATATTTAGGTTGAACAGACAAAGTTAGACTTTTTTGATGTTTAATATACATATTAAACATATATTTAATTCCAATATCTAATAGTTCAATATCATTAATATTATGTTCTACTTTTACATCAGATTTTATTTTATTAGATTGAGCAGGAGAAACTGTACCAGATATAAAATTAACTCTATTTTTTATGCATGTATTTAGTCTTTTTATCTTAATATCATCCATTTTTATGTATTATAATATATATATATATGTATAAATAAAGTAATTATGCTATAAATAAATCAATTTTTATATTACTAATTCAATACATTGACTCATACCGATATTATCAATACAATCACCTACAGGGGAATATATTACAGTTGGTTTTTTATTTGTATTTAATACAACATCATCCATAAATTCTGTAAACTGTTTTTTTGTAAATTCCTGTTTATGATCAGGATGTCTAAATTCATCTGGATTCATCATATAATGTACATTAAATTCGTATGATGGTGTTGTTATTATCATTTTTTTAAAATTAATATCGGAAATAATTTTTACCATAAATTCTTTAATTTTATCCAATGGAATATGTTCAATAACTTCGCTAAATAGAACTAATATTGATTCATCTTTAAATTCAGATAATTTTTTAATCATATCATCAATAGATCTATATGATTGTACTTTTGAGTATATGTTATCAGTTTTTATTAATTGATCTATTTTATCCATTTCAGAATTATCAATATCATGACAGTGATATGTAAAATTATAAATTTTTTTCTTATCTAAAAGTTCCAATAGATTTCTCACATAATATCCCTCTCCACATCCTATATCAACAATATGAATATTATTAATTGTAGATTTATAAAAGTCTAATACAGATTTAGAAATAAAATCGCATCTTTGCTGTTGTGTATTTCCAAAAACCATTTTTATATCATAATCTTTTGAAATTTCAAGTTCTTTTTTTACTCTTACAAATTCTTCCCTTCCTATCATATAATTTTTAAATAAATAGCGAATATAATAAGGTACGTTAATTGTATTCATAATTTTAATTATTTTATCCAATGCAGAAGATTCAGGTTTTTCAACAGATCCAAAAGTCATACTATTTAAACTATATCCTAATATATATGCATATTGTAAAAGTTCAGATATTGTACTATTATCAGATAATATACTAAATTTATATAAATCAGAAACATTTGTTGGATCTAATTTAATATTATATTTATTAATATATTTATTCATTTTTTCTATTAAGTTTAGAGATTTTTTATTAATTTTTATTATTCCTTGTGATATTGAACATTTGTTTGGTTTATCACGATCTTCTCCATGATTAAGAACAGTTCCAAACATCTCTTTTGATATACATGTTAATAGAATTGGAGCTCCATATTGCATATATGGAAGATAATCATAATCATCTCTTGAGTTTTTAGGAAAAGAAACACTTTCACTTATATCAGAAAATTTTACAACATAACAATTTATATTTTTAGGATCAAACCATCCAATACAAACCCCTTTTCTAACCTGTCTAGTATGTGGTGATGTTTCAGGATTCTTTCGTATGATATATGAAAAATCAGGGTTATCTGATTCTAAAATTATAAAGCCCATTTTATATTCTATATTATTATTTATAAGTAGTTTATGGTGTTATGAATTCAATATTTTATAGGTTTTAAATTGTTTTTATTACTTTTTATAGGATAAAAAGTAATAAAAACAACTAATTGGCAAAATAATCAAGTAATTTTATAGTGAGTCCAATTCACTATAAAAAAACAGGGCCTAGCACAAAAGACTGATCTATTCCTACGGAACTGTAACAGTCAATATACTAGTTAGAATATCATAGGGTTCTCCATCACAGCATGGGCACCCATCCTCTTCATACATGGTTTCTTTTGTGTTTTTGATAACACACTTGAAACCAAGCCCCTCCAAGAGCAAGACCAGCTCTTCTGAATGTGTGAAGATATTGGAGGATGATATGGAATCATTGTTGAGGATTGCCGAACGCTCAATCTCTGCCACATCCGAACGCTCAAATTGCTCCATAATGCGTTCGTACAATAGAGCAATATTGTAATGAGGAGGATGGGGCAAGGATGCTAAAGCAATTGCGCTGGGCATCGGGTAAGACAAACCAGCTTCCTTGTAAAGCTTCTCCCTAAGAGCCTCTGTGGTGCTTCCAAGAAGAGTTTCTGTCATACGCACTGTTTCAGCGCGATATTCGGCCTGTCGCGCACGTGACCAACTACGCCACGTCTCCGGAGCAATATAACGGCTGCCAATCAGATGGCGACATTCAGCATACATCTTATCAACTGTCTGATCACTATTCTTGTATTTAAGGCGGGTTTGATCAAACTGTTCAATCTTCAAATCATACTGTTTCTTAGCCTCTGTGTAGCGCCTCATTGTCACCAGGCACTGAGCCGGTATGAGAGGCTTAGAGGAAACACCAAAAGAGGAAGCCATATTGATATACAGGTGATAAGAGGGGAAATAAAAGTGCTTTGGATAATAAAGCAGCATTAAGCAATAGGAGAAATAAAATGAGATTATCAATATGTTAGCATTTTCAATTTTTTATATATAAAAATTGAAAATGCTAATATTTTGATAATCTTATAAAAAATCATTTAATAATATTATGTCCATTAGTTAAATAGCAAATGGATTCTCAAACATTTGTACCATCTGCAGATCCACAACATTATGTACCATCTGCAGATCCACAACATTCTGTACCATCTGCAGATCCACAACATTCTGTACCATTTGCAGATTTACAAAAATCTATATCATTTGAAGATTTAAAAATACCATTACCTCTCAGGTATCTTCACGAATATCATATTCAGGTAGGAGGAACAATATATTTTCGGTATGTGAATTTTATGGGTAGTTTATGTTGGTTACCTGTATATCATAATTAAAATCTACATTATTTTTTTATTAAATAAAAATTGAATAATTTAAGTATTATGCTTACTTTTAATATTAAGACTATATATATTTTAACATAAGTATTAAAATGCAAAATTCACAACCAACAATTGATGATATTATTAATTATTATATAAAAGGTGATACTGATATGTTAATAAAACATGAAAAATTATTTAAGCAATATTTTCATGATGAATCGTTTAATAAAAGATGTGTATATATTGGAAAATTTGATTGTTATACAAAATATACTCTTAAAAAACTTATGATGATGTGGTTAAATGATCATGATAGTTATTGTCCATTATTATTGAAATCATTTAGATGTGTAATTGTAATGGGATATATTGATCCGAATCAACCAATTAATGGGAAACTTTTATTGGAATCATGTATTGAAAAATTTAGTAGTTTAAACATTCAGAGAGAACAGATTGATTTTTTATTTGAATGCACTTCTTCGGAAATTATTAGAGATTATAGAAATACCAATGGTTGGTCTCTTTTATATCTTATAAATATTAGACAAATGAGATATAATGATTTTGAATATCTTGTTAAAAAAATTTTATCAACTGATATGAATATTAATTCAATTGGTAGTCACAAAGATACCGAATATTTTAGATATTCCGATTTTCCTTGCGAATTTTCAGATATAGGTATTTCAAATTATATAAAAATAGCGATTGAAATGGGTTATGATATTAATACATATATTGCAGATGAAAAATCTAAAAATGCAAATCTAGCACAAAATATTCTATTTCACTATCAATATACAAAAGATAGCAGAATTATTCATGATGTTGTTAAAATTATTTTGATTCTTATTACAAATGGATTAAATAGAGAATATACAGATTCAGAAGGGAGAAATTTAATGGATTATATATATGACTATCAATGGAACGATGTATTAATTGATATTTATGATAACTCAAAAAGGACTGGAAAAACAAGTAGTAGAATTCATGAAAATAATTCTGATTTACAAGATGATTATACAGAAGAAATGAAATTGCTATATGAATATAGACATACAAAAGATCCTTTTAAAATTAATTATGTTGTTGAAACATTAGAAAATAATTGGAATGGAAAACATATATTAAAACCTGATCCCATAACAATAGAATATCTAGAAAAATTTGATCAAAATAGAAAAATTTTTTTTAAGAAAATAGATGGTAAAAATATTTATGAAAAATTTTGTAAGAAACACGGATATTGGGAAAAAACAATTGTTGCTAAATTTTTGGATTCTATTATAAATTCCTATTATAAAACAATATTTGATAGAAATTGAAATTTATTTATTTTTAACTAATACAATTTTATTTGTAATTTTAAAATATTTTTAAATAATAAATAAAATTGTATTAAGGAGTAATAAAATGATGATTATAAGTGATTACAAATATTATGAAATTTCAAAACTCTCAATAGAAAATGGATTTGAAAAAAGTTTTTTTTACAACTTCTCCCCCACACTTTTTTTATTTTTATAATTTTAATGCTATAAAAATAAAAGTAATATAATCTAATAATATATATTTTAAAAGTATATAAGTTTAATATAATTTATTAAAAGTAATAAGTATAAATAAAAATTATATAAAAATATATTTAGTATAAAAGAATAAAACTATAAAATGATATAAAAATGCTATAAAAATATTATTAATAATTAAAAATGCTATAAAAATATATTTTTGAGTTTAAATTTAGTAAAATATTATATAAATATATAATATATGGTACAATATAAATGTATTACATGTGATAAAAATTTTGATAAAAAACATAATTATGATGTACATATTAATAGAAAATTTAAATGTAAACCAAAAGAAATTAAAGTAAAGGATAATATAGAATCAATCGAAGAAAAATTAAGAAAAGAGTTTGATGATAAATTAGAAGCTCAAAAATTAGAAATGAAAAAAATTGTATCACAATTACTTGAACAATTAACAATTGAAAAGGAAAAAAATAAAGTAATAAATAATAATGTTACTATTAATAATACTAATACTAATAATATACAACAAAACAACACAATAAAACTCAATCCATATAGAAAAGAGGATTTAAGTCATATAACTGATCAGGAATACAACAGATTACTATCTTTAGGATACGGATCAGTACCATCATTTGTAAAGAAAATACATTTTAATGATGAAAAACCTGAAAACCATAATATTTTATTAACTAGAGCTGATTGCAATGATATATATGTTTATAATAATGAAAACGAGTGGGAATGCAAGGATAAGAATATAGTTATTGAACAAATAATATCGGATAAAACAAATATTCTATATAATAAAAGATTAGATAAGGATGATAAAAAGAGCTATAAATTTGATAACTATTTTGAATCTTTTGAATCTGAAGATAAAAAGAAAATGAAAGATGTTACTGAAAGTGTAAAAAGAGTATGTTTAACAGGTAAAGACAAAGTTATGAAAACTAGGAAACTTATAACTAAAAAGAAGTTAGAAAATTAGATTTTTATTTTACAAGTTTTGTTTCTAATACACGATGTTCATCTAATACAAATATCATTGATACATCTATATCATTGCCATCATTTTTATGTTCAATTACATATTTAATTAAATCATCGTCAAGATTTATCTTATAATTTTTGACATCACCAGTTTCTTCATTTAATACATGAATATAATTATCTTGCAAATCAACAAATTTAAATGTAATTCGCTGTACAATTGGTATCCATACATAATTGGATGTTGAAGCAGATGTTTCGATATGTTTATCTGTTATTATATCAGTCCCTTTCATAAGTGCTTTTGCTGAACCATGTTTACCTGTTTTACATGTTGTTAAGCTTATTATTTTACATGGTCTATCATTTAACATTACAACCATACCTGTTTTAATTTGACCAACGGAAATTTTTATCATACCATCATATTTAACATCCTCATCATCACTCATTTTTAATATATTTTATCTATATGTTTAATAGCATTCATAATTTATTAATTTCAATTTTTATTTAAAAATATTGAATATAAAAGTTTAAAGTACTAATAAATTATTTAATATACATAAATATATGCCAAGTAATTATACAATATACGCATATTTACCAGATGACATAACAGAAATAATTAGTGATAGTATGAAATATCTCAATGAAAAATATAAAAATCTATATAAATGGCAAACTACAGAAACTCCTCATATAACAATAGCATATGGTCCGGAATTGATGGATGGAGAAAAAGAGATTGATAATTATAAATCAAATGCGATTGAAAAATTATTACCTAATTTTTTAAATTTAAAAGATGAAATTGGTCATCCTATAATAAATTTTAAAGGTGTCTCATACTTTAATAATGCTAATTTTTGGATTGTGAAAGTAGAGTTTCAATCAGATGGACTTAATAAATTAAGAACAAATTTAAGAGATAATTCAGATTTATTAGATAAGAGAGCAAAAGAGTTTGAAGATAGAGATGGTTATGAATACAGATCATCTATTTATCCATGGGCTCATAGTACATTAATAGTTATAAAAAAAGATGTACCTGAAGAAATAGTTAAAGAAATTATTAAAGATGCTGAAAATTATTTAAAATTACCTGAATCTTTTGAAGCTAAAAATATAAGTTTAATAAGTGCTATAACAGATACTCCGATTGTATTATGGTAAAAAATTGAATATTCAAACATATTTAAAAGCACACTATAAAAAAACTAATATATACATAACATTCTAACAATACTTAGAAAACCATCAAAAAATGTCTATCAATATCGCAGGGAAAAATAAGGTTGCTCTTCTCAAAGCTCTTTGGAATAACGCACAGCACGAAGAATGGTGGATTGACAATGGTACATTTATTCCTTTTGATGATAGTAAAGCTATTACAGCAGTGACAAAATATATTGACTATTTTAGTTGTAGACTTATAAAGACTGATATTTCTGGAGACACTGCAGATCCACAATGGTATGACCATGAATTTGGAACTGGGTCCTTTCAGCGAGTTGTAGACTCAATGTAATTTTTTTATTTTACTGTTTAGTCTAAAAAAATTGAATGTAAAAATATATTACTATTCTATCAATAATAATCTAATATTATAAATAGAATGGCTGTAACAATGGATAATATATATAAGGCATATTCAACTGCTAATACAAAATTTCTAATAGATAACAAAGAGCAAATTAAAAACATATTTAAATATATTATTGAATTTAAATATTTTCCTATTTTTTTAGGAGATAATTATGATTCCAATGAGTTAAGTGAAAAATTTATAGAGGAACAATCAATAGCACATTTTCATTTTGTACAATTGCGAGAGATGTTAATGACTTATTTAAGTGATGAAGATGATTGTGATCATTCTAAAAATTTTCTTACATCATTTAAATGTGTTGTTGAAAACGGAATCTTTAATCCTGATACACTTATAGAAGGTGAATTAGTTATTGCAGATTGTATTTCTAAATTTTCTGGTCATAAAATTCAAAAAGATAAGCTTGATTTTCTTTTTAAACATACTTCTCCAGATGTTATTAAAAATTATAGAAATAAAAATGGTTGGTCATGTTTATTGCTTTTGAGTTGGAGAAATATTAATATAGATGATTTTGATTACTATTATTGTAAATTAATTTCTACAGGATTGAATATTAATGTTACTGGAAAATTTCTTAATAAAAAAGTAACTTTTTTAAATAATGTTGCTCAAAATGGATATTATAAATTTGTTAAATTAGCTATTATGAACAAACAGGATCCGAACGAATATATTGCTACAGATTTTTATAGAAATATGAATACTGCTCAATTAATGTTATATAATCACAGATTTGTTAAAAATAAGAAAGATATTAATAATATTGTTAATATTCTTTTATTATTAATTGCTAAAGGATTAGATATGAAATATACTGATAAGGATGGTAAAAATTTAATGGATTATGTTTATGATTTTAAATGGAATTCTATTTTAATAGGAAATGGTGACTATCCTGTATTAAGAAATAATTTAGAAGCTCTTCTCATTGCATTAGGATGTCCAAAAAAAACAGGAAAACCATCAGGAATTAATCTTTATGGATCTGATAAATTGCCAGCAGGAAGTACTGATTCAATGAAATTACTTTTTGATAATAGATATGAAAAAGATCCAGCTAAACTAAATATGATATTATTTAATTTAAGATATATGAAACAACATGGTGAAGATTTTTCTGTTGTAAATCATAGTCATAAAACTGTTTATGATGAATTTTGTAAAGAAGGAGATCCATGGTTTAATACACCAATTTCAGATTATATAAAAATTAGCAATAGTATTATAATGATTGAGGAACTAAAATTAAGTAGGTTAACAGAAGGTGCAACAAAAAAACGTATTAGAACGAATGATCAGCTTATTAGAGACAATGTTGTATTGAAAAAGAAAAATTAAATGTGTAAAATCATATTTTTATAAAAAATATGATATATATATAATATTACCATTGAAAAAATTTATTTATGATATAATAATATTATTTTGAAATACCAAATTGAAAAAAAAAATATAATTTATGATAATTGTATTAATGCTTGTTTTAATTATGATATTGATTTTATAAATAAAAATAAAGATATTATAAAAAATTTATGTATAAATGATGAATATTTTTTTAGTACATTGATTGATTCTAAAAGAATTGATATTGATGAATATTATTATAATTATATTGATATAATTAATTATAATGTATTAGATTCATTAAAATATATGTTAGAAAATAATATAATTGATCCTAATATTATAATAGCAGGATCTCTTATGCTTTTTATTTGTATTCAACAAATAGATTTGTTTTCTGAAGAAATACAAAAAGATTATATTTATTTGGTATTAAAACATACATCTTATAATATTATTCGTAATTTTAAAGATTATAAAGAAAGAAATATTATAAAAATTTTAAAAGAAGCTGATTTAAATGATGATGATTATTTCTTTTTTTATCAATTGATTGTATAAAATATTTAAAAAGTCCAATTTAAACAGTAAAATAATGAGAAAAATTGAATTGTTAATGTATTATATAATACTTTTATTATTTCTATTATAAATAATAAAATAAAATTGCAATGGCAATCAATAAAGATTGTGTCACTATTGATATGTCAAAATTTAAAGATTGTGGTATTGTTGATAAAATTTTTAGTGCATTTATGTCATATAATTATGATTTTTTAAATAGAAATAAAGAGGCTGTAAGAGCAATTTATATTAATGATGAATTTATTATAATATCTACTATTTCTGGAAAATTTAATATAAAATTTTCTGAATTTATAACAATTAGTGATTTAAATGATAAGTCTGAAAATATTTTTAAGTCTTTAAAATATTGTATAGAAAATAATTTTATTAATCCAAATGATTATAATTATAATAATTTTATTTTAGCAAATAGTATTGCTTATTTTGATAATAATGATATTGATAAAGAAAGAATAGAATTTTTATTGAAATATTTATCATCAGATACTATTAAAAATTATCGTGATAAAAATGGAGATTCAATATGTTTAAATCTAGCTAAAAATAATGTAATGACAACAGAATATTTTATTTTTTTAAATAGGAAATTTATAGAATTAGGATTATAAATTTCTTATTTTTACAAATTTAATATTTTATAATTTTTAAATAAATACTAAAAAATTGAATTTATAACATTTTAGTATACTCACTATTATTTTTTACCTAATAATTTTATTTAAAATGGCTCAATCAGCACAACTAGATTGGGTAAATTTTTTGGTTGAATCATGGTATGTTGGACCAAATAATGTAGAGCCTAAAAAGATGACGATGATTCCTACTTCTGGAGTTTGTATGTTTTGTAGAACTCTAAAGGAGAATCTCAACAATTTCGCATTGATTATCTTTTAGGATTTTTGACTTGTTCTGATGAGAAATGTATTAAGATTGCTCAAGATTATATTGATGATTTGAATATGAAAAATAAGTTTATTAAAGATACTTATGGTGAAAATAATGTGTCAGTTAAGAGGTCTAGTGGAGTTATTGAATCTGATTGGAAAATTGATTATAATGATACATTTTGTGGATGTATTAATTATACTTTAGAAGGTATTAGTATACATGTCGTACAAGATACAAGTGGACTTTCTAAGTATATACGATATAATGAATTTCTTGAAATGAATAAGAAATAATTTTTTTATAAATATATTTATTTTTCTTTTGATAATTTACTAGAGTAAAAAAATTGAATAAGTAAATATATTGTAATATCATATATATTTTGATACTACATTTTACCTTTAATAGGTATTCTATATAAATTCTTTATTCTAGTGAAAAAGTATTAAAAGTATAATTTAATTAGTAAAATACTATGGGAAATTCTCATAATATTATAAAAACTTATAATGATCAGTTGGATTTTATATCAGATTCTGGTGGAGCAGCTAGTAGTGTTTCAGATTCTGGTGGAGCAGCTAGTAGTGCTTCAGATTCTGGTGGAGCAGCTAGTAGTGCTTCAGATAATTTATTGAAATTTCCAACTCTTAAATTTAATGAAAAAATTATTCATCCTCATATTGAAGCAAAATCATTATCTAGTAGCTATAGAGGTTCTGTTATTAAAGGTATAGTATATGAGACAGTTTATAATACTATAATATATAACATATTTTTAAATTCTGTTAATAATGATTCATTTTTTGTAGTTAGTGATACTGTTTTACATAATATTAGGAAAGATCTTATTGAAGTTGCAACTATTTTAGCCAATAGTAATGTAGATAAAAAATTGGAAATAACGGAATATAGAAAAATAAGACATAAATGTCAAGGAAAAAAATGTAAAGGATGTTATGAGTGTAATACTGCTAATAATAAAATTAGAGATTATGATGAACAAATATTAAAATATAATAAGGATAGAATTATGTTGATTAAGCAGATGATATCTAATAAAGATTTTCATAAAGTTATTTTGGAAAGAGATGGTAATTTAAAAAAGATAATTGAAGATAATAAACATGAAAAAGAATTAGTTAGATTAGAAAAAATGCATATTAAACAAGAAGAAACACGTCGAGAACAAATACGGCAAGAACAAATACGGCAAGAACAAATACGGCAAGAACATTTACAAAGACAAAAAATTAATCAAGAAAGAATACGTCGAGAACAATTATGGCAAGAACAATTACGGCAAGAACAATTACGGCAAGAACAATTACGGCAAGAACAATTACGGCAAGAACAATTACGGCAAGAACAAATTATACAGGCTCAAATATTAGAATATGAGAAAATTAGACAGGCTCAAATATTAGAAGATGAGAAAATTAGAGAAGCTAGATTAGAAGCATCAGGTGCAGGTGAAGCAAAAGATGATGCTAAGAGATCGTGTTCTATTTGTATGGAAGATTTTATTAGACCAACAACTATTACAAAATGTGGGCATGTTTATTGTTATAGCTGTATTGTACTTACTTTTAATACAGGATGTAAAAAATGTCCATTATGTAATAAGATTTTTGCTATATCTGATCTAACAATTCTTTTTTTTTAATTTATAAAAAATTGAATAAGCAATTATATTGTAATATTTACATAGTTTGATACTATATTTTATACTATAATATGGATAATATTAATTCTTTTGAAAAACCAAAATATACAGGAAATTATTTAGATAGTAGTACAATAGATATAGTTTTAGATGATTGCAATAAAGAACAGGAACGATTACGACAAGAACGTTTGCATGAACAAGAATTGGAGGAAAAAAGATTATATTTAATTGAAGTAGAATTGGCTAGAGAAAAAATACGTAAAGATGAAGAAATATTTCTAGAACAATTACTTCAAGAAAAATTACGACAAGAACAGATACGACAAGAACAGATACGACAAGAACAGATACGACAAGAACGGACACGATATCATCAATTACGACTAAGACAAATACTGCAAGATCTATTACGACAAAGACAAATTCTGCAAGATCAATTACGACAAGATCAAATGCGTTATGAAGAACAATTACGTCAAATAAAACAACTGGAACTAGAAGATGAAAAAATTAGAAATTCTAGACTAGAAAAACCAGATAATACAGAAATAGGATCATGTGCTATTTGTATGGAAAATTATGTATTACCATCTGCTATTATAAAATGTGGACATATATATTGTACCAAATGTATTATACGTGTTTGTAATTCAGAAATTAAAAAGTGTCCATTATGTAAGATTATAATTAATAATTCTGATTTGATTAGAGTTTATATTTAATTTTTAAACTATTCAATAAAATTGATTTATTTTGCGTATTTAATTTGTGTTTTAACATTCAAAATTTTGAATATAAAAGTTCCAAATTTAACAGGAAAATACTTAACAATATATTACATAAATAAAAAAAATGGATACTCAATGTACTTATTGTAATAAAATTTTTGACACTTTTGCAGGATTAAAAAGACATTTAACTACTATTGATCCACTAAAATGTGCTGGACATAATGATAAATAATATATAGAGACTGTTGATAAAGAAAATGAAAGATGTAAAAAAAATACAATTTTTCTTAATAAAACACAAAATGATAAATTTAAAAAATCATATTTTAAAGATTCTAATGAAATGTGTTTTTGTTGTGGTAATAATATAAGAGATAAAACAGATAAAGATAAATTAAAAGATAATATATTTGATAATTTGAGACCTATTTGTAATAAATGTGATAATTATAAACCATCAAGAATTGGTAATATAATATGGAATGATTACAAAAAGAAAAATAACTATCCGACAGAGGAGTCAATAAAATTAAAATTAGATGAATATAATGATAAATATAATAAAAAAAGTATGAAAAAATACAGTTGTATTCGTGGATATGGTGATATTAGCAGTGATTCTGAAAATAAAAATAGTCCTTATACTATTGACAGCTATCAAAGTGGATACAGTAGTGTTTCTACTGATAGGGAATTTTTACAGATTTAATATTGGTTTTAATACTTTTTTATAAAATAAAAAAAAAATATTAAATGTCCAAATTAAACAGTAAAATAGTTATTCAAAAGAATCTGATTTTAATTCAAGAAGCAAAAGATATTAATGCATTTCATGACTACCAGTATCAACTAACATATGTCCATACAGTTTTCTAATACTATTATCCATAACAAAATCTGTTGCATGATCCAATGGATGAATAATCCAAGGAATACATAGAAGACCAAATAGAACTGATGAATAACTCGCATATTTTGGAATAGAATTTACATTTCCTTTAGCCATAATAATAATTTTCTTTATATTTCTATGTTGTAGCAAACTCTTGAGGTACCAATCTGTAGTATCAACTACACCGTGAACAGCATACATTGGAAGAACCATACTTGCAAATGTATGCCAAATTGATTTATCCATAAAATTTACAAATGTTTGAAATTTAATTTGATTCAAATTATCCAAATATGCTCTGTCAATAAATATCTTATTTTCATAATCTTTATTTAATTTATCTTTCAATAGTTTATTAACATTCCAAGTATGAATAATTGTATCAATACCTACATATCCAATTGACACACCATATGCACTATTTACAAGCCATCTAGGAATAATAGGTCTAAATGATTCTCCAACTTCAGATACGTATGATAAAAATCTAGTTTTTTGTAGAATAATATGAGGTTTTGCAAAAAGATTTGATACATATCGTACAATTTCAAAGTTTTCAGATGGTTCAGGAATTAATGATTTATCATCTTTATTATATTTTTTAAGTAAATAATTGGAAAGATCCGGATGTGGAAATACAGATGGCATTTATGATATATGTTTATGTATTAAATTATATAGAAATATCATATATTAAGAATTTCAATTTTTATTAAATTAAAGACTAAATTTGTTGCTTAAATAATAAAAAAAAGATTTAATATAGATTAGGTTTTTATTATGAAGAATAATAAAAACCCAATTCGATTGGATCTAATCAAAAAATTCCGGCATGTGCGCAAGAATCCAGTCCTGAAGTCTTTTCCTCTCGTCCTCTGCTGCACGCAATTCGATACCGAGATTTGTTGTGGCAGTACCTTCTTCAATTGCAGTCATTGTAGCCTCAACTAGGTAGTCTAAGCGACTGCCAACATCTCTGAATTTTTGCGCAGCATTTTCCAGAGTAATGTCAGCCATTTGTAAGCTTTATACTAGTTTTTATAATGGAATTAACAATATGTTTAAATTTTCAATTTTTTGTATTAATATGAAAAATTGAATATTCAAATATATTGTTATTCCTATTATAAAAACCCATTATATTACTAACAATTTCAAAAAGCAGCAAAAAGCGTACAACAAGAATTCGAAATGGAGTTTCTTTCGCTTGTTTCTGTATTTCTTCACAATTTGTCCCAGCATATGACGATTCCCATCGACCAGGGCGAGTTTAAGCGCCAAGTTGCCATTTATCAAGCAGCGACTGATCAGATTCAATTTGTAGATGACAATAAGATCGACCTGTCTTACCGACATTATGATGCGTTGATAAATGCATCGGCATATATCCTGTCTGTCGACAGACAACTTCGCGGCCATGGACTAGATGAGGAATTCGTCTGGGGAGATGGAGATTATAACGAGATCTGTTCACACAGCATGATCTACAACATCCTTAGAAATATGAGATGTAGCATTGGCGAGGCTGACCAGTTGGAAAACATCAAGTATGCACTCCAAAAACGGGACATGCGTATTCGTCTTATTTGGAATACAATGTCGAACAATTACAGCATTGTAACACCACAGTACTATGCTGAAGTGCACAAACTTGTTGTTCAACAGGCGTTGGAAATCGTCAATTACGACCATCCTTCTCCGACGTTCGCCAAACTCGCTGGTTTTACCGATCCGATCACCTTGTCAGATGACAGATTGATCGAGTTTGCAAGCGATATTGCCAAAGCTGCAAGCGATAAGGAGGAACTTGATTCATTGCGAGATTGGAAACTCGATTCCTCTGAGGAGGATGCTGACTATCTTGCTGCTGAAATGGGAGAGGAACCGACTGTCTCTACCAAGAAGGATAGCAAGAAAAGGCGTATCAATAAGAAGGTCAAGCGATACCCATAAAAAAATAAAACATATATCTAATATGTTTTATTTTTTATTTAATTTATTCTACTATTTAATTTTGAATTTAATATTGGTTTTAATATTTTTTTATAAAATAAATAATAATATGATTATTTTACTATTTAATTTGGAACTTTAATACTTTTATTCATTATTATTTGATTTACTACTGCAAGAAAAAAAAATTATTGTAAGTTGATGATTATATTGATAACATTTGTAGTCATGAACAGTATTATAAGGATATAGGATATAAAAAGAAATTGAGTAAGAATTATCAAATTAAAAATCATTATGTATTAGCTCAATAAATTAAATAGATGAATAACAACAATCTTGCAATTTAATATCCTGTTTGCACAAACTACATTTTTTCTTTTTATGACATAAATACCAAGTCAAAAAGCATTCTAAACAATAAGTATGTTTACATGATGTTAGAAAATTATGATTAGTATAACAAATATTACATGATTCGTCTTTGTCTATATGAAAATCTTCTTTTTTTATATTTAATTTTTCTGCTATTTTATCAAATTCTTTTTTTTCATATAAACTATCTAATTCCGTTTTTACTTTCCAATTTTTTATAATTCCATTTTCTATTTCTACATAATATTCATCACATATAGATGATAACCATTCAACAATATCTATCTTATTTAAAAAACATGCAAATACGAACACTTTATCTCTATTTAGATGTATATTCGGTTTTATATCAAATGAATTATATAACCATTTAGCTAATTCTAAATGTCCTTGAATACAACTTTCATGAAAAGACAAATCTATATTATTTAAAATCACATTATTATCAATTGAATATAAGTATTGAATTATATTTAATTTTCCATGATAACATGTTGTTATAACAATATTATTATTAATATTTGGTTTATTTTCTAACGTAAACATCCATTTTACTATTTCTAAATGTCCATTAATACATGCATTAAATAGAGAAGTTTCATATTTATCATGAATATTTATATCATTATTTTCATATATTTTTTTAACCTCTTCCAAATTACCCGTTTCACATGCTAATTGAAATTGATGATTCATTTATTATATGATTTAATAGTATAAAAGATATATATAGATTGTTTAATTTATAATCTTCAATTTTTTACATTCATAAAAATATTAAAGTTTTAAAATTAAATAATTTTATTTTTAATCATTACGTAATAAACCATTAGGATACTTACTAAAACCTTTAAAAAACCATTCAGTTGGTGTTAAACAGAATATTTCAAAATAGTCCCCAGGTTTCGCATTTATACTAAATGTAAAATTTCCAATAAGTGATCCTGAATTAAAATTTAGTTGTCCATCTTGAGGATCAGAATATGGTGATATTACCATTCCATAACCCTTATAATCATTTTGATATATAGTTACAGTATTTGTTCCAGATGTAGAACCTAATATAAATTTATAATTTAGTCCTGGTATTACATTCATATAAGTATTTTGATCTGGTAAATATATATTATAATCATTATCAGTTATATTTATTTCAAATGTTATACCACTTTGTTGTGGTGTTATTATTGTTTCTTCATTAATTGATACAGCTCCAGGTATTAATTGTTCATTAGATTGTATACTTTTTTGTATATTAACTAATGTTTTAATATTTGTCGATAAATTATTTTTTTTTAACATTATATAAATTTATATCAGATATTTTTTATATTATAATAAATAAACCTCCATAATATGACGAAAATCCTTTAACTAACCAAAAATCTGCAGATAATGAATGTATTTCATAATAATCACCATGCATAGCTATTTCACGGAAATAAATGCGATTATTACCATTTAAAGTATAATAAGATGATGTATATGGATTTTGTCCAGATTGTAATAATGTGCCATTTAAATTTTCATCATCTTGAAATATTGTTATAGTATTTCCACTTTCTTGACCATCTATTAATACAAATCTATAAAATAAACCAGGTGTTATTGTATGAGCAGTATTATTTGGTAATGATATAGTATAAGTTCCAGGTGAAACCATAAAAGTTGTTCCTGATTGTTCAGGTGTTAATTGGATTGTACTATCTATTGAATCTACTTTAATAAGATTTGATGGTGTTGAATTAACTATTGGTTCATTTGAAATCTTATCAATTATATCTGTAATAAAACTATTGTTAAATTTATCAAACATATATAATATATATATACTTTTTATTTTATAAAAAAATAAATATTAAATTTATAAAATAGGTAATAAATAATTTTTTATGTATCGTATTGAATACCTAGAGTAGTACCTGTAAATGCAAATACAGAAATGATTTCAGATGGTAAAATTGTATATTCAATATAGTCCCCAGCATTTGCATATTCTGTAAAATAAAGTCTAGAACTATTATCTATATTATCACAATATGTATAATTTTCGTTATTATTTTGGCGTATTATCATTCCTTTAGTATTGGGATATGGGTCTTGTTGTACTATATTTACTATATCTGTTATTGTATTTTTTAATATAAATTTATATGTTGTGCCAGAGGTAAGTTCGGTTCTTGGTGGCAAATATATATTTAATGGTGTTGTATTCGCATTTATTAAAAAAATTGTTCCTGATTGTTGTTGTGTTACAGTATATTCGCCTGTTATTGTTTCTACACTAGTTCCCGGTGGATTTGGAGAAGTATTTATATCTTTTTGTATGCTATTTATAATATTTGTTACTATTTTTAAACTATCTATTGGAAGTGCTATTGGCATTATATACTAATTATATATTATTTTGATAATAATATATTTATTATATCTATAATATTAGCTATTGGAATGGCAATTCTATAGTACTCTTCAAATAGAAATAATTGGTATATTGGTACAAATAATTTATCTATTAATATAACTACTAAACAAATAACTTTCTATCAATTATCAAATTGTTACATTTTCTGTTGCTCTTATTAAAAATATAGATGATATTAAAAATAATAATATGACAAAAATATATATTTTATAATAAATTTGTAAAAATAAATTAATTTATAAATATCAAAAAATTGATAATAATAATAGTTAATTATCTATTATCATATAAATTAATAATATACATGTGTAATATTTTTATTAATTTGTGTAAAACTGGTCAATTAAAAAAGGCTCAAAATATGTATAAAAAAAATAAAATAAATGTGCATTTCAAAAATGAAGAAGCTTTAAAAGTCGCTATAAAAAAAGGTCATATTGATATAGTATTATGGCTTTTATCATTAGTAGACACACCCAATATACATATAGAAAATGATATTATTTTTAAAACTGCTTGTCAAAATATAAATCTAGAAATGATTAAAATTCTATATGAAAAATATCTTGAAGAAATTAATTCAGAAAATACAGAATATTATGAATTTATTAATTATCCATATCCTCAATTTACTAAAAAAAATTTAGATGATTTAATTACAAATATATTTAAATCATCGCATAGTGATGTTATTCATTTCTTATTGTCAATAGGTTATAAAATAAATACTAGTGATATTAATAATATTTTTGAATATATGTGTTCTAATGGATATTTAAAAATAGCAAAAATAATATATTTTTTAGATAATAAACCAGATATACATACTAATAACGAATACGCTTTCAGATTAGCATGTTCTAATGGACATTTTGATATTATAAAATGGTTATTTAACTTAAATGGAAAACCGAATATACATGCAAACAATGATGAAGCTTTTAGAAATGCATGTAGAAATAAACATATAAATATAGCAAAATGGTTAATGACATTAGATGATAAACCGAATATACATGCAAATAATGACGAAGCTTTTAGAAATGTATGTAATAAAAATAATCTAGAGATGGCCAAATGGTTAATGACATTAGATAATAAACCGAATATACATGCAAATAATGACGAAGCTTTTAGAAATGTATGTAATAAAAATAATCTAGAGATGGCCAAATGGTTATCAACTCTTTGTAATAATTATAAATTAGAGATAATAAATGAAAATATAATGAAATATGATGTGACATATAAACTTGAACAATTATATAATGATAAAAAATATTATAAAATAATAGAATATTTAAATATTCAAAAATCTGATTTTAATTTAAATACAGATGATAAATGTATTATATGTTTTTCTGATAGCTATAATTTTTTAACATCATGTAAACATACCTTTTGTATAGATTGTTTTTTTACATGGTATATTGGTAATAATAAAAAAGAATGTTCTTATTGTATGAAATTTATAGAAATAGAAAAATGTTGCTATAATCCATTAATAAAATGTGAATTACAAAAAAAATCATATATTTACGAAACTATTCTTTCATTATTTAATTTTTCTATTAAATTTTAAATATTTGTATTTATATTTTAGATATTTATTATTTTGCTGTTTAATTTGGAACTCTAATATTTTTATTCAAAATTTTAAATAAAAATATTAAAATTAACTGGTCTCCATATAAAAAGTTGAATTTTTATTACTATATATTCTTCTTTATATTTCTACTATTATAAATGATCTAATAATGGATATTTCTAGTCCTGATGCAATACGTAAATTTTTCGATGGTATTGATAGAATTGATATGACATTTAAATATATTGTAGCACATATTAATAATTTGCTCTATACTAAGACTAATCCTTATTTTTTACATATTAATGGATCTGGAGGTGGATGTGAAGGTGGATTTACCTCATTAATATATCTTTCTAGAAATTGTGGAAAAAAATGTGTATCATTAAATGGATATACTTTTAAATATATTTATGATTCGCGAAATGTTAATATATCACATTATAATAGTACATTTAATCATACTATTATATTTGATAATGATAAGAAAGATTATAATATGGAAAGTATTAAAAAATTTGTCGACAGTTTTATTGTCCATATTAATATAATAGAAAATGCTTATCAGAACCTATCTAAAATGTTCAATCTTGATGTATTTTTTTCTATGCATGTCATTGAATTAGGAAAATCAAGATGGAAGGTTAATGATAGATATCAAATTGATTATGATATGAATAATCAATTCATTTTGCAAAAATATCATTATGATAAAAATAAAAGTGTAGGTTGTTTAACAACTTTAAGTGACAAGAAAGTTTTTGATAATATTGATGATCTTATTAAAGAGATTTTGAGAGAGGCACCTAGATTGGAAAAAAAATTTATTAATAGATTTATTGGTCTGATCTGTTGATATTTGTTTTTTTATTTAATAAAAAATTGATATTTCATTTATCTATTATCTACTATAAAAAACTATATATATAACTATCAAAATGTCTGGAAATATTGTATCTGATCTTATCAATACTCTCACCGCTCCTAAAACAAAGGAAGATGTTCCTGACGACCTAAAATGTCCTATTACATATGATTATATGGAGGATGCTATTACTTTACCATGCTGTGGTAGAGCTATCTCAAGACAGCCTCTAAAAGATTGTTTTCATGGTAAATGTGTTATTTGTAATGCTGATCTATCTCATGTAGATCTTGATAAAATTCCAACTTCTAAAAATATTATGTATCTTATTGAACAACATAAACAGGGTATTCTTCGAACTGAATTAGATAGTGATGATGATGTTGATTCTATTCCTGATACAAATGATAAAATCCAAGCAAAAATTAAATATATGGTTGTTAATAATAAAATTATTGGTCAACTAGAGTTGGTAACTGATAAGGAGGATTTTAAAACTCTCCTATGTGTTTGTGTTGATAAATCAGGAAGTATGTCGGGTGCACCTATTAACCAAGTTAAATACAGTTTAATTAGGGTTTTGGATAAACTTTATAACGGATTCGGAAAAAATATTGTTGCAAATATTATACCGTATGCAGATACCGCTTCTATTATACCAATTGATATTACTAAACCTATGTCACATTATGTAAGTCAGGTAAATGATATTGATAAGATAATGGGCGGTACCTCTTTTGCATCTGCTTATAAACAAATAGTTCAAGTAATTAAAGATAATAAAGACAAACCAGAAATTACTTCTATTGTTATATTATTTTTAACTGATGGATGTTCATCAGATGGTAATACAGATCAAGCTATTGAAGCATTCAAAAAACAAATTACTGATATTTGGGACAAACATTTTGTACTTCATACTGTGGGCTTTGGAAGTAATCACGCATTTGATATACTAAATAAATTGAGGGTTATAGGCAATGATGATGGGGCTTATAGATATGCAGATCCAAATGAGGACACTGATGCGCTTTCACATAAAATAAATGGTGTTTTAGATATAGTAATGACCACACAATCCATCCCGATCAAACTTGTTGAAACTGATAAATCTATACAACTTCTAACTAAAAATTCTAATGACGGAAAATATTGGGTTAATCTTACAGGAAAGGATCTATCTGGAAAATATGAATATAAACTTGTTACAGATGATAAAGAGGAGATTGTTTCCCCTTCTATTGAAACTTATGATCCTGGTGATGATGGTGATAATAATAAACTTGTAAATCAATGGTATTCCTATCTAATTGATCAAATTGCTAATGAATTAACTGATCTTAATACTTCTAAAGATGAACCTATTGTAAAAGATATCCATCTTGAAATTCTAATGAGACGATCTAGAGCAATTCTAATCCATCTTGATTCAACTTCACAAAATGCAACTAGATTGAATAATCTTATTGAAACTATTACTGTTATGAAATCCGGTGGTGTTATTGATGCTAAAAAACTAAATGATATGAAGTTTGAAGGTAAATTCGGCGGTGCTGCTGCAAAACAGGGAAATGCTTATCATAATGATATTTATCAACCTGGTCTTCTAGCTGCTTATAATCTAACTCAACGTGTTGTTAAGTCAAATTGGTTGACTATTCCTAAACTGACAAGAAAGCGTTGTTTCGGTAAAGATGGTATATTTAGAGAATTGGGATTAACAAAGACCGATTTAGTTTGTGAGACTTTGAAAACTCTACCTAAAGATATTCTGGCTACAAAGGACAAATTTGATTCTGATCTTCTACTTGTTGCTTCCTCAATTGGAAGATTTAAGATTGTAGAAACACTTCTGAATCTAAACTATTTTAATATTAATAGTAAAAATAAAGAAGGTTATTCACCTCTTGATTTAGCTGTTCTATACGGCTATTCAAATACTGTAAAGCTATTATTGGATCATGGTGCTACATTTATACAGGATGTCACAAAACTATTTAATAGTTGTATTTCAAATAAGTTTTATAGAACCGCAAAAGTCCTATTGAACAAAAATCTTGTTACTATTACTGATGATATGATTAATAACTGTCCTGATAATGATGGTGTTGTGTGGTTGTCTAATAATTCACAAAAGGAAATTACACTAGAAAATGCTATATTAAAAGGAATGGCTGATAAAGTGGAAGAAATTATTAAATCCGTTAAGCCGGAAAAATTTAGTTTGAAACCATTTTTAGAAATATTTAAGAAGGCTTCTTCAGATCATGTTATTATTATTGATCTATTAATGAAAAATGATCTCATTGATATTAATGAAATTATTAAAGTAAAGGATGAGGTTGATGGTGAAGATGAAATTGTTTTCCCTCTCTTTTTGGTTTGTGAAAAGGGTCAATACTCTATGTTCAAATGTATTTCTGATTTCTGTAAGGCTACAATTAATCAACAAAATCTGAAAGGAACAACCCCTTTGTGGATTGCATCATGTAATAGGCATGTTGATATTGTTTCTGAATTATTGGGCAGAGGGGCTGATCCAAATATAACTAACTTTAAAGGTGATGCACCACTTATTACAGCATGTCAAAAATCAAGTCCTATTATTGTACAAATGCTCCTAGAATCTGGTGCCAGTCTAAAGGCTTATAATAAAAATAGGGATAATGCTGTTTTGATTTGTTGCAGAACAGGTCAATCGGCTATTTTGGAAATGCTATTGTCAAAAATCGCAAAAACTGATAAGAGTGAATTAGATTCTATTCTTAAACAATATGCAGAAAT
>Ga0209085_1000537_pt1 | contig 27453 bp, 27 predicted proteins | sample C_131016_EF_Meta_FD_187310 | JGI IMG/M metagenome (GOLD analysis project Ga0209085, IMG submission 187310) | Freshwater microbial communities from Lake Croche, Canada to study carbon cycling - C_131016_EF_MetaG (SPAdes) (version 2) | ecosystem: Environmental > Aquatic > Freshwater > Lake...
TGCGTTGGTTCGCTCGACTGATAACAGCATTCTTGATGTTGTTACTACTGACTGGAATCCTGTCCAGAACCAAGAAGCTTTTGAGTTCTTTGATGAATTTGTTCATAGCGGTGATATGGAAATGCATACCGCCGGTTCGTTGAAGAACGGTCAAGTTGTCTGGGCTCTTGCTAAGATTAAGGATGGCTTCGAGCTGTTCGGTGGTGATGAGGTCAAGGGCTATTTGCTCTTTACTAATCCTCATAAGTTCGGTCAATCGATCGATATCCGTTTTACCCCTATCCGTGTTGTTTGTAATAACACCCTTACTCTTGCTCTCGATACTAAGACGGCTAATTCTTACAAGATGAATCACCGTCGTACGTTTGATGGTGACGTTGCTAAGGAGATGCTTGGTATTGCTAAGGATAAGCTTCAGACTTACAAGGAGATGGCTGCATTCCTTGGTAGCAAGCGCTATAACGACGATAAGGTCAAGGAATACTTCGCTACTATCTTCCCTGGTATTTCTAAGGAAGAGGGTAAGATGTCTCGTAATGCCGTTCAAGCTCTTGACGTGCTTGAGAAGCAGCCTGGTGCTAAGTTTGCCGAAGGCAGTTGGTGGCAGCCGTTCAACGCAGTTACGTTCATGACTGATCATCTGCTCGGACGTACTAACGAGACTCGTATTCAGTCGGCCTGGTTTGGTCCTAACAAGTCTCTCAAGATTAAAGCTCTTGAGAAGGCTGTAGAGTTTGCTGAAGCTGCTTAATGTCTGATGAATACGAAAAGATCTTCAACCCACCTGCAGATCTTAACGTAGCGGGCCTGAATCGTAATGCACTCCCATATCCTACTGAGGTAGGGAGTGCATACTTTCCACCCGTTAAGGTTGAAGATATAAAATCTTACAACCTAAGTCTTTCAGTAAATAGATATAATGAGAAAGTAGCTTTCCTACAAAAGCAAGCGGATATTATTAGGGAAGAATACGAAAAAATAAGAGCTAGGATGGAGCTTGCTTTTCTTATTGATCAAGCAAAATATGCCTTTAAGCCTGTTTCAGGTAATGTTTATTATCTACAAAAGGATTGGGCAGGTAGATTAGTATTAAACCTTTGTAATATTACGTATAATGAGTTTATACACAAGGTTCAGTATAGGGCAGATGGTGAGTGGATAATATTAGAGTAATGATACTCGTTACTAATACTTAATGGCACTTTAGCAGCCTTTTTAGTTGTTTTAAGATAAAATATTATAGTAGGATATGCCTACGTGATTATTTAAGGAGAAGTATATGTGGACCAAGCCAACTGCCCAAGACAAGCGTTTCGGTTTTGAAGTCACGATGTACATTGCATCGCGCTAATAAGTAGTATATAATATGCCCGAGGCCTCTGCGAAAGTACGCCTCGGCTTTCTTTTGAATAAAGGATATATACTGTATTAAGTAGAGGTAATTTAATTATGCCTATATCTCTTAGCGGTTCTATACGTGCTACTGGTACCATACTTTATAATCCTGGTATTTCTATAAGTATTACCGGTACGTCAAGTTCAACCTGGCTATCAGGGTCTGGTGATTTAGTTTTTAGTGCTGCCGGTACTTACTATTTAACTCCAGATTCAGACATAACCTTTACTGCAAAGATGTGGGGTGCCGCCGGTGGTGGTGGTAACGCAGGCGCCGGCGGGTATGCAACTGGTACTATGACCTTGATTAAAAATTCAACATACACGGTTATTGTAGGTGGTGGTGGGCAAAAAAATGTCTCAGAAGCTGGAGGTGGTGGTGGGTTCAGTGGGATTTTTAATACTGTTACTGTTAGTCAAGATAATGCTTGGCTTATGGCTGGTGGTGGCGCTGGTGGGATGAGTGATCCACGCACCGGGCTAGGTGGCGCCGGTGGTGGTAGTGAAGGCCAAGATGGTACTGGTTATGACGGTATAAATTATGGTGGTAAAAGAGGAACACAATCTGCAGGCGGAGCTGCAGGGGGCACAGGAGCTACAGCAGGTAGTGCGTTGCAAGGAGGATCGACTGGTAACTCTGGGAGTGCTGGTGGTACACCCGGCGGGGGCGGTGCTGGTAGTTCTGGTTCCTGGGGCGGCAGTGGTGGCGGTGGCGGCTTCTGGGGAGGTGGCGCTGGCCAAAGCACCGTTACCTCACAAAAGGGTAACGGGGGTGGTGGTAGTGGCTATGTGAACACTTCAATAGTTAGTAGCTCAACACTCACTGCTGGTAGTTCTATAACACCTGGTAATTCTAGTGACGCTGATAGAGGTTCTGCAGGTAGTGTTACAGGTAACGCAGGTAATCCGGGCAAGGTATTGTTTAGACCTGCTTGATTTAATTAACCTACAACAATAAAATACATTTGTTAGTACAGGTTAAGTTAAGATATGATAGTCTGCAGCTGCAGAGGTATTTCTACTAATGATTATTCCTCAGAAGAGGAACTAAAAGCTCGCATAATGCAGAATGACTTTAATTGCGGCGTTTGTCAATTAGTATACTTAAACAAGATTAATCACGACATACCCGAACATTACACGTCTAGTAGTCAATTACCTATATAAAAAGAATTTGTTGTTCTTTATACGGAGATTTAATGGCTAAACGCTTACCTAGAACTGATGGTAGTGACACAACTGATGAACAAGTTAATCCAACAAATCAAAACAAGAGGACAAATAATCATTTAAAGTTAAGAATTGATGATCTTAAGACATTTGACCCTCTTACTGAAAATCAGAAGAAGTTCTTTGATGCATATAGACAGGGTGATTATTTTGTAGCATTGCACGGTGTAGCAGGTACTGGTAAAACATTTTGCGCACTATACAAAGCTATCGAAGAAGTACTAGATAAAGCAAATCCATTCAATAAAATTATCATTGTGCGCTCAGCTGTACAGTCTCGAGAAATCGGACATTTGCCAGGTGACGTTAACGAGAAGATGGAAATTTATCAGCAACCGTATAGACAGATCTGCGAAACGTTATTTGGTAGAAGAGATGCGTGGGACAGACTAGAAGAACAGAACCATATTGAGTTTATCTCTACATCGTTTATTAGAGGTATGTCATTTGATGATGCTATCATTATTGTAGATGAAATGCAGAATATGACGTTCGAAGAAATTGATACAGTTATGACACGTGTTGGTTATAGATCTAAAATTATTTGGTGCGGTGATTATAGACAAACAGATCTTAACAAACGTAAGAATGACGTGTCCGGTATCATTAAGTTCTTTGACGTAGCACATCATATGTCCGCATTTACAAGGATTGAGTTTACTGCCGATGATATTGTTAGATCATCCTTGGTTAAGGACTATATCATTGCTAAGATGAAGTATGAAGATGCAATTGACGATTCACCAGGAATAAAGAGAGTAGCCTAAGTATTTGAGAATTGCTGTATGAAGTAGAAGGAAAGGTGTTCTGGACGCGAGTTCAATTCTCGCCACCTCCACCATAAGCGTACTGCCTGGTATGAGTGCCCTAGGGCGTAATCAGAGTCCAATAAGTAGTACGCTTATGATGGGGGTGTCAAGGTTTCGACAGGGCAATGAGTACAGATATGGACAGCACGTCAAGCGATCGACGTAAATGAAGCAAAACTAGTAAACGCAAACGATAGCGATTACAACTTGGCTCTTGCTGCTTAAACAGTAAGGTACGGAGTTTTGATAGTTGAACTTGGCAACAGAATCAACTATCTCTTATTATATAAATAGTATATTATCAACCTTAAGGTGCTTCACATGAATACTACAAGCCTGAAACAAGACTTATTCTTTGAACTCGCAAGTGAGATTTCGGAGGAATATACTATTAATGAATCAGAAGAGTATCTAGAAGAAGCTCTTTCTATCTACGAAGCACTTGAAGAGTTTTTTGTAGAAAATTACCACTACCTCAGCATTGAAGAACAGTCATACGCTGTTATGAGAGGTATTGATGTTAATGAAGATGTTGTTGATATTCTCATGTATGCTCTACTAGACGAATCCATTGGTTCAGCTATTGCTACGGCTGTATACGGTATTGGTCAGAAGGTTGCACAAGTAAAGTCTAATATGGCTGCTCGTAATGCAGAGAAGAAGACTAACGTAGCAACTAAGACTGCAGCTCGCGCCGGTGGTATGGTTATGAAGGCAAAGTCTGCAGAGAAGAAGAATAATAATTCTTTATCAGGACAATTCAAAGCTTCTTTTGCACGTGCTCGTGCCGAGAAGGTTCAGCAAAAGGCAAAGACTGCATATGCAAAAGGCACTCAAGCACGTAACACAGCACAATCGAGCGCAGATGCCCTAGCTGCAAAGCAAAAGAAGAGACAAGATCTAGCTAGTAAGATTGATACTAAAGTTAGTAATGCTAAAACTGCTGTTAAGTCAGGTGTTAAAAAGGCAGTTGGTGTACTTGGAAGAGTCGCAGGTCGACTCGCTGGTTAATTAAGGAGTATAAATTATGGATTCACTTTTTTGGATTGTAGTCGGTTCTTTTATCGGTTGGCATTTTCCTCAACCGAGCTGGGCAGTAGCTATCAAGGATAAAATTTTAGGGATGTTAAAGCAATGACTGTTCAACTTTCTAACAATTTTACCCTCACAGAGTTTACCAAGAGCCAAGCTGGAGCTAGACTAGGTATTGATAATACACCACAAGGCGAACATCTAGAGAACCTTAAGAACTTAATTACTAAGATTATTCAACCTCTTAGAGAGCAGCTAGGTAAGCCTATCACTATTAATTCCGGCTACAGAGGTCCAGAGGTTAATAAGGCAGTTGGTGGTGCTGCTACTAGTCAGCATTGCTTCGGTGAAGCCGCGGATATTGAATGCCCAGGTATGGCTAATGCTGACCTTGCCCACTACATTCAAGAACACTTCGAGTTCGATCAATTAATTCTTGAATTTTATAAGCCTGGCATTCCAGACTCAGGCTGGGTTCATGTCAGTCTTAAGAGAAATGGTCCACAGCGTAAACAATGTCTTACTGCAGTCACAGAAAATAGTAAGACAGTCTACAAGCCAGGATTTTTAGTCTAATTGTTTACTGTATTAGATATTGTACCCTGCAAAGAGCCAAGCTGCACGCAAACGATTAATTCGCGTTGGCTAAGCAAGGAAAGTGTTAAGTATTTTGATAAAGATGGGTTTGAATTAACCCCCTTAGAACAACACTATTACCAAGCTTCAGGGTACCAAAATCAGATCGGTGAAAATGTTCTCTATCACACCTGCTGGCAGGAGCCCTGGTTTAATCTAGATAGAGAAGATTCGTTTTTTATTGATCACACTATGATACTGCATCGTTGCGATTTTCGTGACGATGCACTTATCCAACTATACAAATATAATAAAAGATTACCTCAGCTTAATTATCTTATTAATTGTAAGAGAAAGTGGGGTCTAGACTTTAGTCTAGATTATCTTGATAGAGATAATGATCAGATCTATGAAATAATTCATATTGAGCAAGACACTCATAACTTTGATGAGTTTTTGGATATGAAAAGTACCTTTGAGGCTTTTGTTCTCAAAACAGACTGGAACCATGCTGCCAAAGTCCTTCTAAAAGAAAAGGAAAAATGGATGCCCCTAGAGGGAATGGCACGCAACGATTGGAAAGCTAGATTCTTTGGATATCGTCAAGCAGAGTCAACTCTTAAGACCTGCTAATCTAGACTTAATTTCCTTTTTCCTGTATAATTAATAATTAAATAAAGAGGTGTAATTTTGAATAATTACAAGTATCTTTTTAAGGCTATCTTTTTCTTTGTTTTCTTTCCTTTTATTATCCTAGCCTCATTCTATACATCACAGACAGAATTACAAACAGATTTTGAAGTTCATAACTATGAAGAAATAACAAACAAGCAAAGACAGCTTGAATGTTTAACTAAGAACGTTTATTATGAAGCTGGTACTGAGCCATTTGAAGGTAAGCTTGCAGTAGCACAAGTAACTATTAACCGTGCTAGGAATGAAAACTTTCCTAGTGATATTTGTGATGTAGTAAGTCAGAAGTCATACATTAAGTCGAAGCTAGTATGTCAGTTTAGTTGGTATTGCAATAATGAGTTTAGAAATAGACCCATTAATTTCGATAAATATCAAGAGTCGAGAGAAGCAGCAGTTCGTGTTTTTCTTGATGAAAAAGACTATAAAACTGTTGGTGATTCGCTTTTCTTCCATGCTGACTATATTAACCCTAACTGGAAAAGGCCTAAAGTTGTGACGATTGGACATCACATCTTTTATAGATAAAATGTTAGAACAGCCACTAGTTTTTAAATCCACCGCTGAATTCATGGTTGAAATTGAAGCGTTGGTGAAGGATAAAAGAGTTTCATATATTGATGCAGTAGTTTTATACTGTGATATAAATCAGATAGAAATAGAAACTGCAGCATCAATTATCAAGTCTAGTGTTAAGATGAAAGCAAAGATTCAAGACGACGCTGAAGAATTAAATTTGTTACCAAGGTCAAGAAAGTTACCAATTGATTAGCCTAAAAATGGATGCGTTCGATGCATACAAATTATACCTCTCTCTTAAAAGCCATTTCAATAATAAAACCTACGATTATTTTAAATACGGAGGAAGAACTAGAGCATCTAGAACTACCTTCGACAAAAGACCTGACAAATACTTCTTTCACAAGCTGTCAAAGCGAAAAGACATCTTAGAGTTTCTTGTATCTAATTTTGTCTATAGCAGCGATAAATGGGTTGGTGATTTGGTACAGAATAGTGAGTCTGAGAAGAATCTTAGACAATATCAGAAGTATCGGGAATCTATAACCTATATCTTTAGTAATGATTTAGATAAGCTTGATAGCAGCTTTGATAGTAATTTTGTTGTAGTAGATGGCCAACATCCAGAACTTCTTAAGAAGGTCCTAAGAGGTACTATCAATATCGAAACCTTCATAATCCTTGATGATTTAATAGGATTTATGAGTAAGTGGAATCGTAGAATAGAAGATAATGTGGTGTGGCCGCAGCTGTATCTGAAGTGTAAGAAGTATAGACCTTTTCTTGAGTTCGATAGAGAAAGGTTAAAGAAAATAGTGCTTGATAAATTTTCTGAGAGCAGTTAATATAAATACTCTTATCGTTATTGAAGTACTTGGATAAGACGTCATACAAATAATATATCGCATATAAGGAGTAATACATGGCAACAGATTTTTCCCAGCTTAAGCGTTCGCGTCAAAATCAATTTGATAAGCTCACCAGCGAACTGACAAAGCTAAACACCGTTCAAGCCGGTAGTTCAGATGACGATCGTCTCTGGAAGCCTGAAGTTGATAAGGCTGGTAATGGTTACGCAGTTATTCGATTCCTTCCAGCCCCCTCTAACGAAGATGTTCCGTTCGTGCGTATTTGGGATCACGGCTTTCAAGGCCCCGGTGGTTGGTATATCGAAAAGTCGCTTACCACTCTAGGTAAGCCTGACCCGGTCTCTGAGTATAACACTCAGCTTTGGAATTCCGGCGTAGAAGCGAATAAGGATCTTGTACGTAAGCAAAAGCGCCGTCTTTCATTCGTATCAAACATCTACGTAGTTAAGGATCCTGCACACCCAGAAAACGAAGGTAAGGTATTCCTTTACAAGTACGGTAAGAAGATCTTTGATAAGCTTAACGAGGCAATGAATCCTCAGTTTGAGGATGAGAAGCCAGTTAATCCTTTCGACCTCTGGGAAGGTGCTAACTTCAAGCTTAAGATCCGCCAAGTTGAAGGCTATCGTAATTACGATAAGTCGGAATTTGATTCCGTTGGTCCTTTGCTTGATGATGACGAAGAGCTTGAAAAGCTTTGGCGCTCGGAGTATCCTTTGCAGCCGTTCCTCGATGCTAGCAATTTTAAGAGCTACGAAGAACTTAAGGAAAAGCTCAACAAGGTTCTTGGTCTCACGGGTACTGCTAAGCCTCAGACGCGTGCTGAAAACTCGGCACCTTGGGATGAAGATGATGCTACACCTGCACCATCTATCAAGGCAAAGGCAGCTCCTGCCCTAGAACAGGTGACCGCTGAAGATGACGACGATGCTATGGACTTCTTTAAGAAGCTAGCAGAAGAGGACTAAGCAACACCGTAGTACTGCTTGTAGTGGTTTTCTGAAACCCCAGGTGCATCTCCATTAGCGTGTGTAGTGGAGCCAGCCTGGGGTTTCCCTTCAGGGGCTTTGCCACTACCTGCAGATTGTGCTGCACCTTGATTCTTAGGGGGTTTTATATCTGCTGCTTGCGTTGCAGAAGCAACCTGCGTTCCTGTGCTTGCGGTTTGCATAGGAGAAACATTACTACTAGTTCCAGATTGAGATGGACCACCTTGTGCAAGAAGTGATACTATTTCTTTTGCTCTCTTACCTACTTGCGTATACCATTTACTATCAGCGAGCCCTTCTGAGGCTCCTTTGAAGTCACCCTCTTCAAGCTTTTTCTTTGTACTCGGCCATTTTGGCCACCATTGACCCATATTAAATGCAAGATCAATAAAAGCGGCTTTGCCCTTTTCATTAGCTTTATTATAGCTAGGTGTTTTCTCGGCTATCTTAACATGGTGTGCAAAGTCCTCTTCAAATAGATTCATTACCTCCGCATCAGTAAATTTTCTATTGTATTCAGCAGGTAATGACTTACCATCACCAATTAAATGACCAACACCCACGGTCCATAACCCAAGTGAGTCTTTGTAAGGTTCGTTTCTTTTGCCCTCATGCCTTACAATCATTGCCTTTACATCTTCCATTCCTGAAATTTTAGTTGTTGGTTCAGGAATGGCTGCTGGTTTTTTCTCACCCTGACCACCTTCAGCTGCTGTTGCAGCACCTGGTTGTGCAGCTGCTTGAGGCTGAGCAGTTTGAGCTGCCGGTTCTGGACATGCGCACTCACCCTGCTTTTTTGGAGGCGGTGCAGGTGGAGGCGCTTGAGCAGGCTTTTGATTTTTATCTTCTTTGTGCTTATCTACCTGTGAGAATAAATCTGTAATTTTTTCTTTTACAGACTCAACTATTCTTGACCCAACTTCCATAATACTTTGAAACGCACTAAAAACACTTTCCTTAACAAAATTAAATATAGTGGTTGCAGTATTTACTACTAGCTCAGGTAAATTTTGCTTAAAAAAGTCAGGGACAGTCTCAGTAAAAAATGTCTTTATATTATCGTATATTTTTGTACCGGCTTCTTTTAAAAAATTAAATGCATTTGTTACTACCTCTTTAATGGTACTAATTAAAGGTAATAGTATAGCTCCTAATCCTATTAAAAGCTTTGTAGGTATTTTTAAAAATTCCTGTAACTTATCGACATCTTTTTTACTTTTTTCATCTTCTTTATTACCAGAAACAGGCTTACCTCCCTGCCCGGGACTAGCTGGTGCACCTGAAGTAATAATATCTCCTAACCGTACTATCTTATCATCTATCGCGGTAAGAACCGATAATAACTCAGCATCGCCTTTTGAGTTCTGCGTAGTAGAAGCTTGTGACGGGGTAGCTGATTGCTGTTGTATTTTATTTGGCTTGCCTTTAGCAGAAGAATCACCAAGCGTATCTTTAAGCTTTGATATTACTTCTTTAAGAGATGTATTAGCCAAGTGAGCCGCCTGTTATAGGATTAAACCCGGCATCAGAATTAAAGTATAATAATGCACTTAAATTACCAAGGTTTGGAAAAACAGATGGTATTGATGTATTATCATTGGTAGGAGTGGGTTCCGCTGCTCTACTACTAAGTTTCTTTCGTAGTCTATCGAACGCAGGAGTGCCTGGTACAGGCTCCGGCTCTGAAGCTTTCATTGACGCACTAGTTACCGATTCGCCAACTTCACTAGAACCGGTTTGCATTTCTCCAGATTGAGCTCCAATTGAAGCAGTAGAACCCGATGATGTACCTACCTGAGCCCCTGTATCTGCATTTGATACCGGGGACCCACCACTGCTGCTACTAGATGCTGATGACCCAACGTCTCCACCGGCACCTCCGCTAGAAACTGCGGCACCGGCATTTGAACTGCTAGAACTAGCTGCCGCCGACCCAGACATGGCAGCGCTGCTACCTCCTCCTGCTGCAGCAGCTGCTGTTTTCTTTGCTTCTGATTGTACCGGAGCTCCTGCATTTTGAGAGGTCTTTGGAACTACAGCCCCCGTGCTGTCGACAGTCTCACCTCCATCTATTTTTCTTACTATCTTATCTAATTCTGCTTGTGTCTTTGGTGCGGTAAATTTCTGACCTCTATATTCAACTTGTTCACCAGCTTTGGTAGGTTTAGCAAGTGTTTTACCATCAGTAGGTCTGATTACGAGCTTAGGAGTTTCTGCATCTGCTTGCTGCTGGCCGCCTTCTTTTTTAAGGTCTGCACCTTTTTTCTTTAAAAAGTTATCGTCTCCTAAAAAGAATCTAACAGCTTTACTATCACCTATAGATTCAAGCAGACCGCCTAGAGCTTCTTTTAACTTACCAACCATACCTGAAAAGAAATTCTGTAAGGATTCAATCTTTTCTTTTAATAATGAAATACCGTCTTTAAAAAATTCAGGTAGAGTATTAGTAAAAAATTCAGGTATGTCCTCCATAAAAAACTTTGGAAGTTTTTCTGTGAAAAAAGGAACAACATTTTCTTTGAAGAAGTCAGATACCTTTTCAACTATTGGTTTAAGATGGTCATCATAAAAGTCTTTGAGTGTTTTGATAAGAGGTATAAGAGTTGCTAATGCAATCCCTATTATTACCTGCATAGGGTTTTTAAGCTTGAATGGGCTTCCTTTATCTTTAGTTTCCCCTGCTTGACTATCTGAACCTTCAGCTAGCTTAGCACCGGCTTCACCTGCTGCTTCTTCTTGAGCAGCTTCTTGCTTCTGCTTATCTCCGGTTAGCTTTTCAAGTATAGCTGCTAGATGAGAGTCAATAGCATGTAATGCCTTTATTGCTTCATCACCCAAAACCCCAGGAGCAGCTACTTTTTCTGCTACCTGTTGTTCTGATTTTTTTTGAGATTCTAGGAGCTTGTCAAAGTCTTCTAATTCTTTATTAATATCACTTTCTTTAGCGTATTTACCAGTTTCTGACTTTACAAAGCTAGCGCCCAAAGAATTCTTAGCTGGTTCAAAACCTTTTTCTTTTAAATGACTGAGTTGCTCTTCACTAAGAGGGTTATCATTTCTTACCGTAGGGAGGCTAGGTTCTTTAGCTTCTACCTGGCTTGTAGCTTGATTAGTATCTTTGCTTAAATCAATTACAGTTTTTTTAGCTTCAGATACTTTTGTATTTGTATCTTTAGAAGGCTTTGATTCGGTTTTTTTCTTACCTGACACTGCTTTAGCAGCTACTTCTGGTAAGCCGCCAGAAGCAGTACTCTTTGTTTTACTAATTACTCTTTCTACTTTTATATCGGTTTTAGATACTAAAACCTTAACTACTTTATTAGTATGCTCTAAAATTACAACCGTGGGAAGATCGTCATCCTCAATAAACTTAAGTTTATCTCTTAAGGTGCTATCTGTTCTTAAAAGATTAACAGCGGCGACGCCCGAGTGTCCGGGGGGGTCTGAAGCAGCAGCCTCGGAAGCTTTCTCGAGCATACGCTGCGCAAGATATGTTCCTATAGTTAAAACTACATTATCTTCTTTACCGCCGTTAGCCATTACCCTTATCCTTCATTATTCCCCGTAAGCTTTCTTACGGCGCTCTTCTTCTTGTTTTAAATAGTCTAAAAGCATCTCAACGTAAATATCTCTCTCAAACGGTATTAAATTTTCTATCTCTGTTATCGAATATTTGTGGTGCTGAGCCATCGCAAATACTAAAGTAAAGTAGTTGCCTAAACTTGTATGACTCAGCCCAACGTAAAAAAATCCTTCACCGATTCAAGCTTAATCTTTCTATCATTGCCAAGCTTATTAACATAAGTTAACTCGTGATAAAGCTTTGGCATAGTTTCAAAGAACTTCTGAATCTTCTCAAATGTCTTATGATCCAGATTATTAATAAACTCTTCTAGCTCTCCTGGCTCTGTTTCAGAAGCAGGATATACCTTCTCTGCATCAAAGATACTATCGATACAATTAACTACAATTGCATCAAACATATCTTCTACGTTTTCAGTATTTGTAAGCTGAGATGTAATACGTACATCTGGATACTTCATCTTAATGCCAACGTCATCTGTAACTCTTATAGTCTGCTCGTGTTCTGGGTCAAACTTAACTTCAACTTCATCTAAGTTAACTTCAAACTCATAAACCTCTTCATCTTCATAATCTCTAAATTTAAGCTTAACCATATTGTTAACTGACTTAGATCTTAACTTTAAGAAAATATATTCAAGATCGAAGGTAGTAAGTGTGTCAATATCAATACCTTCAATACAGCAATTATTGATAATTTGTTTGAGACCGGTGATCTGATCTAATTCGCTACCTTGTTGTGCAAGAAGAAGTATCTTTTCTTCTTTAACGAGAAAGGGTCTAAACTTCTTAGTTTCACCAGTCGAAGGAATAGTTAAATTAAAAACCGGCGACTGAATCTTTGGTAAAGCCATGATATCTCCTAATTAAATAATACCGGACAATCCACCTGAAATGATATTTGCATTGTTCACTAAATTAATAGCATCTCCAATATTTTGAGGCTTCTTAAGCGTGCCTATTGTTTGTGCTATTGTGCCAACCTTAATAATTTTCTGTAGTAACGTTAAGTTTTGAGAAGCACTTCCGGTGATAGAAGCAGTACTCATTGTATCTGTCTGCCAATCTCTATAAGAGAACGAAACTGGTATTCTCATAATACTATCATTATCAGCCCAGGATAATGAAATATCACCTAGGAAGACTGGGAAAGCTTCGTTTATTGTGTATGTAATAATCTTATTCGCTGCTTCATTATAAACTACTACCTCAATACGACAAGCATAATCATCTTTGTAACCAACTTCGTATGGTTCTGCACCATTCAAGCCATTAGGTGAATTTTTAGATGAATCGTAGTTAACGATATACTTCATCCAAGTTTGAAATAGTTTAAGAATTTCACCGCGACCGTCTGCTAAGAAACTAGCTGAAATATCAGTAAATACAGCTCCATAAGCATACTTGGCTGTAGGTCCCGTACCATATCTACGAATATCGTCAGAAGTAGCCAAAGCGATACCCGGTGCCATAAAATTCTCCGTATACATCATAAGCTCTCTTGCACGTATGCCAAAAGATCTTTCAACACGGGTCGAAAATGCTTCTGGAAAATATATACGCGCTAAGAATAGGTTCTTTCTTAGGAAGCCGGCGTTGCCTAGAACTTGTGATCTAAACTTACTTACATTAAAGCCTTCACTTGCATTAGGCAGTCTATTGGTGTTTAGACCAATCTTGTTTGCTAAAGAAGTTGTGAATGTATCTAATAGTGACATATTATCTTACTTTCTTAATGCTTTCTGAATAAACTTGAGAGCTTGATTTTTTCTGAAATCTTTCCAAAGGTAAAAATAATGCCATATCCCAGTAAATCGGCTTAACGTATAAAAACTTTGATGCTACATGGTTAATTAAATAACGCTTTAAACAAGGCTGAAAATACTTAAGACTTGACATACTCTTAAGTATCTTGTAAGACATCTTAAGCTGAGTAGTACTATCCATCTTATTGTTATTTATTAGTTCATACAGACCATTCATCAGTTTTGCTCTGTATGGGAGAGGAAGATAGTGCAGGTTTATACCTAAAAAGCTATCTGAGTAGTACTCGACAGGGAATACAAGAGGAAAAATATCATAGTAGGGCAATTTATCTTTAGTTTTAGGATCATATCTAAACAAATAAAGTTTACCTATAGACTGCATTGATAGTCTTTGTATTAGCTCGAACGGTTCAGGATTATTAAGAACATTTTCCGGAGAAATATTTGATGTTCTTGCAGCTGCAGCTCTAAACCATTCACGCGATGCAATACTATTATCGGGAGTAATACCCTGCTTGATAGCATTGTCAGCAATCTTTTTAAAGTCAACAGGCATTATTTAATCCCTAGCTCTTTTTCTGTTAAAACCATAAACTTCCATTTTCTATCCTCGCAGTATTCTCTTGCTGCTTTCCATTTAGCTTGATTAATAGCATAAGTGGCTACCTTCTTTACATATCTTCTAGTTCTTTTTTCTTCAACTATAGGCTCTACAGACTGCGCGTAGGGCTTGATCTCTATAATTGCAACTTCTACAGCGCCGTCACTATTTACCTTCTTTACATAGAAGTCAGGAAAGTATCTATGAGGTCTACCATCTAACGGTGAGATGTAAGGTATTATTATTTCTTCACTAGCCCAAGATATCACGCTATTATGCGCATCTAAATACATCATAAACTTTAGTTCCCAGAGACTACGATAAATAATATTACTAGGATCACCTTTATACTTGCCAGGGTTTTTAGGCTTGAAAACACCTTTATAGGACATAGTCTTAGAAGTTAATTAACTACTTTTATTTAGCGAGTAAATATGCCAGAAGGCTTTTATGACCAGTTTAAATCCCCTAGCAGCTTAAGTCCTAATTCTAAGATTAATCTTAGCGTTAACGGCAGTATTAGCGGCGGGGCTAATCCTGTCAAAGATAGCATTGCATCCAAGTTGTCTCTTGGCGGCTTAAGCGCAACGTCACTATCTTCAGTAAGTGGTTCGCTTGATAATTTAGTAGGTAAGCTTCGAAGTGAAGTTAGCGGGTTTGCTCAAAAAGGTATTGAACGCATATCACCAAACAAGCTAGTAAATTCAAGAGCAAGTCTAGCAGGAGATGCTTCTACACATGCAGCAAGCCACGCACCAGAAACTAAAATAAAAGGCTCAAGGTCTACTAACAGTCAAAAAAATTCACTACAATATCCACTAGATATGAGAAAGTATTACATTAGTTTTGGATTTGGTGAATATTCTAGACCATCACCATATGTAGAAAGCACATGGAAGCCAGACTTTTATATTTTCCTTCCGATGCCAGCTTCTCTAGTCGATGCAACAGCAGTCCAACTTAATACCGAATCTAACCCCGGGCTAGTTGGTCAAGTAGTAGAGCAGGTGGCAGGTGCAATAACTGCTATGGGGCCTAATGCCAAGCTCGGCGAACAATCAGTTGTAAATACGGGTGCGGGTGCTGCGTATACAGCTGCTGTCGAGGTTATTCCTGATACCTTTGGTGGAGCACAAGTTACTGGCACTGTCGGTCAGTTAGTTGGCGGTATACCTAACCCTCACCTAAACGTATTCTTCCAAGGCGTTAATTTAAGAAGTCATAGCTTTGTTTATAAGTTTGCACCAAAAAATGCTAAAGAAAGTGCAACTATAGCTTCGATTATTAAATATTTTAAAGCATCCGCCTTACCAAATTATAGATTTGGTGCAGCTAATGTTCTTGGATATCCTAAAATTGTGCAGATATCGCTAGAACCAAAACTTAAGAATCAAACAATGTTCTATAAAAAATGTATGATTTCATCGGTGAATGTGAACTATGCTGCGCAAGGTTCGCCTAGCTTCTTTGCAGGTACTAGCTACCCAACTCATATTGAAATGCAGTTAAACCTTCAAGAAATAGAAATTGTTTCTAGTAGAGATTATGGTGGTACTGATGGTAATCTTTCCGGCGATATATCTAAGTTTGTAGGTGACCTTAAATCCAAATTTACCGATAGTGTTTCTAGCGCAGGTAAGACTCAAAAATGAGATACTTTAGCAACTTCCCAGTTACAAACTACGCAAACAACTTAGTAAAAAATATTTTTACCAGAGTTCGTATTTCTGATAATATTACTGACTACTCACACGTTTTTTATCCATATGAAAATAAGGAAAAAGAGCGTATGGATATGATAGCTTATGATTATTATGAAGATCAGTACAATGACTGGATAATTTATTTTACTAATAAAATTATAGATCCATATTATGATTTATATCTGAGTCAGGAAGATTTTGATAACTATATCATTCAAAAGTATGGTTCTATTACTAATGCTCAAACTAAAATACTAGGGTATAGAAATAACTGGTACCTGGATGAGCAGACACTTACTTTAAGTGGTTATAATGCTCTTCCAGCTAACTTAAGGAAGTATTGGACCCCTATAGTATCTGAGAATAATATTTCGATTGGTTATGAAAGATCTCCATCGGATGTAACCTTAACAACGAATAAAGTTTTAAGTCTTACGACAACATTTAATACTGGAAATTCGTTTACAATTGATGAAAGAGTAACTCTTATGAATGGTTCTCTTTCCGTTGCGAACGGTACAGTGTCATTTAGTAATAGCTCTATTACAGTTGTAAGACATATTGAAGGAACGTTTAGCAACAATTCTTCCTACTACCTATCAGGTGCAACAAGTAACGCAGCTATTAATACAGTTACAACTATTAACAGTAATATTGACGATACAGAAGTAGTATATTACACTTCATATTCTGCATTTGATTATGAAAACGAATTAAATGAATCAAAGAAGAGTATTAAACTTCTAGATAACAGATATGCCGCTACTGTAGAAAGACAACTTAGAAATCTACTTAATCCCTAATGGATAATAAAGCATTTAGTCCCGGTGACGCTAAAATAACACTCTTTGATATTGTTAGTATGGACGGCTCGCTTAGACAGTCCATGATTAATCAAGTCACAGGGTTTGATATTTACGAAAGCATTATGCTACCTCTTATGGTGTGTGATGTGCTTGTTCGTGATTCGATTAATCTTTTAGAAAAATTTCCTATTATTGGTGAAGAATTTATAGAGCTCGAAGTTAAAAATCCTGAAACTCAGAATGCTTATTTCTTCAGATTTAAGACTGTAAACGTATCTAATAAAGTCACTAACCCTGATGGTAAGATGATGACGTATTTGATACGCTGTATGAGTGAAGAAGTAATAGAAAACAGTAAAAAGAAAATTCAAAAAAGATTTACTCAAAGCCCGTATTCAATAGTTGCGGATATTCTTACTGATGAGCTTAAAACTAAGAAAAAGCTTTTTGTTGATGATACTCCGCTAAGAGGCAATGAAACATTCCTAGTTAATAATATTTCGCCACTACAAGTAATTGATATGGTGAGAAAGAGGACTGTATCAACTAAGTATTCTGCGTCAGCTTTTAACTTCTTTGAGAATAGGAATGGATTTAATTTCACTACAGTAGATAAAATGTTACTGACGGGGAAAGATAGTATCGGTGATAAGATCTTCTTCTATGATTCACACATTAACAACAAGCTTGAAAACATCTACGTACGAAACATGCTTGCTTATAAGCAGGTGTCATTAGCAAATCCTGTTGACTTAATGCAGTCAGGTGGGGTATCAAATCAGACTCAATCGATTGATATTCGCACTGGTAAGATTGAGACTATTAATTTTAATTTAAAGGACAACTTAACTGCATTTACTCAAGTTGATAACGGTAGTAGTAGTCAAATTAAAACTAATAGCTTCTTAACTAAGACAACAACTAAGCCCAGTCAGGTTAATGCTGCTTTACAAAACTTCTTACCTAAGACTACTAAAAATGGTGAGTCATTTAGAGAAAATAAAGTAGGATTCTTGCAATCGTTTGTTGGTCAACTAGTTGGTAATATCGTACAAGTACTCGTATACGGCGATACAGCAATCACTGCAGGTAATGTTGTAAAATTAAAGTTTCCAGAGATTAGCGGTACAACAGATAAGAAATCAGATAGCCGTCTTTCATCTGGAAATTATCTTGTTACAAAAGTAAGACATACATTTGTTATTTTAGACAAAGTTCATTATAAGACAGCAATGGAGTGCGTGAAGCCTTCATACGGAGAAAGTGATATATGACAACTCGTGACGTTGGTGGTGAAGGCTTTAAGTGGTTTATCGGATTTGTGGAAGATGTTACCGATAAAGATCAACTCGGTATGGTTAAGGTACGTATTCCTAATTTGCACGGTCAACTTGTGACTAGTGATCTACCTTATGCGACCGTAATGACACCGGCACAGAGTGCAAGTTATCTTGAAGAAGGACTATCACCGAACGGGCTTGTTGTTGGCTCTATGGTCTTTGGCTTCTTTATGGATGGTAACGAAACTAATATTCCTGTTATAGTCGGTACTATACCTAAGATTAATAATAACGACCTTACAAAGCATGACGTGTCAAAGCTTGCAAGAGGGACTAACTCTATTAAAAAAACTCAAGTAGGACCAGAACCAGGGCCTGCTTATGGTGCAAAGTACCCCTTCAATAAGACGTATACTACAAAAAGCGGGCATGCAATAGAGATTGATGATACGCCTGGCGCCGAAAGAATTCATGTTTTTCATAAATCTGGCACATACACAGAAGTAGATAAAACCGGCCGTAAAGTGGATAAGGTAGCTGATAGCAGCTATGAAATAGTGGTAAAAGATCAGACAGTTTATGTCGGTGGTAATGTAAAGGTTATAGTTAAAGGTAATGTAGATATAAAAGTAGATGGTACATATACAGTAACATCAAGTGGTAATATGAAATTTAGCGCACCAAGAGTAGACATTAACTGATGATTGTAATAACACCTGCAACTATTTCAGATGCATTCCTTTTTACTACTCAGGTGAACGATGTATTTTCGGCTTCAATATCACCTTTTAATCCTGTATTTCCAGAAACAGTTACTAGCATGGTAATAACTGCAGATACGGCTGATGAAAGTATAACACTAGCAAATGGCACTAATAGTTGTAGTATAACCGGCAAATATACAAGCTTGATAAAAGATCTAGAATTTACTTACATTACAAAGGGTAAAAGTAATCTAACTGAAACTCCAGTATCTGTTAGTAATATAGATAAAATACCAGATGGTAAGCAGGTGTATGAATATCATAGTCCTACTCTTTCAAAAACAGTCACGTACACTATTACAGCTAAAACTTCCCTAAATAATACATTAACTAAGACGTATACAAGAACAGTTTACAATACATGGGATAATGGTAAGAATCAATTATCCTATCTTAAAGAACAAGGAAAGGTATAATGCCTGCAGCTGCTAGATTAGGAGATACGTGCACAGGTCACGGATGTTGGCCTCCTAGGGCATCTAGTGCTGGTAGTTCAAATGTCTTTATCAATGGCAAGCCAGCACATAGAGTAGGAGATGGGTGGAGCTCGCATTGCTGCCCGAATAACGGATGTCATAGCTCTGCTTTAGCAGCTGGTAGTGGGTCGGTTTTTGTTAATGGAGCTGCATTAGGTAGAGTTGGTGATAGTGTTGCATGCGGCTCAGCTGTTGCATCTGGCTCAGGAAACGTTTTTGCAGGATAACTTAATAGGTAATATATGGCTATTACATTAGCGGATAAGTTTACTACTAAACTAAAAAAAGAAGATTTGTATAGTGATTTTTATACAAATCTAAATGCCCATCCGGACACAAAACAGTTAGTAATCAATAGAAACGAAGACGCAGTTATTCGCTCTATCCGTAACTTAATTCTTACGGATAAATATGAAAGACCGTTTCAACCAGATGTTGGTAGTAGAGTAAAGAGTTCGTTGTTTGAGAACATTTCACCTCAAGCAACTTTAACGTTAGAAGAAGAAATAAAAGCTTTAATAGTAAGTCACGAGCCGCGTGCTCGTCTTTTAGATGTTGTTGCTACACCTATTGAAGATGAAAATGCATATATTATTTCGATTCAGTTTTATACTGTTAATGTGGAATCTCCAACAACATTCAGAGTAATTTTAGAGAGAGTTCGATAAATGGCCGCCGGTAATATTAATCTTCTAAATCTAGACTTTGATACAATCAAAGAGTCATTCAAGGCCTATTTAAAGAATCAAGACACCTTCAAAGATTACGATTTTGAAGGTAGCAATATGAGTGTGCTACTAGACCTTCTAGCATATAACACATATCTAAACTCCTTCTATACAAACATGGTTGCCAGTGAAATGTTCCTTGATACTGCGCAGCTAAGAGATAGTCTTATTTCACACGCGAAAGAGCTTAACTACCTGCCACGCTCGTTTAAGTCTTCAGAAGCAGTTATTAATATATCGGTGAATGCCGGAAATCTAACAATCACGTCTTTAACCATGCCTAAAGGTACAACCTTTACAACTAAGGTTGATAATAAGACATTTTCATTTGCTACAGATAGTAATATAGTTTTATTTGGTTCCGGTGGTGTGTTCAGTGCTAATAATGTTAGCATTTATGAAGGTGAATATATAACAGAATCATTTGTAGTGGATGAAAGTACAACAACGCAGAGATTCGTTATCAGCAATGGTACAGTTGATACTTCAACAATTATTGTTACGGTAATAGAGGATAACGGTGCTACATCACTTACATACTCATATGCATCCTCGTTATTTAACCTTAACGACCAATCACAAGTGTTCTTTCTACAGCCCGCTGAAAATGAAAAATATGAAATTATTTTCGGGGATAATGTAACTGGTAGAAAACCTAAGAACGGTGCTACTATTGTTGTTGAGTATAGAGATTCAAGCGGGGAATTACCTAACGGGGCTTATAAATTTACTTCTGATGGTCCAATCGATGGGTATAGCGACGTAACAGTTACTACAGTCACGAAAGCTATTGGAGGGTCGGTAAGTGAGTCTCTTGAGTCAATCAGATTTAATGCACCAAGACATTTCTCTACACAAGAGCGTGCTATTACACCTTCTGACTACGAGACGCTTTTAAAAACTAATTATCCAGAGATTCAAGCAGTGTCTGCTTATGGCGGTGAGCAAGCTGACCCTCCTCAATACGGTAGAGTATTTGTTTCAATCGATATTAAAAACGTTGATGGTATACCGCAAAGTAAAGTTGTTGAATATACAAACTTCCTTACCAGACGAGCACCAGTATCGATAGAGCCTGTATTCGTATCGCCAGATCCGCTCAACCTATACATTGAATCGTTAGTAAGATATGATACTGCCCTTACCGATCTATCACCAAACGATATTACTACTATTGTTATTTCTGCTATTAACTCATTTAATAGTAACTCACTGTCTGACTTTAAGAAAACATTCAGATTTAGTAGATTAGTAAATGCAATAGATACAGCGCATCCAAGTATTGTAAGTAATGAAACTAGAGTCAAGGCTATTAGAAAAATTCAGCCTGTTATTAATGAATTAAAAAACTATACTATAAACTTCGATCAAGCTTTGTTTGTCACTAATGATACTGTTGAGCCTACCGTTTCATCATCAGTATTCTTTTACAACAGCTCAAGAACAATTATAGTTGATGATGGTGCTGGAACTATTAAAATAGTAGGTGCAAGTGATCCATCTAGAACTTCAATTACGGATATAGGTACTGTTGATTACGGTACTGGTAGAATTACTTTGCAAAATTTTAGAGTATCAGATTATCTAGGAACAGCAATTAAGATATATGCTAGAATAAACTCTGACGATATTTTCTCTATTAAAAACAGCATCATAACTATATCGGAAGAAGATCTTGCTATTTCTTCTATAGCTTCGAAGAATACACCTGACAATGGTACATCTACTAGCACCGGCACCTCAGCATGAAAGAAATTGAAAAAAGTATTAAGCAGCTTGTAAAATCCCAATTCCCTTCTTTTTATAGAGATGAAGGAAAGAATTTTATAGCTTTTGTTTCTGCTTATTATGAGTGGCTAGAAACACTCGTTATGGTGCTTAATCTAGATGATGCTACCGGATTTGATGTGGGAAACACGGTTACCCAATATAATTCGGAAGGTGAAGCGTCCGGTGAAATTATCTATAAAAGTGGCAATACAGTTTATGTTGTTAACAATAGTGATGTAATTTTCAGATGCAGGCTTTATTGTGATGAGATAAAGCCTATTGAGAGCTCTTCAGGTAGCGTAACATATATTAATACTACTAGCTCTCCAAATTCACTTTATCACAGCCGCAATCTATTAAATTATAAAGATATTGATACTACTATAGCAAAGTTTATAGTACATTTCAAAGAAAAATATCTTAATAATATTCAGTTTACAACCTCTTCAAATAAAAAGCTTCTTCTTAAGAAAGCACAAGATTTATACCGTTCGAAAGGTACCCCGCGAGCTGTAGAATTATTTTTTAGATTAGTTTACGGGGACCAAGCTGAAATCTACGTACCTGGTCAAGATATACTTCGACCGTCTGATGGCCAATGGGTGAAGCCAGTTTATATCGAAGTATCACGTGAAGATATTAATATTAATTTTGTTGGTAAACAAATAACTGGTATTACATCAGGCGCAACAGCGTTCGTTGATAGACTTATTAGAAGAAGAGTACAGTCAAAGTATGTAGATATTTTTTATCTTTCAAACATAACTAAGAGCTTTACTACTGGCGAATTCATTACATACGCAGATAGCTCACATAGTCAATCAGACCTTGACGTTACTAACTACCCCACAGTAGTAGGATCTCTTACATCATTAACTGTTCTCTCATCGGGTACTGGTTATAAGGTTGGAGATATTGTTGATGTCTATTCAAGTTTTGGACAACAAGGTCAAGCAAGAGTAGGTGCAGTAAAAAATATTGCAGGTGTTGTCGACTTTGCACTTCAAGACGGCGGTTTTGGATTTTCAACTAACTCTACAGTATATGTCTCTGAAAAGATTCTTTCTCTAAGCAATGTCACGGTAACAAACACATCCCTTTCGAGACCCTTCCTACCTTTTGAACAGGTCACACAACAGGTAGCAAATATCGCTGTACAAGGGGTACTACTACTTACTCTTCAGAGTAACACAGGTGCATTTACAACAAATGAAAATGTCTACCAGGCTGTTTCTGGTGCTAACGTTTTCATAGGAAAAGTGCATGCTAGTAATTCCACAACATTAACCATTAAATATCCTAACACTGGTGTTTTTAGTACTGCTCTATCACTAGCTGGTGCAACATCTGGTAGTCTTGCAACTATTTCTGCTGCAGCAGTTGATTCTTCTGCACCGGTTGGTAGTAACGTAACAAGTTATTATTCTAACGGCGTAGTAGCCGGTAGAGGTGTAGTAGATACATTTTATACTAATTCAACACCTTATGCTTATGTTATAAGAGTAGTACCAACTTCAGGCAATCTCTATGATTCTTCTAACACGAATTATTCAAACTTCCTTTTCGTAGGTAGTACTTCAGCGCCTAACACCTATAGATACACAACAAATTCATACTCTAATGTTTCAGCTACTGCTATTGTTACTGGTGTAAGTAATACTGTAGTGCTTTATACAACAGATCTCTCAGGTGCTCTTCGCCAGTTTGAGACTGTAACACAGGGTACAACAGCAAATGGGGTTGTTACGTTAATAACTAACGATGGTTCTAATGCATATATTACTGTTTCTAATACTAATGGAATATTTGCGACAAGTACTATAATTACAGGTAGTTCATCTGGCTCATCTGCTAACGTAAGAGCATTTTCAACTACCATAGGTGTGCACAGTGTAAACAATAAATTTACTAATACAAACCTTCAGACTGTAACCGGTGCCTTTTCAACAACAGGTAAGTTAAATATTATTAGTCAAGGCTCAGGTGCAGACTTTAATATTGGCAGCCTGGACAATGAAGAACAAATTAGTTTAGGTACTGACTTTTTAAGTCAAAACAATACATCAAATGTACCTTACACCAGTGTAAGACTTAATGCTACTGCATATGGATTTCCAAAATTTCCGACCGGTAACGTAAGCTCAGGTCTTCTTGATTGCCTGACATTCTTTGTAGGTAATTTAGGGTCAGTTGCTAGCCTTACAAATATTAACCCAGGGTCTAATTATGATCTTGACCCGTTTGTTCTCGTGTATGAGCCTGCAAGTATTGGTTATAATAAAGTTGATATAAGAATATCATATACTCAAACATCGACTGCTAGCTTTGCTAATGGTGAAATTATAACTCAGGAGCAACCAGTTGCCAATAGCACATCTCTAACAGTCGGTGCCGCATCCGCAGGCTTTACACCTGGGCTTTATGTGTATCAGTCTAATGGTTCGGTAAATACAGCAACAGGCTATATTCAATCAGTCAACATAACTGCAAATACAGGTACAATTGTAATAAGAAACGTTAGCGGCACATTTAACAGTACAGCAGGGTTTTTTCAAAAGGTTCGAGCTCAAGCTAACTCAACCTTTCTAGCTAATGCCAATATTACAGGTACTGCACCTCTTACAACTGGTTTATTTTGTAAAGGTCAAATAAGAACAGTTAACTCTACATCAATGGATGTTAAGTATCTTACTATTCAATCTTCATTCGGTATTGGTAATCCTATTGTTGGCCAATCAACAGCTGCAACCGGCACTATAAACACAGTTGCTCCTATAACGAGCTCATTACCTGCAGGACTAAACGCTCAAATATTTGCTAACGTTATTACATCATCTGGTGCTGTTACCGAATTACTAGTTACCGATTCTGGATTTGGCTACGTGGATGGAGAAGTTATTGAATATAGCAGTAATGCAGAATCTAAAACTACAGGACTGGCCTCATCAAAACTAGGGCTTGGGGGAACAGGTTCTGGATACTATGAATCAACAAGAGGGTTTTTATCATCAGATAAGTATCTACTAGATAGCGACTACTATCAAGAATTTTCTTACGAAATTCTTTCTAGATTACCTTTTAGCACATATGAGAAAATATTTAAGGAAGTAATGCATATTGCTGGTACTAAATTATTTGGATCTGTTGTGCTAGCGTCTAATTCTAGTGTAAATATAACACCGCTATGAACACGTCTACAACAGTATATACATCTAATATCACAACATCCAATACAACCGGTCAGTTCAGTAATGGTGAGCTTGTTTTTCAATCAAATGGCACCGCTAATGTTTTTACAGGTATAGTTCTTGACCCTCATTCAACAATACTAACTGTAAATTCTCAGGCCAATGTCTTATATCTTACAAATACAACTATATACCAACAAAATAGTACAGCAAATATAGCATCCGGTACAGTAACCGGTGTCTCAGTAAATAGTACTTCTAATACTATTAGTATCTATATTTCAAATACCGTTGGATCATTTTCTAATACTGCTAATATTGTAGGTACTACTACTTCTAATGTTGTTGTTTCAAGGTCACTTCAAAAAGTTTTAATTAGTAGTGTTATAAAACCATATTCTGCTACAGGTTCGTTTATTATAGGTGAAAGTATTTCCAGCAATGGGATGACAGGTACTATAGTAGAAGCCGTTGAGTCAACAGCGTTTATTAACGTCACGTCAGGTACAATTTCTACTGATACTCTTATAACAGGAGCAACTAGCGGAGCCAGTGCTACTGTTGCTAATGTCACACAGACTCTTCCATCAAATAGTGATTATATTTACCAATATACAAAAACTCTTTCTATTAATAAACCTTCAGGAACCTTTACTGCAGGTGAAACGGTTTATCAGAAAAAAGCTACTGCAAACACCTCTAATACGCTACTTTTTTCAAATACCTCTTATGCAAGAGTTGTAAGTGCAAATACTACAAAAATAGTAATAGACAATGAAATAGGCGGTATCATAACTAATCAAATAGTTTACGGTGCATCAAGCAATGCATCAGCTAAAGTATTACAAATAAAGAGCACTACAATAGCTAAAGGTCTAATAGTTTCAAATGCATCATCAAATTTAATAGTATCTAATGTAACTGGCAGCTTTGTTTCAGGCAGACATGTATATAATAATAACAACTATCTTGCAAATATAACTTCTATTACGCTTACTAGTAACACAATACCGGCCTCTAACGTTTTAACAGCTATAAATAATATTACTATAAAAAAAGTCTCCGGAACACCTAACACATCATTGCAGCTTAAAGGTAATACTAGCTCAACTAATTGTACAATTGTATCATCAACCCAGGAACGGTATTAATTAATGAGTAACAGAATTTTTACAAACAACTTTAGAAGTTTTAATGCTTCACAGATTATCGAGTCTGTTAACGAATCAAGCAATACTACTTACTATTTGTTTTTTGGAAATCACGTACCGTACACTGGCGGAGATTCCAACACCCCTACTCCTAATAACAGTACAAGAGATGTAATTACATACTCTTACTCAAACATGATTGCGGGTAAGAGATTAACCAATTCAGACCTTTCCCATATGGTAAAGCGATATGATTGGGCTGCGGGTACGGTTTATGACCAGTATGACGATATCGCAGGCAATATTGACGATTTAAAGTATTATGTTGTTACTACTACTGGTGCTAACTATTACGTCTTTAAGTGTCTGTTTAATAATAGCGGTTCTGCATCAACAATACAGCCTAACTTTAATGACACCTCAGCACAAGATAATTTCTTTATTACTAGTGACGGATACCATTGGAAATTTTTATATTCTGTAGAAAAATCTGTATTTGAGAAATTTGCTACTAAGGATTACATGCCAGTATACGTTGATAGTAATGTTTCGGGCAACGCCGTATCAGGAAGTATCGATACAATATTAGTGCTTTCTGGCGGGCAGTATTACAATAATTATTACTCAGGCAGATTTAATAATGATGGTATTAGAGTAGGTGGCGACCCTAAAAAGTATAATATCGGTAATGATGCATCTTCCTTAAATAACTATTATTATAATAGTCTAATCTATATTACAGGCGGTACAGGTCAAGGACAGTATAAAAGAATAGTAGGATACGATGTACTTTCTACTACCAAGCAGATAACGGTCGATACAGCATTTAGTATACCGCTAGATGCAACATCAAGATACGAAATTACCCCTTATGTTTCTGTTTCAGGCAATGGTACTGAAACTAATACAGTATTTGCCCGTGCTTTAGTTAATTCTCTCTCTACAAATTCAATATACTCTGTTGAAATACTTAGTTCGGGTAAGGGATATCTTAATGCAAACGCTATAATTAGCGTATCACCTGCTATTACAATTACAAACACCGCAACTTTAAGAGTAATTCTACCACCATATGGTGGTCATGGATTTAACCCTATTAAGGAATTAAACTCTAGAGTTCTAGGAATTTCTGCTACATTTTCTAATTCTGAAAGTAATACAATTACTATTAAGAATGACTATAGAACAGTTGGCCTGCTAAAAGACCCTCTTTTTTCAAACGTAGTACTTACTTTAAGAAAAGAAGATTCTACTCTAGGTGCTGATGGTAATTTTATTGATAATGAAGGGGTCTTACAATATAGACCATATAAGCTAGCAGGAACAGTCAACGCAGGCAATAGTAAAACTGCAAACGGAACAAATACTAAGTTTGTGGATAGCTTTAATGTAGGTGATATAATTTTAATTAAGTCATCCACTTCAAATTTTGTAGCAAATGTCACGCTTGTAGCAAATGATACCAGCATATCATTTGACGCTAACTGCCCGTTTACCAACACTGTTTCAGACATTTATAAGATAAC
>Ga0209085_1000538_pt1 | contig 27445 bp, 17 predicted proteins | sample C_131016_EF_Meta_FD_187310 | JGI IMG/M metagenome (GOLD analysis project Ga0209085, IMG submission 187310) | Freshwater microbial communities from Lake Croche, Canada to study carbon cycling - C_131016_EF_MetaG (SPAdes) (version 2) | ecosystem: Environmental > Aquatic > Freshwater > Lake...
ATGAAGTTAAACTGAAAAATTCAATAGCTCAACAAGATCGTTTTGCTATCCGTCGTTGGATGTTGGATCAACAAATACGCAGGTATGATCCAGAAATTCAAAACCACAATAGATCCGATGTGTTTTTTGACGATGCATGGAGAGTGTTTCACTTTGCCAATGAACAACATGCAATGATGTTTAATCTCTGTTTTGGTTGACTGTAGACAGACTATCTAGTATAGTTGCAGTATAAGCTAGGGTGAGACCAAAATTCACCGTAAGCAGCAAAAAAAATGCAGAGTTGGTATAATGATATTACCTCGGATTTCCACTCCGATGACAGGGGTTTGATTCCCCTACTCTGCTCCACCTGATACATATTTGGCATCACAGATAGTGACCTTGATCAGAATCAAACATAGACTAACCTCTGTTTGATTCTGCGCCTGTGATAATCTTCATCATAAATAGTTTCATGGAGAATATCTATTATCGCAAACTTTGCCCACCAGTTGAATTAAAACCCTGGAATTTTGGCAGTGCTGCACAGGGCGCTACCGAATTTACAATGACTATGGATATGATCAATGTCGAAGTTCATGAATGGCTGCTGACTCTCGGGTTGAAAATCGTCTATCCCAGATGTCTTTTCAAAGCCGCCGGGCGGCGAGGCATGATACACATAGACTGCCAAAAACCAAAAGGCAACCAATATGCACGATTAAATTGGGTATTTGGTGGCAAAAACTCCAGAATTGAATGGTTTGATCTTCTTCCTGCTAAGGTACCTACGCCAACATTAAACCCTGTCAACGAATACATAGATGTATACAAAGAAAGTGATTGTAAACCAATTTGCTCAACAGAGTTTGATGGTTTGTACTTGATCAACACAGGGATACCGCATCGTGTTGTCGGCGGTGATTACGATAGATACTGTTATGCATTTTTTTTGCAACAACATGGACGACGCATAGAATGGTCTGAGGCAGTTTCAGCATTCGGCTCATTGGTATCTGCGGACTGTTTCTGATTGAGATAGAAACAAAATCAATCCACATGTGAACTTCACTGTCTTGCAGTGCAAAGTCAGTGCGCATCAGCAGGTGATAGTGCATCACTGTTGTGATGATCTCCGCAACTTATTGACCAAAAACAGCTCAGCATGATATAATATTGGTCAAACATCCAAGGATTAAGATGAAGATATTTATCACTGGGGTTGCTGGGTTTTTAGGCAGCCATTTAGCAGATCATTTCCTCGCACAGGGACATGCCGTAGCAGGTTGTGACAATCTGTTTGGTGGGTCTATGACCAATGTCAATCAAAACGTGGAATTTTACCACCACGACATTACCAGTCTAGCAGGTTTTGCTGAAATTATAGCAGGCTGCGATGTAGTATATCACGCTGCTGCTGCAGCCTACGAGGGAGTCAGTACCTTTGCTCCCAGTTTCATATGTGAAAACATTTTCACAGGATCAGTTAACACTTTCACTGCTGCTATTCAAGCAGGCGTGACAAGAATAGTCTATTGCAGCAGCATGGCACGATATGGAACCAACATCCCACCATTTCGCGAAACCTACGAACCACGTCCACAAGACCCTTATGGCATAGCCAAAGAAGCGGCCGAGCGAGTTTTGATCAATCTCTGTGAAACGCACGGTACGGAGTGGGTGATAGCAGTGCCACACAGCATCTATGGTCCAAGGCAAAAGTACGACGACCCCTATCGCAATGTGGCCAGCATCATGGCCAACCTCATGTTGCAGGGACGTGCCCCCATTATCTACGGAGACGGGGAGCAGCGCCGCTGTTTTTCATTTATTACCGACTGCGTTGGCGTTTTGGCCGCCATGGCCACTGATTCCAATGTTGTGGGAGAAATCATCAACATAGGCCCAGATGAGGAATTTATTTCAGTCAATGAACTGGCAGCCAAACTGGCCAACATCACAGGCTGCAATCTTGAACCAATCTACATGCCAGATCGCCCCAGAGAGGTCAAGTTGGCTACATGTTCAGCAGACAAGGTACGCGAACTGTTGGGCTATGAAACCACAGTATTCATAGACGACGGACTCAAGCAACTGGTCACATGGATTGACACACAGGGTACTAAACCATTTCAGTACCATTTTGATGTAGAGATTACCAACCATCTAGTGCCGCAGACCTGGCGAGACAGACTGTTTTAGGAGCAACCATGAAATACAACTTTAAACAAGCATTTGTACATGCTGTAAACACACCCAGTGATATCAATGAACATCTACCTCTGATGAACCTACTGGCCAAACTCTGTATACATGTTACGGAATTTGGAGTACGTCACGGAGTCAGTGCCAAAGCCTGGCTCAACAATGACGTCAGTATACGTGCTTATGATATTGAAGCATTTCCGGATGCGGTTGCACTGTTTGAACATGCACGCAAGGCCAACAAAGACGCAGAATTAATCATCCAGGACACGCTGAGTCTAACAAAAATTGAAACCACGGATCTGCTGTTCATAGACAGCCTGCATACCTATACACAGGTAGCGGGCGAGTTGGCTTTTGCTCCATATGTGAGAAAGTTCATAGTTCTACATGATACCGTTTTGTTTGGCGAACAGGGTCAAGACGGCAGCATGCCTGGTATAAACCAGGCAGTGCGAGAATTCCTCGCTGCCAGCAGAGAGTGGACTGTAATGGAGCACAGGACCAACTGCAACGGGTTGACTGTTTTGGTCAAACGAGCGCTGTTTTAATGGTCAAAATACAATGATCCCCTGTCTAGGTGTATTGGTGCTGAATCGAGGCGATCTACTGCTGCGCATGATAGACAGCATAGACCAACCTGTGGCTCGCCTCTGCATAGTGCAAAATGGCAGCGATGACACAGTGGCCGATGCCATAGCCCAAGTAGCAGCGGGGCGCAATCGGTTGATAGAACATGTCTATGTCCAGCGTCCATTCCGCAACATGGGCGTTGGTCCAGCATGGAACAGCATTATCAAGGCATTTCCCGAATGCGACTACTGGTTGATCAGCAACAACGACACGCTGTTCCTGCCAGGTGATCTAGAACAGTATCATGATCTCTGGCAGACCAATACAGACTCAATAATAGTTTCGTCGATAGGGGCATATAATTGTTTTGTCATATCTCCCCATGTGGTAGCCAAAGTTGGACTATTCGATGAAAACATTTGGCCTATCTACTGTGAGGATCTGGACTATATGATACGTGCCCAGCGTGCAGGTGTTCAACAGATCTGCATCAACAGCAATGTTGGCGAAAACAACAACGGCAGTTGGACAATTCGCAGCAACCCGCACTATGCTGCCAGCAACAATACCACGCAGGCCAACAACAGTCGATATGTAGAAGAAAAATGGGGTGCTGATCAGAGCCATAGCACACCATGGAACCATTCTTCACGAGATCATCGTGATTGGTGGTACAATCCATATCAGCGCAGGGAACACAGCGCAGTTTGGCAAAACTTTGAACAAACGGCCAACAGGATAAGCCAGACATGACAACCATGGCAGAAATCATCTGGCATAACCATCTCCTCACTGACAAAAACAGTTTGCATTCATATTGTGAGCATTTCTACGAGCAGGCATTATCTCCTTATCGCCACCGTCCAACTTCAATATTGGAAATTGGCTGTTACTATGGTGGTAGCCTTGTGTTGTGGGCCAAATGGTTTACCAACGCTGCAATCACCGGTGTTGATTTAGAATTTCAAGGCAACTGTCAAGCAGACTGTGCAGCCTATCCCAACATCCAACTGCTGAGTGGCAATGCCTATGACCTTGGAGCACTGCAGCAGTTTGGCAACTACGACCTAGTCATAGACGACGGATCGCATGATCCAGATCATCAAGTCTGGGTTGTCAAACATCTCGCCACCAGGGTCAAACCAGGTGGCATGTTGATTATCGAAGACATATTCGAAGATTCCACGGTTGAACGTCTCAAGGCTGCTACTCCTTTTCATCTCAGAGAATATCTAGAGGAGATTGATCTGCGTTGGGTCAAGGGTCGTCATGACGACAGACTGTTGGTGATAAGAGTTCCAGAAAAAAACACCAACCAGACAGCGCTGCACACCACAACCACAAACCAACTGCCAACAGGATAAGCTAGACATGACAACATTAGCAGAAATAATAACCAATCATAATTTTGTCACAGACAAAAACAGTTTGCATTCATATTGTGAGCAGTTCTACGAAAAAGCTTTGACTCCATATCGCTATCGACCAACAGAAATACTGGAGATTGGCTTTGATCAAGGCGGCAGTCTCATGCTGTGGGCTGAATGGTTTACCAACGCTGCAATCACCGGGGTTGATCTGCAGTTTCGAGGCAACTGTCAAACCGACTGTGCAGCATATCCCAACATACAACTGCTGCTGGGCAATGCCTATGACCTTGGAGCACTGCAGTACTTTGGCAACTACGACCTAATCATAGACGACGGATCACATGATCCAGACCATCAAGTCTGGGTTGTCAAACATCTCGCCACCAGGGTCAAACCAGGTGGCATGTTGATTATCGAAGACATATTCGAAGACTCCACGGTTGAACGTCTCAAGGCTGCTACTCCTTTTCATCTCAGAGAATATCTAGAGGAGATTGACCTTCGCTCAGTGAAAGGTCGAGTAGATGATAGACTGTTTGTGATAAGAGTGCCAGAACCTGCGGCCAGCGTCAATTCACCCTGTGATCAAGACCCAATGCAGTATCCCACGGGACCTGGTATGGATATGATGGCAGAACGGCTATCACACATAAAAAATCTTATTAATTTCAAAGACATAAAAAACATCATAGATGCTGGTGCTGCTCATGGCTATGAAACACTCAACATGGCTAGAGTTTTCAAAAATGCAAGAGTTTTTGGATTTGAGCCAACACCTGAACACTATCAACACTGTGTGAAGTTGCGGTCAACGGTTGAAGACCAATTCAGCAGGAGAATGACCTATATAAATGCTGCATTGGATCTAGCCGATGGATTTATTCCATTTTATCCTCTAGATACAGAACGAAGTCAAGGCAACAACACTGGCATGGCTAGCAAATATACTCTGATAGACCCAAAGGTATTTCCGCACGAACTCAATATACAAAAGCAAATCACAGCACAGTCGTTGAGGTTAGACACCTGGTGTATAGCCAATGGTGTTGTTCCAGATCTGCTTTGGATGGATGTCCAGGGTGCAGAACTTGATATACTGAAAGGTGCAGAAAATATCATTGGATCAGTAAAAGTTATTCTTTGTGAAGCTGCCGTTACAGCTTATTATCAAGGCCAACCACTCAAACCTGAGATTGATGCCTGGCTGAATCAACGAGGATTCTATGAATTGGTGTCTGCTCGCAAACTTGGACACCAGTATGAAATGGATACTATCTATGTGAGGGGTTGACGGTCAAACTGGGAGAAGTTATAAGTAGCTTGTTGGGAGGTTAGCTCAATTTGGTCAGAGCATTGGTCTCCGTGGGTGCAGGTTTGCCTTGCAGTGGTTCGATTCCACAAGCCCTGGCAGAATAAACCATTGGTTATCGGTTCAAGTCCGGTACCTCCTACCACACTTTAGATTTTTATAAATGGTACCTTTGAGAGGATGGTGTATCCCCTCTTATTCATTCGAAACTCATCGGTAATTCCAGCTATTCCTTCTTCTTTACACCAATTTTTTAGATGCGTTGTAGTGATAATCACTCCATCTGGGCATTGAATAGTATAAGTGAATCTTGGTTTAATTCGTCCTTTAACATTAGGATTGTTGGTCATTCCACGTCTTACATTTTTCTTAAATTCGTCTGTCCTAACTATTTTTCTTAATTTAGATTTAGCAGATTCGGACATTGGTTTTCCTTTATTATGAGCCGGTTTTCCTTTATTATGAGCCGGTTTTCCTTTTAAGGTGGTACTCATTTTTTGTCGAAATTCTGTGCTTTGTAGTGTGCCACGTTCTTTTACAACACGGTTACCTTTTGCAGAATCCTCTTTTGAAAAACCACCAACACCGCCTAGTCGCATATTGTATGACAATGGATCAGCTATTACATATTCATTAACAAGTTCTCGTTCTTTTATATTCATATCATACTCGGTTTCCATCACAAACAAGATTTGTTTAATAAAGGTTTCTTTTCCATGTTTTTTAATAGCATTTTTTAATGCTATACCACTACCTAAATACCCGTCGTCAATATTGGTAGTTTTATGTTTTCCTATATAATACTTATTGTTAGATAAATTGATAGTTTTATATATAATGTAATGATACATGTTCAAATCTCCAAGTAAATAATGTTGTGGGACAGCCCGGACTCCAAGCTGGGTTTTTGATTGCGTCAACAATCAAATCACCACACTTATTTATAAAAAAAAATACGTTGACACCCTTAGTAAGATGCGCTATAACTAATTTGTTGATGCAGTACAACAGAGTGAGTTGAAAGAGTTACGGTAAGGACGGTTGGCAGAGAAGGGATGCAACCCGCTCATAACGGGTTAAAGGTAGGGGCAGTACCTACACCGTCTATTTAACAAAAAAAATCAAATTCAACAGCATCTACCTAAAGCCAACAGGTTTGGAGATCAAACTATGAAACAATTGTTTTTCCTACTGCAATTTTTGATAATTTATGCAGTTTTGTTGGTGTCGATCATAGCAGGAGCAGCTGTGTTGTGCACTGCACTGCTGATCTGTGGCATTTACAATGCGATTTTGGGGGAAAATCCAAAAAACAATTAACTTTTCCGCGTTTCGTCAAGAACATATGTAGCCATTGCCGCAGTAGTGCAGTAACGGAAAAAGTGCGCATGAACCCTGGAAGCTATGTCATCATAGATTGGTCGCATTGGTCCGTATAACTGATCAACCCCGTGTTGCTGAATCAGATTGTTGATCAATTTGAGATCCTGTTTTGGGAGAGTAACACCAGTTCTAGGCGGGCACTGTTCAATATCCAAAAACCATGGCAAGCATTGGCTGCCCATGATCTCATAATGTCGCAGGCAATCCCAACCCTGTTTTCTGCTGGTGATGCCAAAGCAACTTTGGTTGTATTGTTGGTAGTAACTGTGCTCGTCATTATAGATGTAAGTTTGTAGTTGTCCCGGAATAAGTGGAGCAAGTGCCCGTGTTTTAGCAACAGGTGTTGACATGCGCTCTTGCGGAAAGCCAAAACTCAACGGCAGCACATCGCCGCGATTGCTGGTCAATTCTCGTTTGAAATACCTGCCACAGCCTATATAAGGCTCCAGTATGGTGGTTTCATCGCGCCCATCTAAAATGATGATTTTCCTGCGTGGGGTCGATTCCAGTATCACGTTCCACAACGTGCAGGGATACCAAGCATTGATGATGATATAGTCAAAAAACTCCGCACGTATTTTGGCCTCAAGGTCAGTGCGATCAACAGTGTAGTCGTCCATCCTACCGTAGTAGGTAAAACCTCGCGCAGTTATACTTGCAAGGTCTCGCTTGCCAAAACCAAATGAATCTGCATACATGTACCAACAGCGTGGAAAATCTATCACGTCTGATCCAAAAATAGATCTAAGGCCATGTAACAGCCCATCATGTAGATATTCTGGGGCATTCCAAGATTTGGTCATTAATATTTTCATGTGATTTCCTAGAGGAAGAAAGTGCCAATCCAACCATAAAACAGCACCATTACCGGTCTTAAAAACGCCATGAGCAGTTTTTCATTGGTAGAGCGTTGGTCTTTGACGGTGGGTGCAGATTCTAGATAGAGATAGATCAGACTGATCCCATAGGCCACAGCCAGTGGCATTGGTTTTGTGTTGAAAAAACTCACAATATACCAGCCCCACAGTGTGGTCAATACCCAGGCACGCACCAATGATGCAGCAAAAAGAATGCCAAACATGGCCGAAAACATCACAACTGCTGCAGCCGCTATGTTTTTTTTGTCTGTGTTGGTAAAACGTCCAGTGGTATCAAGCATTGCGATTCTCCCTGCAACAAGTTTAGCAGGGAGAATCGCAATGGTCAATCAAACCAATATTGATCCGTATACGTCGTAGTATTCCAACCGACCAATATACCAACGTATGTAGTCTGCAGAATGTTCACTGGTTTGTTCGCAGAGTCTCAGCCCATGGACCCAGCGAAGATCAATACCTGCAAACTCTGACATGGGCCTCAGTGCACGACTGTCTTTGACAAATCGCATGTTGTCAATGGGCCAAATGTTGTTGAACCTGTTGCTGGTCAATATACCATTGGCATACATGTTGAGATGGTGTTTGGTAAAGATGTTGTAACTTTCAACTGTTTCGTTGACTTCAACTGCAGACACCAAGACCACTTCGACGCCGTATTCATTGATGGTAATGGTACCGAGCGGTGTATCGGCGCGCATGGTATGAGTAAAGCGTTGGGCAGTTTTGTTGAAAATATGGTGGTTTCCGACTGTTCGCAGCGTGGTGCCGTCGCTGAAAGTTAGGATATTATATTTGACTTCAGTTTCTACCACTTTGATCCAAACTGGACGTGCTTCTGCATACTTGCCCTGATCAAAATCCCAGACCAACAGCAGATCATTGTAGGTAATGTCTTCAATGGCTCGATACGTGCCGTCGCTGAGCGATATCATAGTGCCTTTGACAAAACAAATTCCGCTGGTACTACTGACAGGCGGTGAGAATATTGTGGTAAATGGTGTTTGTAACCACGCATATGCCGTGTAAGGGGCCCCAGATCCCGGCACTGTAATGGTAATAGTTTGATCCCCAACTTGGGCTGTGCCAGGCACAACTGGTGCGTTGGCACAGGCTCCGGCTGTTATTATCACTCCTGTGCTGATAACAGGTGCATGACTTGCAACATGAATGGCAACCGCTGCATGACACGGACCAAACGGTATCGTCGCAGTGATGGCAACATTGGGGGTACCCAAGGCAGTTTGTACCGAACAGGGTATGACCAAACCACTGTTGGGCCCATAAGTCAGTTCTTTAGTTGTGGTATTGTAATAAATTGTGTTGTTTGCTGCACAAACACATTGACGCACAGGGCTGATATAAAGACCTGAATTGGCAGGATTCAAACCGCAACCGGTGGCATTTATGGCAATGCTGTTGTCTACTTGGCTGTTATATCCAGCAGCATAGCCTATGGCTACAGCAGTGTTGCCCTGGTTTATCTGTCCAGCAGCGTAGCCAATAGCCACAGAATGTCGACCCTGTACAGATCCACCGTTGGCCGACCCTGCGGCATAGTGTCCTATGGCAATAGAACTGCAGCCTTGATAACAACTACCTGCCCAGCGCCCAATGGCAATGGCATTGCGTTGTTGGTTAGAAAAACCTGCAGATATACCTATAGCGATGGCTTCTTCACCTTGTCTACAATAACCGGCACAGGAGCCAATGGCAATACTGTCATTGCACTGATTGTTGTAACCAGCATAACTGCCAATGGCAATACCATCTGCCAACTGCAGATTGCCGCCTGCACAAACACCTATTGCTATGCTTCTGTAGCCCTGGAATGTGGCCCCAGCACAAGCACCAACAGCTATGGCATGTGCTCCTTGGCCAATTTCCCCAGCAGCAGAACCAACAGCAACAGCTCCACGGCCTTGATGGTAACCTGAGAAAATTATACTGGCATTGATGTCTCCTGTATAATTCTGGGAAAGGGTGATATTTCCGCAGACCACAGCAGTAACAGTGGTCCCACCGGCTATGCCAACGCCATAGACCTGTGATCCTACTACAATTTGCCCACTACAACCAACAGTGATGTTGGCAAAGTTACTGCCACAGACAGCCAACACAGTGGTAATTTCTCCAAGACCTTTACCAGAGTCAAGACCAATAGCCACAGCGCAGCAACCCTGCTGCCAAGCACCTGCACAGGTGCCAAATGCCATAGCAAATATCGATTGGTTGAAAAATCCTGCGTTAAAACCAATTGCTGTACCGCCGCAAGATTGTGACCATTTACCAGCATTTTGGCCTATGCTGACAGCAACACAAGATTGGTTATAATTTCCTGCACAGGTTCCAATGGCGATTGCGTTGGAACTCTGCTGTTGGTTACCAGCGGAGACACCAATCGCCGTGGAAAATTTTCCCTGCATGTTTGATCCGGCATATGGTCCTATTGCTATACCTGCACATCCTTGACTGTCATAGGCCGCTGCTGGACCAATGGCCACTGCTCCTTGTCCTTGACATATCACTGCTGTGCAGGCCCCAACGGCAACGGCAGCAATACGCTGATTATATGCACCGGCGTAGTAACCAACTGCCACTGCTTGAGCACATTGTCCAGAAGTAAACGTAACAGGCCCAGTTGGCGATTGGCAATTGTTTCTGCTTAAAGTCACTGTATTTGCACAATGACAGATTCCCTGCACACGCTGCCCAACACAAATACCAGTACCAATAACTCGCATACCAACCTGTATACAATTAAGGCTGTCAACTTGCAAAAATGGCCCAGTGGTACTGACAACAGACGTTATAGCGGACGCACCGGCTGCAGCGTGCAATCCAATAGCAGTCGACGCAGATCCTTGATAATTGTAGCCGGCACAACTGCCCACAGCCACAGAACCACAACCTTGATGACAATAACCAGCTACGAGACCCACAGCAGTGGCATACTGGCCTTGGCAATTAGATCCTGCACATGGACCGATAGCAACTGTGCAATACTGCTGACCAATTGATCCTGCGCATCTACCTAGAGCAATCTTGCTGGGTCCGCAGGCTGTGTTCTTGCAGCCCAAAGTGGCCCAGGTACCTGCGCCAGCACACCCACAGGTTGTCAAATAGGGCAAACAGTTCCATGCAGCAGTGCCTGTGCCTAGTTTTATCTTGCCAGTGTTGGTTTCAATACCAGGCTCACCCTGCGACAGCGTGGGGTTCACCGAACCCCAACTGCTGCTGGTATCTCTTCGAAGTTGGATTTTAGTTGCCATCTAGGGACTCCATTAAGTTTGTTCTATTTATCAGAATCAAACTATGATTAGGAAAAAGACAGCAGCAGTGAACCACCTAGAGTTGCGTTCACAGACTTGTCTGTGATGCTCTGTGCAGAATCAAACTATGATTAGGAAAAAGACAGCAGGGTCTTCAAAAAGACCCTGCTGTTGATCAAAAGCCAATAAGGCTCAGACTATCTCTGCGGCATATTGTTGCTGCACTGGCTGTTGCTGTTGTAATGGTTGCTGCTGTTGCTGCGGAGCAGGCATTACACCAACATTGAAATGTATAAATTTGAAAGGTTTTTTGCTGGGATTTTTGGTAAAACTGTGTGGCAACCAAGAGTTGGTGAACATGAATTGGCCAACCTTTGGTTGAAAATTAATCATTAGGCTAGCATATGTAGCGTTGGCCATGTTGGCCTCAGGTAGGTTGGCATACTGTTTGGCAGGACGAGGCTCGTGTATGGCCACACGTGGTGCATCTTCGGGTACTTCTAGAAAGAAAAATCCAGTAATTTGATTGCCGTGACCATGTATATGTTCATCTTGGCCGCTGAACTTGTGATGTTCCTGACACCAAAGTTCTGTGATAAAAGTATGGAAAGGCGACATATTGTAGCCTTGACCAGCAAGTATGTCCCAGGAAGTAGTGCCGATGAAACGCACGAAGTCTGTGATGCGAGCATCATTTTGAAAGCCCTGTGTCATGTAGACAGGATAGATCTCGTTGAGTTTTTGATTGGCTTTGGCCTGCTGCAGATATTCATTGCTGATATTCAGTATAGGATTGACAAATTCTGGTCGATCGATGGTATACAGCACGCTGGGAAAGTAATGCCATTGTTGCAACTTTGGTGCTTCGTTGAGATTAGCAGCAGAATCCAACGGCAAAGTCTGTGTGTTGCAAGTTGCCAGTTGCTGTGCATTTCCAGGATCACTTATCACATTAAGTCCAAGTGTAGATGATACATCAACTGTGCTGCCCGTCATTTTAGTTCTCCTAATAGGTTTTGTTTTATGCTTTTGCTTCTTCACTTGTCAACTGCCGAGTAATGCCAATAGGCTTTCAATAACTTTAGGCTCAGTGATGCCCATTTGTATATTTTCAGTCCAAACAAAGTTGACCAAACCCCAGGATCTTGTATTACCTCCAGCTTCGACCCCAAGGTTGAGATCATCCACTGCTGCCCAGCAGTCAACCTTGGGATGGTTGTCTAACCAAGCGTGTATTTCTGCTGCTCGTTGTTGATGATAGGTAGCGTGACCTGGCAGCCATGTGGTGAAATCTCTTGGTCTTTTGATAATTCCCTGCTCCAAGTAAAAATCTCCCATCAAAGACAGCGTAGTACCTCGGGTCCAATCGCTGGATACAACAATCTCAGCAGAGGTGCTTTGCAGAATACTATTCAAAACTTTGACAGCTTTGGCATCAAACGGTTCACCTATACGTCTTCCATACAGTTCCTCTTTACTGGGTTGATCGTCCCAGTTGCGAGTGAATCCTGCACGGGCCATACACATGACACCGTAATGATCAAGGAACAGAATCTTCATCAGACATCTGTAGCAGTCAATGCCCAGTTATTACCGGTCCAAACTGCATAGGCAGGACTCTGCATTGTGGCTCCCCAGTAGCCGACAAATGGTATATTGAAATACTTGCCCATAATTGGAGAATGTTGACTCAACACATTGTATCTATATTGTGAAGGAATGCTGCAGCCTGTACCGTTTTGCACCATGAGTATGCTGGCCCCGGTTACGACAGTATTGCCATCTGGCAAGAAGAAATTCACTGAATTGCAGGCATTTACAAAGTAATAACCGCCAGCCACAACATTGGCATTGCCGGTGACAACGTTGAACAGCGGAGCCATACCACTGTAGCCGCTGAAGCCGCTAGAGCCGCTGAAGCCGCTGAAACTTAAACCACTGCAGCCTGAAAAACCACTGAATCCACTGCAACCACTAAACCCACTGAACCCAATGCAACCACTGTAGCCGCTGAAGCCACTGCAACCACTGAATCCGCTAAAACCACTGCAGCCTGAAAAACCACTGAATCCACTGCAACCACTGAATCCACTGAATCCACTGAATCCACTGCAACCACTAAACCCACTGAACCCAATGCAACCACTGAATCCGCTAAAACCACTGCAACCACTGAATCCGCTAAAACCACTGAATCCACTGCAACCACTGAATCCACTATAGCCACTGCAACCACTGAATCCACTGCAACCACTAAACCCACTGCAACCACTGAATCCACTAAACCCACCGCAACCACTGAATCCGCTAAAACCACTGCAACCACTGAATCCGCTAAAACCACTGCAACCACTGAATCCACTGCAACCACTGAATCCACTATAGCCACTGCAACCACTGAATCCACTATAGCCACTGCAACCACTGAATCCACTGCAACCACTGAATCCGCTAAAACCACTGCAGCCTGAAAAACCACTATAGCCACTGCAACCACTGAATCCACTGCAACCACTAAATCCGCTCAAACCACTAAACCCACTGCAACCACTAAATCCGCTCAAACCACTGAATCCAGAATATCCACTGTCTCCAGAACAGCCTGAAAAACCGCTGCAGCCGGAAAACCCACTGGCTCCAGAACAGCCTGAAAAACCCGAAAAGCCGCTGAAACCAGAATATCCACTGAATCCAGAAGTACCTCTGAATCCTGAACCTGTTCCGTAGACTATTTCTTTTGTACAGGCATTGTAGTACAGCACAGTCGGCGGCATACAATCAAACATGCGTATGGGATTTACGTAGAAACCACTTGAACCACTACATAAAACCCCAGTATCAGCGTTGAGAATTATACTTTTTTCAGGTTGATAACAATTTCCTGCACCATGACCAATGGCAATGGCATAAGACCCTTGATTGAGGGTTCCTGCCCCAGTGCCTATGGCCACACTGTTACCACCTTGTATATAAGAACCTGCATAATTACCAATAGCAATAGAATTTGTTGTGATACATTGTCCAGCCAATTGCCCCAGGGCTATATTGGTTGGCCCACAGGCGTTGTTTTTATCTGTGATCAGTGCCCAGGTGGTGCTGCACCCGCCAATACCGTTGCTGGCATAGGACAAGCATCTCCATGCTGTGGTGCCATCGCCATACTTTATTCTGCCGGTATTGCTTTCTAGACCCGGTTCTCCCTGTGCTAGGACAGGATTTGCAGTAGTCCAACTGGAACTGGTATCATTGCGTAGTTGTATCTTGGTTGCCATGGGGATTCCTCATTGATGTGTTGCCCGTTATTTAATGTCTTGCAGCACTGGCACAGGCTCAGACCAACTGCTCTACCTGGATGTAGCCCTGACCCGCTGCCGCCGCCAGAACCAGCTCCGATGGTTATGCCACCTTGGACAGTAATGCCCTGTTCTATGATTATGCTCATGCTGATATTTACCTGGTGGTTAGCCTAGGATGTCTGGTATCACTAACAGTTATTGTATAACGTAACCCCAATACACAGTCTGTGGTGATCCGCTATTGTTATAGATAACAAAATCAAACACATTTGAAGTAGTACCCACACTGGGATTGCTAGAAACAATTACGCCAGCTGTGCCGATAAACTGAGTTGGTATTGCGGTAATTTCCAACGGGGTGCCGCCACCTGTGTAATTCCAAGCGAACTGTTGTCCTATCACAGGCACGTTGGTGTTGGTCACAGTGGCAGTGGCATTCCACACTATGATCCCGTTAGTGACTTGGCCTCTGACCCACATAGAATATGTGTCATTGCCTGGAACAGTGAAACTGTAGGTGTTGGATCCCACAGTCACATTCCAAGTACCTGTGGTACGTTGATATGCAGTGGGTTGTACAGTAGCATCCGGGAATGTCAGGTTACCGTTGCTGCCAAATGTCCAGTCATGGAAGGTAGGTCCGTCGCTGGCAGTGCGTATGCTGATGTTGCTGCCCACGGTGGTCACGTTGCCAGTGTCATAGTTGTGACTGGTTATGACAGAATTGCTTGGAAGGTATGTGGTGCCGTCTGAGCCCAGGATCCAATCGTTCTTGGGCAGGCCGTTGCCAGGATTGGTGATCAGCAGGATCTCTGGATGGCTGCTGTTACCACCCGTGAACTGCGTGTTGATCACTGCCCAGTGGCCATTGTTATAGTCCTGCGTGATGATCTGGTTGCTGATGCTGTCCTGGAACAGTGCGCTGGCATTGCCGTTGTAGGCCGTGTTGAGCCACAGCCCATGTCCCGAACCATAACCATAACCAAGGTCCTGTATGGTGCTGCCACCTGGTATGGTCGCTATGCCATCTGCGCCAAATGTCCAAGTTTTGGAGTTGGTGCTGAGCACTATGTTACCAGCATTGCTGGTACCGATGGTATTGCCACTAAAGGTGATGTTACCAGTGTTCACAGCACCACCGCCTACTAGGGCATTGCTGCCATCGGCAAAGTTGATGGTGCCGCCCACGGGCAGGGTGAGGTTGCCAGTGATGTCAAAGTCCCAGACGTAGGTCTCGCCATAGGTGCTGATCCACACGTTACCACCCTGCGATAGAGCCTTGAGCCACACTTCGCTGTAGTACTGCTCGTTGGTATATATGTCCACACCAGAGTCTGGGGTTGAAGCAGTGAGTGTGCCATAACCGCCTGTGCCTTGATAGTCAGGCAACACCAGCGCTCCGCCGTTGCTGCTGGCAGCAAACACTAGGTCAAAACCATTGCTCTGTAGCGCGATGTCAGCATTGGTGCTGCTGGCGATGTTGCTGCCTGAGAACGTGATGTTGCCAGTGTTGGCGTTGCCGTTTGGTCCCGGAGGGGTGGTCCATGTGACGCTGCCGCTGCCATTGGTGGCCAGCATCTGGCCTGCGGTACCATCTGTGGCTGTGAAGCTGTAGCCAGGGAATGCTGTGACGCCATCTGAGCTGAATCCCCAGGTGGTGCTGCCTATGACCACGTTGATGGTAGGATCGTAGGCAGGGTTGTTGAACTTTATCTGCGACCAAAAGTCAATGCTGCCCAGGTTGCTGCTGGTAGCCAAGCTGTTGGCCACGCCTATCTGAGCAGTCTCTGAAGCTGCGAACGCCATCTGGCCATATCCGGGTGTGTCAGCATTGCCGCCCGTGCGTATGACCATGTCATCTGCCGAGTAAAGCAGCGCTGGATTGTTAGAGTCATAGTTTGGACCAATTCCTAGGTCGCTGCCAAAGCTGCCCACGGTGGTGGCATATGCGCCGCCTCCGCCACCACCTACCAGGGCATTGCTGCCATCTGACCAGTTGATGGTACCACCCTGGGGCAGCGTGAGGTTGCCTGTGTTATCAAATGTCCACAGCACGTTGAAGCCGTCGCTGGCACGCCTCAGGTCAATGTATACTTCTGGTGTGTCAATGTTGGCCAGGCACACATCTATCTTGGCCTGTGCTGGATAGAGTCCTGTGGTGCTGTCCTGAGCCAATGCCAACCAATAGCTGGCAGCTTGGCTGGTATTGGTGCTGATGTTGCCAAACGTGGTGGTTGTGCTGATGCCATTGGTACCAAACTGCTGGCTGTTGTTCACAGCACCTTCTGAACCAGTGGATATCAGCACACTGGTGCTGTCCACGTACAGCCCGTTCATGTTGTAGTTGTTGTTAAGGCTACCGATGCCAGCGATGTAGTCGCTGCTGATCAGGGTGCCACCTGGTTGCGCACCACCCAACAGGATGTTGCCGTTCTCAGAGGCTATGGCATACTGGCTGCGCACGTTGGGGTCCATGGCCACCATGCCAGTGAAGTTGGGGTTTTCAACTTCTTCTGTGCCGTAATAGACCAGCGTGTGGCCTTCCATGTTGACCAGTATGCGTGCTTCGCCTGTGCCAGCGCTCATGTAGATCTGGCTGTTCTGTACCACGCCATTGTCGCCGTAGGTGTTGACCACCGTGCCAAACTCTGCGCTGTTGGTGTTGCCCACACCGCCGCTGTTCATCCTGGTGTGTAACGGCATGGTCAGATAACCGTTAAGATCAAACACCCAGTTGCTGTTGGCGATGTCTGCCTGAGTCTGTATGGTCACACCTTCGTTGCTGGCGGTCACATAGTTCTGTGTGTCAGCACTGCCTATCTGCGCTCCCAGGTTGCCTGCACCCAATCGCGTGATGCCACCATTGTTGTCAATGTAACCGCCATCTGGCAAGGTCAATGCGCCATACTGTCCAAACTTCCACTCAACAGTATTTGGACTGCTGTAAGATTGTATCTTCACTGACCCATCATCATAGTCTAGTGTGAGTTTCTGTCCTGCGCCTCGATCTCCGCTGGTACCGAATGTTTCAAATACTGTTTGGTATCCACCGTTGGTGGTATAGATCTGACTGTTGGCAAAACCCGTGGCGTTAGGGAATGCCAAACTACCGTCTGCACCAAAATTCCAGACGTTACCATTATTAACAATGCCGCCGACGGTTGGTAACGTTAGATTACCATCTGTGCCAAAAGTCCATTGATTGGTATTTGCATTGGTACCAACAACAACATTGCCAGCGTTCTTTTCTATCTTAACATACTGATCATCATCGCCTAGATATATGTCAGTTGTTGCAGGGTCACCTGTTACCAAGTGAATATGATAATCTTCGCTACTGCCATTTCTTGTAAGAGTGATGTATGTATTTCCCGGACCACCAAAGACAAACCCAGACGGTGCGCCAAGTGTGAATGTAAACGAATCAATATTGCTGAGAGCAGGAATGGTCCAGGTCAGCGTTTGATTGACTTGATCTGTAAATGTCAGTGTGCCAGTCAATGCACAGCCCAACTGTTCGGCAGTAGCTCCTGTAAATGTATAACCTACTGTGCCTGTAACTTGACCCCCATTGTTTGGGTCAATCGTCAACGTTATGCTATCGCCATCCGCAAATCCCGAAGGATAGTTGGAAGTGATAATCTGAACAGCCGTGGGACGAATCACCAAACTCTGACCCATTAATGCGCCGGGTGGTGAAATAACTGTGGTATTGGCTGTTTCACCAATGATACTGCCCAGTGGCAACGTGAGCACGCCACTTTGATCAAAGGTCCAAGCCACGTAGGGCACCGTGGGCATCTGTGTCTCGTCCACTGACACAGTGAAGCTGCCGTTGTAGGTGCGCACGTTGATGCCACCGCCCACGGTGTTGATGGTACCATTGCTGAATGCTAGGCCGCCATCTGTGGGCAATGATAAGTTGCCTGTGAGGTCAAACTGCCACGTGTAACCCTGACCAGCAAAGCCGTTTGGATGGTTTTCAATATGGAATCCAGCGCTGTCTGTATAGACCCAGTTGTAGGCATTGTCTGGAAATCCGTTATAGGTCTCTGTGGTAATCTCTGTGTTGGCCCACATCAGCTGGCTGAATGCCTGATTACTGCTGTTGCCTGACCAGCTGTTCACGCTCACACCGCCATTCTCTGCGCTGTTGATGTCCATGATGGTGGTGTTGTTGTGACGCTGTTCGCTGATGGCACCACCTGTGTCAAAGTTCAGAGCCAGTATGTTGTTGATGCTGCCCACACCCTGCTGACCGCTGCCACCTATGAGATCTAGCTCAAACTGGTTGGCACGCACCGTGGCAGCTATGAGGTCACCGCCAGCAAAGAAGGTCACTGGTGTAGTGGTTATGCCCACCGTGCGCGGCGTTGTTGCCAAGCTGGTAGTAACGCCTACCGTGGCATAGCTGGCATAGATGTAGGGACCGTAAGTGCCCTGGCCAGTACCATCCAAGGGCAGCTTGACCGCTACGGCACCTTCTGCGCCGTCCAGAGTCTGCCAGCCGCCTGCGCCAAAGTGTGTATCGCTGATGAGACCGATAGTGCTGCTGTTGTTATTCCAAAAATAGTTGCCACCGCCCATGAGTGTGGTAGTATACAGAGCGTTGCTCCACATTACAGAGCCATCAGAGCCGCTCACGCGGCTGAACAGCATGCCTTCTGGGCCACCTGGATTCCATGGACCGGGAGTCCAGCCTGCCAGGATTACGTCGCCGTCTGGAGTGAGCACGCCGCCCTCTGAACCACCGTAGACATTGCCTATCTCTGTGATCCATATACCCTCGCCCGTGGCTGCGTCCAGCTTGCTCAGCCTTGGATGTCCTACCCAATATGTGGTCACGAACAGGCTGTTGGTGCTGTCGTCTACCATCACTGCGCCGTTCCTGCCATCACTGTACAGTGGCAGTATGCTCACGCCCCAGATGGGAGTGCCAAGATCGCTGGGGATCTTTACCACAATATCCTCATAGTTGCTGCCATTGTACCACTGGCCGCCTGCGTATACGTTGCCTGTGGCATCTGTGGTCACCGACCTAAACTCTGCATTGCCTGTGAAATCGCCATAGCCTGCGCTGGCGCGGTCCCGTAGGTTGATCAACCAAGCATTGTTATAGCTGTTGGTTGCGGCATAACCTGCTATGTAAACATTGCCCGTGCCTGGTGCGCCTGGGCCCACTGCTATGCTGTTGGGCACCAGATCATAATTGCTGGGACTGAGCATGGACAGAGGATAGCTGGCACTGCCGTCTATGGTGCTGACCAATGCAACAATCACACCCTCATGGCCCGGCGGGTTGAAGTCATAGCCATCTCCCAGCACAATGAGATTGTCTGCGCCGTAGGGCTGTGCCTGTATAATCCTACCAGTCACGCCCTCGTGACCATCATAGGTGGCCTGCTTCTGCCACAGCACAGCCCCGTTGTGATCGTACTTGACCATGTAGGGTATGGGACCGTCATAGAAGTCGTCACCCATGGCATACACGCCGCTGGCATCGCCCATGACATAGCGGAACTCGCTGTAGTGGCTCTGGCCACCTATACTGACATTGCTCATGCTGCTGATCCAGCCAAGAGGAGCTTCACCGCCTAGGCTGAGATCACCTGGCACGGTGGTCTGACCATCCGTGGTCAGTGTGATGGTGCTCTGATAATCAGCAACTGTGCCTATGGTGGTGGTAATGCTGACCACGTTGGCAGCAGGTATGGCCAACGTGGTCAAATCAAGCACACCTATTGTGAGGTTGCCTTGGTTGTAGTGGGGTACCGTATCGCCTGTGCTAAAGGTGTAATTCTGCGTATAGGTATTGGCCAACCAAGCGGGTGTGACGTCATTGTAGCTGGCTGATCCAATGGCTCCGTACCACTTGCCAACCAGGCTGCCATCTGTGGGTACCTGCGCCGTGAAGGCCACAGCAGGGAATGGTCCGCTGATGTAGCCAGTGATGCCTATGCGATCCACATGGACACTGCCCACGCGCAGTCCGTTGATGGTGCCAACCACAGTGTCTTCAAATGAGTAGCCAATGGTATGGCTCCACAGCATGGTACCAGTGTCAGCCGACAGCTTGCTGATGAACAGCGCATTGTACTGAGTTGAACCAGCCTGAGTGGTACCCAGCACGTACACATGGCCCTGGTTGTCTGGTACCGCGTCATAACCAGTGGTAGTATAGCTGCTGTTGAAGCCGCCATCCAACACTGTCTGCCATATGCTGGTGCCGTTGACATCGACCTTGTACACTGCCGTGCCCTCGTTGACATTGCTGACCAACACATAGGCATTGCCCAAGGCATCAGTGCTCACTGCTTCTGCGTTCGTGCTGTCTGATATCTGCTGCTGCCAGTTGATAGTGCCGCTGCTGCTGTCCATCTGTAGAAGATAGCTGCCTATGTTTGGATTGTTGCCGCTCACATAGACGTTGCTGTCCTGTACTGCTATGGCAGTGCCCTGGAAAATGAAGCTGGGATTAGCAGGCCGCAGCGAAGTGGTCCATACCAGTGTGTTGCTGCTGCTGTCGACCTTGGCAGCAAAGCCCTGCCCATTGCCCGTGTCAGTCAACCCACCAGTGAAGTACATGTTAGCCGAGTTGTCTACGGCCAAGTCATAGGCTTCACCCTGAGCTAGACTGATGTAGGTGGGGCTGATGTTGCCTTCGGCGTCCATGGTGCCAGCATAGAACACAGCTGTAACGCTGTCGTTGGCCATGAAGTAGAGATTGTCGTGGCTATCTATGGCTATGCCATCATTGCCGCCGCAGGCAAAACCGTTGGCATCTGTGTAGCTCTTGCGCCACTGTAGATAGCCTTCTGAGTTGAACTTCAGCGCCAGCGTGCCGTTGCCGTTGGGCGTGTGTACCAAACCATACACATACATGTTGCCCACGCTGTCATAGACCAAGCTCACGCCCGTGTCACTGCTGCCAAACTGTGTGTCCTGGACCACGTTCCACCAGTAGTTCCTGGCACGTAACGCATGAAGCTCCAAGCTAGTGCCAGCTGTGCTGCTGACGTTGCCGCTGCTCAACCCGTCTGCTGTGACTGGTACCTGTGTACCCTGTATCAAAACGCTCATCGCTGTATCCCCTTATGGTGTATGGGTGGTCATGAACTCCGTGACCTCGTATGTGAAATAGACCGTGTCTGTGCTGCCCACGGTGGCCGTGACTACCAGCAGATTTTCACCAGGTACGATGTCGTAGTCTACTAGCACGCCAAACATCGTGTCTGCGGCGCCTGGATTGCTCTTGACCCTGTTGCCTACGCTGTATACCAGTCCGCCCACTGTGTCATAGGCGCAGGTGATGTCAGCCATCTCAAGGCAGGTGCAGGGGTCATTGTGCTGTGCTCGCACGGTCATCTTGAACCCACGCACGTCAGCACTGCTGGCATACCATATGTAGACATTTTCACTGGGCAATGCCACAGCAGGGTACAACCCGCCAACTGTGGTAACCGTGCCGCTGATGCTGATGCTGCCAAAGGTAGTGCCTGGGAAGCCAATGCTGCCGTCGGTGTTGATAGTAAGCTCTGTGCCTGCGCTGGCTATGGTAAACGGTGTGTAGATCACTGCGTTGGCACTGTTCACAAACACATTGTCGCTGTCTGTAGCGCTGAGCAGGACCTGCGTGCTGAATCCTGCCACAGCTGGTGTGGTTGGTACAGGGATGTTGCCAGTGACACCTGGACCCCAGGTGGCATAAAGGTTCACATTGTCAATCTTTACATCTGTGACCTGGCCGGCGAACACACCACCGTACTGCCCGGCACCCACATATGCTATGTAGCCGGTATAGTCATTGACGTCAACAAAATTGTTGTAGCCCACGCCACCTTGGAGGTACTCACCGTTTAGCCAAGCTGCGCAGCGATGCTGATCATCCCTGGTTACCACTAGGTAGTACCAAGTGCCGAGGCTCAGCGTGCGACCAAAGCTGAATCCGGTGGCAGTGTTGGGATTGCCGGTGGTTATTATGAGATCGTTCCAGTGCTGGCTCAGCAGGTTCAGAGCACCGTCGTAGTAGCTGCCCAGCAACACGTTGTTGTTGGCAGAGTCAGTTGGGCGGAACCATAGGCTGATGGTGTAAGCACCCTGCCTGATAGGTGGCAGCGGCGGATTGATGTTGGCATGTTCGTTATATACTATGTTGATGCTACCGTTGCTGGTCACCTGGCTGCTGAACGGGCTGCTGCTGTTCCAGTTGATGTCTGGGCCGCTGGCAGTTATGTCATAGGGCGTGTACTGCGTGCTTGGTGCGCCGTTGAACACGCTGGTGCTGCTGAGACCGATGCTGCTGTTCTTGTTCTTGAGAAGCAGATCCTGACCCGTGGGTTCCAAACTGTTGACCAGCACGTTGCTTTCAGCTATGACCTTGCCTTCGCTGCCATAGCTGGTATTGTCAGGGTTGCCACCGTAGAGATACACGCTGCCACCATCGGTGCTGGCTGACACGTTGCCTGATTCTGGCACTGTGAACACCCATTCGCCACCTGGGCCCCAAGCTGCTATGGGAGCATCCTGATACCAGCTCACGCCATTGTAGGGCGTCATGGTCTGCGTACCTGAGCTGTCAGCTAAGAAAGCGCCATAGAAGGCATTCATCAGCAGGCTAAAGCTGGCCTGCGTGGGATCGCTGAACGCTGTGGGCACGTCTATGGTGCTGCTCAAGCTGTTGTACAGTGGCGTGCCGTTGCTTATCAGCAGCCCTTGGAACCTGCCCTGGAAGTAGTCGGGACCACCAGCCACATCATAACCGATGGTGCGCGTGGCATCAGTGAAGTTGCCGTTGGTTCCCGGCGAGCTCACGCTGGCCACGCCGTTGAGCCACAGAGCTATACCATTGGCATCGCTGTTCACGGCTAGCCACATCCAGGTGCCAACGCCCATGGTAGGCACGGTAAAGGTGTTGCCACCGCCATTGGCATAGCCCACAGCTATCTCTGTGGCACTGACAATGTTGATCCTCAGGCCCTGGTTGGCAAGGCTGCCAATTATGGTACCCTGTGTGTTGTCATACAGCTGGAACCAAAGGCTCACGGTCCACGCATTGGTGCCAAAGGTCACACCGGGGTTCATCTGTATCCACTTGTTGCCGCCAAGTTCTATGCTGCCACCCACATAACCAAATATGTTGAAGTAGAGATCCTGTGTCTGATCGCCCGAGGGTAATATAGGTGCGCTCACGGCAAGGTTAGATAGGCCATACGCAGCCAGATTGGCGCTGTTGATCACGCTGCCAGTGCCTAGGTGGCTGATCAGCACGTTGCTGCTGGGGCTGATGTCCAGATAGCCCTTGTAATTGTAGAAGTTGGTGTTGACAGGGGTCTGGCTGGTGGTGGTCACATTGCCCTTGAAGTAGGGTGTGATACCTGTGCCAACCACTGGGTATTCTAGGTAGGGGTCGTGGAACAGCGCCAGCCGATCACCAGGCCTATGATGCACATAGTAATCTCGGTTGTTGAGTTCCGTGGCAGAGGTCAGATACTGTATGTAGATCTTACCACCGTAGATCTGATTACCTGGCACGGTCAGCGTGACCGGTGTAGTCAGTGCGATGTCAGTGATTGGCAACACGCTGGCATAGCCTGAACCTCTGCCGCCTGATATGTATATGGTTCCACCTTCGCCGCCACTCTGCGTGATAGTGTTGCCGCTGCCATAGCCTCCACGTAGATAGATGGCGCCGCCTGAGCCGCCCTGGGCACCAGATCCAGCTGTGAGGTTGATGCTGCCGCCGGAGGCTGAACCTTCGCTGCCCGTGGCGCCGTTAACACTGAGGTACATGGAACCTTCTGATCCAGCCTGTAGCCACAGATAGGTATCAGCAGTTAGGAAGCCTTCACCGCCGTCTGCTGCCAGATAGAGGTTGGTTGGACTGGCGATGATGCCATTGGGCGGCGTGACCAACTTGGGTTGACCTTCGCTGCCTGGGCTAAACTGCCATGACTGCGTATTTTCCGTGACCACCACGTTGTACACTGGTGTGCCCTGGTACGCTGGCGCGCTGTTGTTGTTGGTTATGGTCTGTGTGCCACTGGTGTCATCAAATGCGTATTGTGACTCATAGCTGGTGCTGATCAGCAGCTCAGTGCCCTGCACAGCCGTTGGCACATCAGTGGGCACTGTTATAGTGAGCTGGGTTGGATCGTAAACAGTGTTACCGACCACCACCTGCAGGCTGGTGATCCCTGCCTGTAGATAGGTTGGTCCATACCATAGGTAACCAATCTCAGTCATGGGTCCGGTGTATTGGTTGGTCAGCGTGCCATTTGAGTAGGGTTCACCCTGTGCTGCGCCATCCAGCCAGGCATTGATCCTGCCAAAACTGTCGCGTGCTATGGCGATGTGGTGCCAAACTCCTGCCGTCATGGCCACTGGCATCTGGAAGTAGATTGGATCAACCACTAGGTTATTGGCGTTGTCAAAGTAGATGAACGGCGATACTGTGTTGCCCTGCAGATAGCTTAACAGGGGGTCATAGGGCCTAGTTATGTCCCTGCGATATATCCAGAACTGTATGCTGAAAGCACTGTCATTGAGCTGTATGCCAGGACTCATGCTCAGAGATTGGCTGGCCGGTGATGGATAATTGAAATCCATGAAGTCAGCTTGATTGTTAATAAGATTTAGATATGTGGTGGCAATGTTGACGTTGCTGCCAGCATTAACCGTGCCCAAGGTTGTGTCTGTAAATGTTATGTTGCCAGTGACTGCTGTGATCACGTTGCTAGTGTTGGCTATGGTGGTGTTGCCAAAGGCCAGCGTGTTGCCGTTGGTCACAGTCAGAGGCACGCCGCTCATGTATATAGTGTTGCCGCTCACGTACAAGCTTCGCCACTGTTCATTTATGGTACCGAGGTCAAATGTCGCATTGCCGTTTGGCACCAGCGAAGTGTTTATGACTATGTTGCCACTGGTGCTGCCTATCACGTTGCCTGTGAAGGTGATATCACCAGTGCTGCCACCGCTGCCGCTGTATGGCAGACTGTTCCAAGCAGTGACACCGTCGCCGTATTTCACCTTGTTAGTATTGGTCTCGAGCCCTGGTTCACCATCAGTGAGTATGGGATTGATAGCAGTCCAATTAATTGCAGTATCTCTGCGCAGTTGTATCTTGTTGGCCATGTATTATGCTCCGCCGCCGTTGATGGTTGTGGCTCCAGGTCCATATGCTGTAGCGGCATTGCCGCCATTAAATATTGTGTCGTTTGGACCAAATCTGTTGGCTGCTGTGCCGCCTTCGGCATAGGCAGTTGTTACTTCATATATAGTTGATGCTCCGCCGCCATCCATATCAATGTTGATGACTTCGTATGCAGAAAACTGCCTGGTAGCGTCGGGGAATGTCAGCGATCCTCGGCCGTCAAAGGTCCAAGTGCCGCCACCTGCTATGGCATTGCCAGTTGTGATGGTCACCACTGACTGAGGTGGCATCATGTCATAGTTGTAGTTGGTATAGCCTTGTTCATAATCCAATGGCAATGGATTCAAAGCACTGGGATGATCAGTTAATGTTTGACTGGAAAACACAAACAAATTGGTCACATCAACTGGTGTGATTACTGCCGGGTCTACTGCAACATAATCGGCAGGATACAAGGTAAATGGGCCGTATTTTCCCGCAGGAAGACTGTTGTCAGTTGGTAATTGAAAGGTTATGACCTTTGGTGCACTGTCGAGGTTGCCGGTAAGAGGGTCGGTATAGGTTAATCCTGTCAGTACCAAGAGGTCGTTATGAACACTAGCAGTCCTAGCTCCAGTTGCAATCGATTCACCGGGCGCAAACAGCGTGCCAAATCCATTTTCCCAGATCAAATTACCGCTGTCAGTGGCAAATTTGGCCATGTAAAAATTGCCACCGGCCGGAACATCATTGAAGGTTCCTGTGACATATATGCTGCCTCGATTGTCAAAGTTAAGATCGTAACCTTGCGGGGTACTGCCCAGCGCGATCTTCCTAGACCACGCAGCAGTAGTAACTTCTAGATCTAACTTGGCCACAGCAATAGCTTCGGAATCGTACTCGTTTATCAACACATATAGATTACCGTCGTTGATTTCTACCCCATCGACGGCAATATTAGTAGAAACATTGCCTTGATAAACCTTTTTGGTCCACAGATATTGACCATCGTTGTTGAATTTCCATACAGCAGCACTGACAGACTCGCCATCTTGATAGTTGCCGCCTACATAAACATTGCCGCCGGTATCAGTAGTGATGGCAAAACCATTGCTTGCTGTTAGAGCATTAGTTACGGTATTCCATTCCATAGCCCCGTTGCCTGCGTGAACTTTGGTCACTACGAGACTGTTGTCATTATAATTTCCAGTTACATACTGGTTACCGTGGTCATCTACTGACATATCTAAACCAACGATATCTGCAACACCATAAGCATATTGCTGATCAATTATTCCTGTTTTGCCGCTGAAACTTCCTACATAAAAGCCCAAAGTAGTATTATCAGCAAGAAACCATAGAGTACCGCGGCTGTCAATATCAATGGTTTGGTTATAGACACAGGGCGGTCCGCCATATTCATCTACCCAACGCTTATGGTATAACAAGGTGCCTTGTTGATTGTATTTCAACAGCATGCTGCTTGGCAATCCGCCAGATGAATTGTCTCCAATAGCGCCCACAACATAAACATTGCCACCAGAGTCATGCACTACCCCAGTGCCAAGATTGATGTTGTTGCTGGCAGCGAGATCTCCCCAGACATTCCACCACCAATTTGTTGTTGGTAGTGGGGTGCAGGCACTGTTGGTATTGAGACTGATTCCAGTATCAGTCATGCTTACTATGGCCGGAGTTGTATTGCCACCATTTAGAACGGTGGTATTACCATTGACAAATAGGCCATTTACAGTTTTGTTACCATTCAACACCCCAAGACCCAGCGTATAGCCGTCGCTGGTCAAGACTCCGCAGCAGGTGGCAAATCCAATTTCTATAATATTATTGCCGCCAAGTCCAAGGTTGTAGGGAGTGGTCACAGTGGGGTCACTGGCTACCAAACCTGCAAAGCCTGGTCCGTTGGCTCCGCTGACATTCTCTGTGCCAACAGTCACAATGCTTGGTCCCCCAGAACCACAAGCTCCGCCTGTATAAGGTCCAACAACGGTGATACCAACTCCACCGTTGCCAGCTGACAAGTTGATAGATGAT